>WNGH01002116.1_pt1 | contig 19935 bp, 20 predicted proteins | sample 5400631 | NCBI WGS metagenome assembly WNGH01 (sample SAMN13153373, study PRJNA577476) | soil metagenome | isolation source: 115 cm soil or saprolite under Garry oak tree replicate 1 | place: USA:California | collected 2016-06-15
GACCGCGGCGGCTACGACATCCGCCTCGAAGCCGCGATCGCCAAGCTGTACAACTCCGAGGCCGGCTGGCGCATCATCGACGACACCGTCCAGATCCGCGGCGGCCGCGGCTACGAGACGGCCGACTCATTGCGGGCCCGGGGAGAACGGCCCGTGGCGGTCGAGCGCATCATGCGCGACTTTCGCATCAATCTGATCTTCGAGGGGTCGAGCGAGATCATGCACCTGTTCATCGCCCGGGAGGCGGTGGACAAGCACCTCCAGGTGGCGGGCGACGTCGTGCTGCCGGGTAAGACGCTCGGGCAGCGGCTGCGCGGGCTGGTGCGGGCAGGCCTGTTCTACGCCTGGTGGTATCCGTCCCGCTGGCTGGGCTGGGGATTCTGGCCCAAGTACGGGGAATTCGGACCGCTCGCCCGGCACCTGCGGGCCGTGGAGCGCGGCGCCCGGCGCCTGGCGCGGGGCGTGTTCCACGCCATGGTGCGCTTCGGGCCCAAGCTCGAGTACCGCCAGTCCGTGCTGTTCCGGCTGGTGGACGTGGGAGCCGAGCTGTTCGCCATGGCGGCCGCGTGCGCGCGCGCGCAGTGGCTGCTGCGGCACGATCCCGCCGCCGGCCGTCGCGCCGTGGAGCTCGCCGACCTGTTTTGCCGCCAGGCGCGCGCGCGGGTGCACGTCAAGTTCCGGGAGCTGCGCCACAACGCGGACACCCGAGCGTACCAAGTGGCGCAGGAGACGCTGGCGGGAGAACACCGGTGGCTCGAGAGGGGCATGGTGGAATTGGGATGAGGCGTTGTGGGGTGGGGCGTTGTCGGGTACGGCGTTCTCGGATAGGGCGTTGCCGGTAACGCCTCACCCGACAACGCCTCTCTCGACAACGTCTAACTCGACAACGCTACACCCCACCACGCCTCACCCGACAACGCTACACCCGACCACGCCTCATCCGACAACGTTTCATCCCATCATGCAGCCTGATGCGCGATCATGATGCTCCGCAGGCGCTCCGGCGTCTCGCCTGACACGTCGCCGTAGGGCGCGGGATGCCCGCCGGCATCCATCACCACCGTGGGACACGCGAACTCGTAGCCCCGGGCGGCGATGCGCTCCGCCGCGGCCTGACTCGCGACCGGCGTGGCGATCACCACCTGCTTGGCACCCAGCTGCTCGGCCGCCTTGGCTGCCGCCAGGACTCTCCACGGGTACGCCACCTGCCCGTCCACGATGACCGCGATCCGGCCGGCCAGCTTCTTCACCGGCCGCTGCGTGCGGTACAGGATCAAGTCCTGACTGATGCGCGCGCGCGACTCGTCGATCGCGCTGGCCAGCTTGTCCATCAGGGCACCCCCGGGCTGAAAGTCGGGATCCATCTCCGACGGCGCCGACTCGGCGATGGCTCCAATGGGCGCGAGGTTCGACCCCAGCTTGATGAACGCCGCCACCAGGACGTCGAACTGCGCCCCCATCGCCTTGGCCGCGTTGGCGGCGATCTCCACCCCCTCGGGCGTGATGCCGAGCAGGATGCACCCGAGGTAGCCGCGGCCCGCGAGCTGCTGCACCGGCAAGCAGTACGAGCTCCCGATCGAGAGCGGGACGATCCGGGCCATCGATCTCCGCCAGATCAAGCTGGGCGCGGACGACCAGGGACTCGAGACGTACGACCCGGGCTTCCTCAATACGGCGGCGTGCCGCAGCGCCATCAGCTTCATCGACGGCGACAAGGGCATCCTGCGCTACCGCGGGTACCCGATCGAGCAGCTGGCCGAGCGGAGCACCTTCCTGGAGACGGCCTACCTGCTGCTGCACGGCGAGCTGCCGTCCGCGGCCGCGCTCGATTCGTGGGTTTACAACGTCACCCACCACACGATCGTGCACGAGAGCATCAAGAAGTTCATCGACGGGTTCCATCACGACGCCCACCCCATGGGGATGTTCGTCAGCACGGTCGCGGCGCTGTCGACGTTCTACCCCGAGGCGAAGCACATCCAGGACGAGACGTCGCGCCGCAACCAGATCTTCCGGCTGATCGCGAAGACGCCGACCCTGGCCGCCTTCGCCCACCGGCATTCGGTGGGACTGCCGTACGCCTACCCCGACAACGATCTGTCGTACACGGGCAACTTCCTCAACATGATGTTCAAGACCACCGAGGTGAAGTACGTGCCGAACAAGACCCTCGAGCGCGCCCTGGACGTCCTGTTGATCCTGCACGCCGATCACGAGCAGAATTGCTCCACCAGCGCGATGCGGGGCGTGGGCTCCTCGCACGCCGATCCCTACTCGGCGATGGCGGCGGCCGCGGCGGCCCTGTACGGACCGCTGCACGGCGGCGCCAACGAGGAGGTCCTGAAGACGCTGCGCGAGATCGGCTCCAAAGACCGCATTCCCGCCTACATCGACCGCGTGAAGCGGGGCGAGTTCCGGCTGTTCGGCTTCGGGCACCGCATCTACAAGAACTACGATCCGCGCGCCAAGATCATCAAGCGGATCGCGGACGAAGTGTTCGACGTCACCGGGAAGAACCCGCTCATCGACATCGCGGTCGAGCTCGAGCGCATCGCGCTGCAGGACGACTACTTCGTGTCCCGCAAGCTCTACCCCAACGTCGATTTCTACTCCGGCATCATCTACGAGGCGATGAAGTTCCCGATCGACATGTTCCCGGTGCTGTTCGCGATCGGGCGGACGCCGGGATGGCTGGCGCAGTGGCAGGAGATGCTGCTCGACAAAGACCAGAAAATCGCCCGGCCGCGGCAGATTTACACGGGGCCCGATAAGCGGGACTATGTCCCGATAGGCAATAGAGGCTGAACGGAAGCGGATCCCCACGTGTAGGGGCGCAGCATGCTGCGCCCCTACGTCGTTTTACCTTCTGCGGCGGCCCCCGGCGCGGGCGCGGACCGACCGCCCCGGCTTCGGCAGCTCCGCGTCGAGCGGCTTGGGTTGTAGCGGCTTCACCGAGGGCTCGAACCCGGGAATGACCTCCCGCGGGAACGTCTGGCCCACGAGCTTCTCGATGTCGCCCATCAGCAGCCACTCGTCGGGCGACAGCAGCGTCAGGGCGAGTCCCCGCGCGCCGGCCCGCGCCGTGCGGCCGACGCGGTGCACGTACACTTCGGCGTCGTGCGGCACGTCGAAGTTGACGACCATGCGGATGCCGTCCACGTCGATCCCCCGGGCCGCGATGTCGGTCGCGACCAGCACGTCGGCCGCGCCCGACCGGAACGCGTCGAGAGTGCGGGTGCGGTGGCTCTGCGCCTTGTCGCCGTGGATGGCGTGCGCCGGGATGCTCTCCCGCCGCAGAAACGTCACCAGCTTGTCGGCGCCGTATTTGGTGCGGGTGAACACCAGCGTCTGGCCGGCGGGCTTGGCCTGCAGGATGCGGGCGAGCACCCCCCGCTTCTGCAGCTTGTCGACCGCCACGACGACGTGCTCGATTCCTTCGGCCGGCTTGGCGCGCCGGCCGATCTCGACCGATGCGTGACCGTCGAGCGCCTTGCGGGCGAGGGCGTCCACCTCGGGAGAGATGGTGGCGGAAAAGAGCATCGTCTGTCGCTTGTGCGGCAGGGCGCGCAAGATGCGATTGACGTCCGGCGCGAATCCCATGTCGAGCATGCGGTCGGCCTCGTCCAGCACGAGCACCTCGAGCCGTGAGAAGTCGACGTGGCCACGCTCCATGTGGTCGAGCAGCCGGCCGGGGGTCGCGACCACGATATCGACCCCGTGCTTCAAGGCACGGGTCTGCGGCTCCATGCCCACGCCGCCGTAAACGGCTACCGCGCTGACCTCCAGGTGACGGCCGTAAGCGCGGGCGCTCTGGAGCACCTGCTCGGCCAGCTCGCGCGTGGGCACGAGCACCAGCGCCCGGAGCACGTGCTTCGTGCCGTTCGCGGAGAGCCGCTGCAGGATCGGCAGCATGAACGCCGCCGTCTTGCCGGTGCCGGTCTGGGCGGATCCGATGAGATCGCGTCCAGCCAGGGCCAAGGGGATGGCTTCCAGCTGAATGGGGGTGGGCTGCTCGTAGCCTTCGTCGGCCACGGCGCGCACCAGTTCGGGGACGAGCCCCAGTGATGCAAAAGGCATGTACACTACTCCACACACGCACGTCGCCCGACGGCCCAATGCCGCGGGGTCAACGTCACTCGTCAGTTTGAACCTGGGGAATGAGACCGGGCGTGTGTTCAGCGCCGGAACCCGCTCCTGAGCGGGGCCGTCCTGCGGTAGGATGCCAGCTCGCGGTTCTTTCTATCGACTTCGCATGGAAGTTAGTTAACCCGCCCAGTTACGTCAATGGCGTCGTCTGTTACTTAACGCCTTTTGGTTCTTCCCCCCACCACCACATCGGAGCGAGCGGTTTCGTCCGCGGCCACACCTCGTTCAGTGTCTCGCCTTCGTACAGCCGCCCGTTCTTCATCACGTACCTGATCTTCTCCGTGTTGTGGATGTCGTCGAGCGGATTGGCGTCGAGCACGATCAGGTCGGCGAGCTTGCCGGGCTCGAGCGAGCCCAGGTCCTTGTCCATCCCGATGCCGTAGGCGCCGTCCCTGGTGCCGACGCGCAGCGCTTCGCGCGGCGTCATCCCGCCCCCCGCCATGGCCCAAAGCTCCCAGTGACACCCCAGCCCGTCGAGCTGGCCGTGGCACCCCATGCCGACGTTGCCGCCGGCGCGGAGCACCGCGGCCGCGGACGCCGCGATGCGCGGGAACACGTACTGATTCTCGCGGAACCACGGCCGCCGCTCGGCCCGCTGGTCGATCTCCTCGTGGGGAATGAAGCGCCGGATCTTCGGATTGTCGTGGATGTCGTAGCGCTCGTAAAAGTAGTTCTCGCTGAACGGGCCGCCGTACGACACCAGCAACGTGGGCGTGTAGGTAATCCCCGACTGCGCCGCGAGCTGGACGGCGTCGGTGTACAGGGGCATGATCGGGAACGCGTGCTCCGAGCCGGGATAGCCGTCGAGCTGCACCGTCTGATTCATTTTGAAGTCGAGCCCGCCCTCGATCGTGGGCATCAGCCCCAGCTCATTGGCCGCCATGATCACCCACTGCCGCTGCTTGCGGTTCCCCGCCATGTACTGCTTGATCGTGTGGGTGTGGTAGAACTCGCTGTAGCGTTTCAGGGTGTTGCGGACGTCGTCCAGGCTGGTCCAGTTCTCCTCGAGGAACGCGCCGAACACGCCCGGCCCGGTGTGATAGATCCGGGGGCCAAGCAGGTCGCCGGTCTCGACCTGGTCGGCGTACGTGAGCACGTCCGTGGTAGACGTCTGCGGATCGCGCGTGGTGGTCACGCCCCACGCGAGATTGGCGAGATACTTCCACACCTCCGTCTCGTGGATGCCCCAGGTGGGCCAGGGATGGGCGTGGATGTCGATCAGCCCCGGGATGATCGTCTTCCCCGCCACGTCGATGACGCGGGCCCCGGGGGGCGCGGTGCACGTCGCGGCCACGCACCCGATGCGGTTGTCGGTGACGACCAGGTCACCCTTCTCGATCACCTCGTCGCCCTTCATCGAGACGATGCGCGCGCCGCGCAGCACCACCGATCCGCGCGGCACGTCGCGCGGCACGCGAATCGTCACGTCGATGCGCTCGCCCTCGTACGCCGGCAGCTTGGCGAGCGAATCCACGCGGGCTTTCCCGACGGAGTCGGGCTTCTCCTTGGTGGCCTGCTTGAGCGAGTCGGCGCGGAGCGAGTCGGCCCGGGCCTTGGCCTTGCCGAGCGAATCGCCCAGCGCGGGGCTGTACCGGAAGAAGCTGCGCCCCACCGACCAGTACACGGTCTTCGCGTCCGGCATCCAGCCGATAAAATCGCCGCCGACGCGGGTGAGCCGGTGGACCGGGAACGATGCGGCCGCCGTGTCCGCCACGTTGATGGCCGGCGGCGTGGCGCCCACCAGGGGCAGCGTGACCAGGTACACGTAGTTGCTCGACGTCGCGAGCACCCGGCTCGAGTCCGGCGCGATCAAGACCTCGTCCGCGGGAAAGGGCTCGGGATTGGGCGCGAAGTTGGGGGTGAAGCCTGTCACTTTGATATGCACGCGCCGGTCGGTGCCGTCGTAGCGCACCGAGACGAGGCCTTCATTGGCTTCGTAGATGTAGATGCGGTTCGGGTCGCGGCTGAAGTGCGGGCGACCGCCGCCCGAGATCGGCGTGATGCGTGTGGGCGCGCCGCCCGCGGCGGGCAGCCAGTCGAGCTCGTAGCCCGGCCCGAAGTGCTCCGCCACGCGCGGGGCGCGCGGCCCCTTGATCGTCACGATACGCTGCCCATCGGGCGACCACACGGGGTGATCGTAGAAGGCCGGCTCGGGCGTGAGTCGCTGCGCTTTCGCACGGCCGTCCGCGCGGATCTTCTCGACAGAGCCGCCTTGATCCGTCCACGTCACGTAGACGATCCACTGCCCGTCCGACGACCACGCCGGCACCTGCTCGTGCACGCTGTCGGTCGTCAGGCGGCGAGGCGGGCCCGCGGGCAGGTCCATCACGTACAGCTTGTCGAGAGCCGTGAACGCCAGCCGCTTCCCGTCGGGCGAGGGGCTCGCGTCGCGGATCTGCTTCACCAGCACGTCGCCCGTATCCACCCGGGTCTCGAACCGGACCAGGGGCCCGAGATCCTGGTGGACCTTGGCCGTGAACGGGATAGGGGTCGCCTGCCCCGACGGCGCCTCCACGCGCCAGATCTTCCCGCCGTACGACACGACGAGGGCCTTCGAGTCGGGGGTGAAGGACGATCCTGGCATCAAGTCGCGCGTGAAGCGCGACTCCTGGTCGTCGCGTTGCGCCGGGTAGACCAGCCAGCGTTCGTCGCCCGACGACAGGTTGCGCAGTCGCAGGCCCGTTTCCGCGTCGTGGCGCGTCGCATAGACCAGCCACTTGCCGTCGGGCGAGAGGACGGGACGCATCGCGCTGCCGTACAGGTCGGTCTGGTTGAACACCTTCCCGGTCTGGCGGTCGTAGAGGGCGAGCTCCCACTCCGGGAGGTCGAGGTTATAGCCGAATCCGCCCCGATGGCGAGCGTACCACAGGTAACGTCCGTCGGGGCCGAACGCGGCGCCCAGCGCGTTGTTCTGCGTGCCCCGCCCCGGGGGCCCCGGCGCCGGGCCTTTGTCGTCCTTCGTGAGACTCACCCCGCTGCCGCCGTCCTTGTGATACAGCCAGATCTCGTACACGCTGCCGATCGGCATCGACGTCTTGGACGCGACGACGTACTGCCCGTCGGGCGTCCACTCGGGCGAGGCGTAGAGGTTCTTGTCGCCCTTGGTCAGGGCGCGCGGGTGAGAACCGTCGGCGTCGCACAGCCACACGTTCTCGGAGCCCGAGCGGTCGGACAGGAACACGATGGTCTTGCCGTCGGGGGAATAGCGCGGCTGCGAGTCGAACGCCGGACCGGCGGTGAGGCGTTTCGCCTCGCCTCCCGTCAGGGGCATGGTATAGAGGTCTCCCAGCAGCTCGAACACGATCGTCTGTCCGTCGGGCGACACGTCGAGCGAGATCCACGTCCCTTCCGATGTCGTGAAATCGACGCTGCGCGTGGTCTTCAGGGGCAGCGAGTCGGGCCGCTGGGCGGCCAGGGACAGGGACGGGAGAAGAGCGGCGACGAGTAGCCTGGAGATCACTGGGACTCCGGGGAGAAAAGAGCGTAAAAGCTGAAGGCGTCCCGGAACAGCGTCAAGGAAACCGGTCACGTAACGACTGTAGCCAGTTGACAAACCGGGTACCCCCTGCGATCATTCCCCGCGAGCGAACACGAACCAGAGACTGTTTCGAGGACCTGGGCTGCCGCCCCGGTCCTTCACTGTTTCTGGCGCTCTCACATGGAGACCCGGATGGAAGTGACCGTAGGCGACGGCGACAGGCTGGAATACGTGTTGAAGAAATTCCGCCGTCAGATCACGAAAGCCGGACTGTTTCAGGACATGAAACGGAAGCGCTTCTATGAGAGCCCGGGCGCTCTACGGCGACGGAAAGACAAGGCCGCGGCACGCCGCAAGGTGAAGTCCGCACGACGTCGCGAACACCATTAAGTCAGGAGTACCAGCAAGATGGCACGCATTACCGGTATCGTGAAGTGGTTCAACGACGCGAAGGGGTTCGGTTTCATCACGCCGGAGAACGGCGAGAAGGACTGCTTCGTGCACCACACCGCGATCCAAGCGCAGGGGTTCAAGTCGCTCGCCGAGGGCGAGCGGGTCGAGTTCGACGTCGTGCAGGGACAGAAGGGTCCGGCGGCGCAGAACGTGGTCAAGCTGTAAACCGGCCCCAGGTCGCAGCAATGAAAACGGCGCCGTCCTTCGGGACGGCGCCGTTGTCGTTCTACCGGTTCCGCTACCGCAACACGATCCGCATCGCGTGCGTCTCGAGGTCGATGTCCCACGTGTTGATCCGCGGCCGCAAGAACTCCTCGCAGTCGCGCGGCGTGAGCGACGCCGAATCGGCATCGAGGAACTCGAGCAGCCGCATCCGCGCCTGGAGGTAGGTGCAGCCGTCGCGCGTCGCGGCCATCCGCAGCCCCACCTCGTCTTCGAGCTTGCGGTTCACGAACCCCTGCGCCACGGACAAGAGCCGGCCCACGATCACGGTCTCGAGCGCGACACCATCGGCCCGGGCCAGGCGGCGCTGCACCACGCGCTGCCGCTCGGGCGCGCACAGCTCCAGCAGTTGGCGACTCACCCGCGGGTCGGGCCGTCCCGCCGCCGCCCCCGCGGCACGCTCGGCGCGGGCGCAGGTGGGCAGGTCGTTACGGTGCAGCCGCAGGAACTTGGTCATCGGCGTATACAGGTCGCTGCGGCTCGGCGCCGGAGGGCGGCGGCGACCCGCCACCAAGTCCGCCATGTAGTCCTCGGACACCTTCACCGCCTCCGCGAGCTCGCGCGGCGTGCGCTTGAGCTCTCGCAGACGGCGCCGGAGGAGCAAACTGACCTTCACAGGATTCTTGAGGGGCGAGGCTGCTGGCATCTCTTCGGGGCTCCTTTCGAACGGCACATGAAATGGCCCACGGAGTGCAATGCGGTTTGGGCACACCGCGGGCCAATACGCCTAAATATAGCTAGGACAGCGCGTTATTGGTACCCCTCGGACGCCCCCGAGCGTGGCGTTGGCGCAGCAGCACCAGAGAGCCCACCACGATGATTACCGCAAAGCTGAACCACTGGACGACATACGACAGGTGGGGGCCGTCGCTCAGCTCGGACGCGGGCCAGCGGGTGAGACCGGGCGGTAGAGGGCGGTAAAGGGCGGCAGAGGGCGGCAGTTGCTGGATGACAACGGGCATGACCCGGTACGGTACTGAATCCTGCAGGGCCGCCGGGTCCACATCTCCCCTCCCCCGCGGTGCGGCCAGTCCGAGCCCGTGTACATCAGCGCTGTCACCCTCGCGGTACGCCTGCTGATCCACGTGGTACCCGTCGGGCGAGGGGGCCCAGCCGCGATCGACCAGTACGGCGGTGCCGTCGGGCAAGCGCAACGGGGTGACGAGGTCCACGCCCGGCACGCCCTCGTAGCTCCGGCCGTGCCACGGGCGTTCGCGGGCGTAGTCGTATGCGCCGCAGGCGTGCAGCCGGCGGTCGCGGAGGGAATCGATCGGGAGGGGGAGCCACCCTGGGATTTCGAGCTCGGGACGGGCGCGGGCGGCGGCGACGAGCGCGTTGTGCGCCCGGCGTTGGTGCAACCGGTCGAGCTGCCAGATGCCGAGGCACACGCACCCCGCGGCGACGAGCAGCGCGCCGACCAGCGCGACGAGGTCACGCCGGTCGTGGGTCAGGGATGTCACCGGGGGCGTCGCACCAGCGCGAGCTTCGCGGCACGCGACAGCCGGCGCAACGCGGCCTCACGCCGCAGGGCCGCCGGACGATCCGGCTGGCGCTCGTGGTACACGAGCCGCACGGGCAGGCGGGTGCGCGTGTACGCGCTGGCGCGTCCCGCCCTATGGCGCCGCAGCCGTTTCGGAAGGTCGTTGGTGATGCCCGTGTAGAGCGAGCCGTCCCGACAGCGCAGCATGTACACGGTCCACACGTCCCCCGCCCGCTACTCCAACTTCGCGTCGAGCGTGATTTGCGGGATGCCGGCGAGCGCCTTCGACACGGGGCAGCCGCGCTTTGCCTCCTCCGCGGCCTTCTGAAATCCCGCCTGGTCGAGGCCAGGCACCTTGCCGCGCACGGTGAGCGCCATTTTGGTGATCTTGGGTGCGCCGTCGACCATGTCCATGGTGCAGGCGGCCGTGGTCTCGACACGGGTCACGGGCTTGCCGGCCTTTTCCAGTCCGGCCGAGAGGGCCATGCTCAGGCATGCCGCGTGGGCCGCGGCGATCAGCTCTTCGGGGTTCGTGCCTTTCGCCCCTTCGAACCGGGTGGCGAAGCTGTACGGCCCGCTGAACGCGCCGCTCGCGGCGCGGAAGTTTCCCTTGCCGTCCTTGAGCTTTCCTTCCCAGACGGCGGCGGCTTGACTCGTGGGCATCGCTCGGCTCCTGGCGGATGGTGAGAGGCGTGAAATCTGGCGGAAGCGTGGGCCGGACGCTACGCTTGTGACTTCGCGCGAGAGAGGAGCGACCGATGGCCACGAAGAAAGCAACCCGGCGCCCGGCCAAGAAGCGGCCCGCGCCGCGGCGACCCGAGCGCCAGCAGCCCGAGTCGCTGCGGCTCCGCTCCCTGGCGGTGTCGCTCACCGTGAACGACCTGGTCCGAAGCCTCGCCTGGTATCGCGACGTGCTCCGCTTCACCGTGGGCGAGCGCTGGCAAGACGGCGGTCAGCTGCGCGGCGTGCAGCTGAAGGCGGGGAGTTGTGATCTCATGCTCAACCAGGATGATTTTGCCAAGGGACGCGACCGCAAGAAGGGCGACGGCATGCGCGTCTGGCTCGCCACCGCGCAGGACATCGAGGACCTGGCCGCGGGAATCACGGCGCGCGGCGGGCACCTGGATCATGCGCCGCAGGACATGCCATGGGGCGACCGCGCCTTCGCGATCACCGATCCGGACGGATTCAAGATCACGGTGATTCAGGAATGACAGTGCGGAGTGCGGAATGCGGAGTGCGGAATTGAAAGGCACCGCATGCTGACGCTGTTGGCCGTACTCGCGCTTCAGGCCCAGGTTGCCGATACCTCACCCTTCCGCGCCCTCCCGCTGCCCGCGGCCAACCGGGTGCGGAGCGCGTCCGGCGCCCCCGGTCCCGACTACTGGCAGCAGCGCGCCGATTACGTGATCCGGGCGACGCTCGACACCGCGGGCTCAGTGATCCACGGGAGCGAGCGGATTCACTACGAGAACCACTCTCCCGATCCGCTCGCGTTCGTGTGGGTGCAGATCGAGCAGAACATTTTCGCCAAGAACAGCGTGACCTACGCGTTGAACCAGCCGCCGCTGCATTTCGCGGGCGGCGCGGTGTTCGACTTCACGGGCAAGGGGTTCATCGGCGGCATCACCATCGAGCGGTTTCGGGCGGCCGGACGCGAGCTCGCGCGCACGGAATACGGCACCATGATGCGGGTCGAGCTGCCGCGGCCGCTCGCCCCCCGCCGCACGATCGACTTCGAGGTCGCCTGGCACTTCCCGGTGCCGCCCTACGGGGGCGGCCGCATGGGACGGATCGGCACGCGCCTGTACGAGATCGGCCAGTGGTACCCCCGCATGGTCGTGTACGACGACGTGCACGGCTGGAATCCGCTGCCCTACATCGGCGCCGGCGAGTTTTACCTCGAGTACGGCGACTTCGACGTGACGCTCACGCTGCCCGCGGGGTTGGTCGTCGCGGCCACCGGAACTGTGCAGAACCCCCTGGCGGTGTGGAGCGCGACCGAACGGGCACGGCTGGCCCGCGCGCGAGCCTCCGCCGAGCGCGTCGAAGTCGTCACGAAAGCCGAGGCAACCGCGCACGGCGCACAGCGCACCCCGGGCACCAAGACCTGGCACTTTCGGGCGTCCAACGTGCGCGACTTCGCCTGGGCCGCCTCGCCCGACTTCCGGTGGGACGCCTCGAGCTGGCACGGCATCCTGATCCAGACGCTATACCGGCCGGATGCCACGCCGTGGGAAGAAGCCAACAAGATGGCGTGGTTCACGATCAAGCACTTCAGCGAGACCTGGGGCCGGTATCCCTGGCCCCACGCAACCACGGTCGAAGGCCTGATCGAGGGGATGGAGTACCCGATGCTCACCTTCGTGCCGTCGATCGAGAAGCGCGAGGACCAATACTGGGTGCTCACCCACGAATTCGGGCACGAGTGGTTCCCGATGATGGTAGGCTCGGACGAGCGCCGCTATCCCTGGATGGACGAAGGGTTCAACACGTTCATCGATTACGGCTCGGCGGAGGGCTACTTCACGGGAACGGCGTACGGCGACACGGTGCGGCGCGAGCTGCTGACCGACTATCGCGTGTCGGCCGTCCCAGGGGCCGAGCAGCCGCTCATCACGAAACCGGTCGAGTCGCGCGACCTGGCGTGGACCGCGTACCAGAAACCGGCGCTGATGCTGACGATCCTGCGCGACGCCGTACTGGGCAAGGACACGTTCCAGCGCGCGCTGCGCGAGTACGTGCGCCGCTGGTCGTTGCGACATCCGCAGCCGGCGGATTTCTTCCGGACCATCGAGAACGTGTCGGGCAGGGACCTCGACTGGTTCTGGCGCGCCTGGGTGTACACGACGGCACGGCTCGATCAGGCGGTCGATTCCGTGACGGCCGCGGGCGACACGGCGCTCGTCTTCCTCTCGAATCGCGGTCAGATGGTGCTGCCGGTGACGCTGGAGCTGCGCTACGCCGACGGCTCGGCCGAGACGCGCGACCTGCCGGTCGAGATGTGGAACCTGGGGAGCCGCTTTACCGCACGAATCGCGACTGCCCGACGAGTCGTGGGTGCCATGGTGGACCCAAAGGGGACGTACCCGGACGTCGATCGCTCCAACAACGGGTGGCCTCGCTAATCACACGACGCCTGCGCATCGCGCTTCTCACCTCCAGCCGGTCCTGGCGGGGCTCGAGCATGGTGTTCGCCGCACTGGCACGCGGGCTCGCCGACCGCGGGCACACCACGACCGCGCTCGCTGCGTACGAGCCGGTCGCCACCGGATTCGCGACGCAGGGCGTGAGCGTGCAGACGCTCCCCGTCGCTCATACCAGCCTGACGGCTGCGCGAGCGCTACGCCGCACCCTGGGCGAGCTGTGCGCAGACATCATCCTGGTGGACATGGCGCGCGACATCCGGCACGCTGCCGCCGCGTCGCTCGGCCGATCCCTGGCCGTGGTCTACTGCATCAGTACACGCGAACCGCCCCGCGATCTCTCCACGCGGATCGCCTTCCGCCGCGTGCGGGTGACGGTCTTCCTCACGGAGGAGCACGCGCGCTCCACGCTGGCGGCGGCGCCGTTCTTGCGACGCGCCCAGCACCGGGTGATCCATAACGGGGTCGACGGCAGCCTATTCCACCCGGACGAGGCGGCCGGGCGCGCCTTCCGCGAGCGGTACGATCTGCCCGGAGGGCCGCTCCTCGTCGGTGTTGGCGCGCTCGCGCCCGAGAAGCGCTGGGACCTCCTGCTGGAAGCAGTCGCGCTCCTGGCGCCGCCCGCCCCACCGCTCCTTTTGTGCGGCTCGGGCGCGCTCGAGGGCGCGCTCCGGGCGCAGGCGCGGCAGCTCGGCGTGAACGCCACATTCCTCGGCCAGGTGGAAGCGCCGACGCTCGTCGGGGCTTACAATGCGGCGACGTGCGTCGTCGACACGTGCCCCGACGAGACGTTTGGACTCGCCCTCGCGGAGGCGATGGCGTGCGGGAGACCCGTACTGGCCCCGGCGAGCGGAGGTCCGGTCGAGGTCGTGGGGGATGCGGGAGTGCTCGCGGATCCGGAGGACCCGCGCGGCTTTGCGGCCCAGCTGGAGCGCCTGCTCGCCGATCCGGGCCGCCGCGCGGGCCTCGGTGCGGCCGCCCGGCGGCGAGCGGTGGAGCGGTATTCGGTGGGACGGATGGTCCGGGACTACGCCGAGCTGCTGGAATCGCTCGGATGAAAAGCGATGGGTTGCGAATCGCGCTTCTGGCCTCCAACCGGTTCTGGCGAGGCGCGAACACCGTGTTCGCCGTGGTGGCGCGCGGCCTCGCCGACCGCGGGCACACCACGACCGCGCTGGTCGCGTACGAGAGCGTGGCCGGCGGGTTTCGGGCACACGACGTGGCCGTCCGCACGCCGCCCGTGGGCCACACGAGCCTGAAGGGCGGGCGTGCCTTGCGACGGGAGCTCCGGGACCTGGCGGCGGATGTCGTGCTCGTGGGTGGAGCACGGGACATTCGACTCGCGGCCTTCGCGTCGTTGGGACGGTCGCTCGCGGTCGTGTACTGCATCAGCACGCCCCGCCCGCCTCGGGACCTGCGGACGCGCCTCGCGTTCCGCCGCGTGGCGTTCACCGTCTTCCTGACGGAGCAGCTGGCGCAGAGCGGCCTCGCCGAGGCCCCGTTCATGCGGCGCGCCGGCCACCGCGTCATCCCAAATGGCGTCGATTGCGATCTGTTCCACCCCAATGAGGACGCCGGCCAAGCCTTTCGCCGGCGTCGCCAGCTCGGCGACGGGCCGGTGCTGCTCGGCGTGGGCGCCCTGGAGATCGAGAAGCGATGGGACCTACTGCTCGAAAGTCTGGCCCTGCTTGCGCCGCCCGTCCCGCCGCTCCTCCTGTGCGGCACGGGGGCGCTCGACTCCGCCCTGCGGGGACAGGCCCAGAGGCTTGCGCTCGACGTGCGTTTCGTGGGTCAACTCGATCCGCCGGAGCTCGCGGCGGCATACAACGCGGCGACCTGCATCGTGCACACGCGACCCGACGAGGTGTTCTCGCTCGCGTTGCTCGAAGCGCTCGCGTGCGGCCGGCCGGTGCTGGCCGCGAGCGGCGGCGGCACGCCGGAGCTGCTCGGAAACGCCGGTGTCCTGGCACCGCCCGAGAACCCCGTGGTATTCGCGGGGCTCCTGCGCGAGCTGCTGGGCGACGCACCGCACCGGGCGTCCCTGGCGGTCGCCGCGAGGCAGCGCGCCGTCGAGCGCTACTCCGTCGCCAGGATGATCCGGGACTACGAGGAGATGTTGGAAGACCTCGTGTGATGCAGCCTAGTGCAGGCCGCTCCCGCCCGCGAGCTGCTTGACCAGATCGCCGATAACCGCCTTCGCGTCGCCGAACAGCATCCAGGTGTTGTCCTGCACGTACAGCTCGTTGTCGATGCCGGCGAAGCCCGGGTTCTTGCTGCGTTTGATGGCGAGCACCGTCTTGGCCTTGTCGGCGTCGATGATCGGCATACCGTAGATGGGACTCCCCTTGGCGTAGCGCGCGGCCGGATTCACGACGTCGTTGGCGCCGATAACGAGCGCCACGTCGCACTGTGGCATGTCGGGATTGATCTCCTCCATCTCGGCGAGCGCGGTGTACGGAATGTTCGCTTCGGCGAGCAGCACGTTCATGTGGCCCGGCATCCGCCCCGCCACGGGATGAATCGCGAACTTGACCGTGATGCCCCGCTTGATCAGCTGATCGTATAGCTCGCGCACCTTGTGCTGCGCCTGGGCCACGGCCATGCCGTATCCCGGGATGACGACCACCTGGTTCGCCTGCTCCAGCAGCTGCGCCGCCCCCTCGACCGTTTCCTGCTTCCACGCCTTTTGCTCTCCGACGGCGACCGTCTTCTGGACCGTCCCGAAGGCCCCGAACAGCACGTTAGTGAACGACCGGTTCATCGCCCGGCACATGATAATGGACAGGATCAGCCCGCTCGAGCCGTCCAGCGCGCCCGCGGTCACGAGCAGCTTGTTGTCGAGCACGAAGCCCATCGCCACGGCCGACAGGCCGGCGTAGGAGTTGAGGATGGAAATGACGGTGGGCATGTCGGCGCCGCCGATCGGAATGATGAGCAGGACGCCGAACAGCGTCGCGAGCCCGACGATGGCGTAGAAGGCCCGTCCCGACCACGGCGCCACCGGGTGGATGACGACCAGCACCCCCAGGGCCGCCGCGAGCGCCAGCACGCCCACATTGAGGACGTTCTGCCCCGGATAGGTCACCGGGCGCTGAGGGATCCACTTCACCTCCTGCAGCTTGCCCGCGGCCATGAGGCTCCCCGTGAACGTCAGGAATCCGAGGATTACCTCCGCGACAATGGCGCTCGTGCGAAAGGCGGTGAGCTGCGCCGGATGTTCGCTGAGGCCGAGGAAGTATTCCGCTGTCCCGACCAGTCCGGCGGCGAGCCCGCCGAACGCATGCGACAGGGCGGTCCGCTGGGGCACCGCCGTGAGGGGCACGAGCGAGAGCGGGACCCCGACGATGAAGCCCGCCAGGATCGCCAGGGTGATCCAGCCGTGGTGGACGATCTCCGGCTGGATCCACGTCGCCGCGACCGCGATCACCATGCCGGTCACGCCCGCCACCACACCGCGGCGGGCCGTGGCGGGATCGTTCATCCAGTGCAGCGAGAAGATGAACAGCGCCGTCGCCAGGACGGCGGCGGCCTGGCCGATCGCGTACGTCATTGCTTCTTGAACATCTTCAGCATCCGGTCCGTGATCAGAAACCCGCTCACGATGTTGGTCATAGAGGCGAACAGCGCCACCGCCCCGATCACACGAATCGTCGGCGGGTAGTCGGCCCCGGCGACCACGAGCGATCCTACCACGGCAATGGCCGAGATCGCGTTGGTGAGCGACATGAGCGGCGTGTACAAGAGCCGCGACACGCGGCGGATCACGCCCAGCCCGATGAACGTCGCCAGCACGAACACGAACAGCATGGACCAGTAGTCGATCATGACTTCCGCACCTCCCCGGCATGGGTGACGCAGGTTTCGCGGATGATCTCGTCGGAGAAATCGAGGTTGAGCCGACCGTCGCGGACAACGTGCAACAAGAAGCTCGAGACGTTCCTCGCATACATTTGGCTCGCGTGCAGCGGTAGCGTGCTCGGCAGGTTGAGCGGTCCGAGGACGATGACGCCGTTGCGGCGCACCTCGGATCCGGGCTCCGTCACCTCGCAATTCCCACCCGTCTCCGCGGCCAGATCGACGATCACCGCGCCGGGTTTCATGCCGCGCACGGCGTCGGCGGTGATCAGGATCGGCGCGCGCTTGCCGGGAATCGCCGCGGTCGTGATCACGACGTCGGCGTCCTTCACGTGCTGTGCGATGAATGCCAGCTCGCGGCGGTGGGTCTCCTCGGAGAGCTGTTTGGCGTAGCCGCCCGCTGCCTCGGCCTGCTCGGCGATCTCGAGCTGCAGGAATTTCGCGCCCAGGCTCTCCACCTGCTCTTTCACGGCGGGGCGCACGTCGAAGGCCGACACCACCGCGCCGAGGCGGCGCGCCGTGGCGATCGCCTGCAGCCCCGCCACACCGGCGCCCAGCACCAGCACGCGCGCCGGGGGCAGCGTCCCGGCGGCCGTCACGAGCATCGGGAAGAGCCGGCCGGCGGTGGTGGCCGCGAGCAGCACGGCCTTGTAGCCCGCCACCGTCGCCTGCGACGACAGCACATCCATGGGCTGCGCCCGGGTTATCCGGGGCAGCAGGGCGAGGCTGAACGCGGTGACTTTGCGCGCCGCCAGCGCGGCGACGACGTCGCGCTCCGCCGCCGGCTGGAACACCGCGACCAGCGCCGCCCCCTCGCGGCACAGCGCGACCTCCGCCGGCGCGGGCGGCTGCACCTTGAGGACGACGTCGCTCCCGCCGAAGACGGCCGCGGGGGTCGCCACCAGCCCGGCGCCGGCGGCGCGGTACGCGTCGTCGGGGAACGCCGCCGCCGTCCCGGCCCCCTGCTCCACCACGACCTCGAGCCCGGTCTTCACCAGCCGTCCCGCCGTGTCGGGCACGAGCGCGACACGACGCTCGTTGGCCGCGGTCTCTTTCGGGACCCCGATCTTCATGACGGCTCCTCGAAGGATTTCGGTAAAGGCCGGTGAAAAGCCCGTGGCCTCTTACCCTTTCGGTAAGTTCCCCTTCTCGCGCACCTGCGCCAGCAGCCGCTCCGAGAAGTCGAGCCGCTCGGCCAGCTCGCTCACCTGCGACTCGAGCCCCAGCATGCGGTCTTCCAGGTCCGACACGCGGCGGTCCCCGGGAGGAGGATCCGCCTCGTCGCCCGCCACGTCCCAGCGCACGAGCCGTCGCCCGTCGCAGTCCCGGAAGTCACCGGCCGCGATCACCACCACGTCGTACAGATACCAGATGCCCAAGCCGCCGAGCGTGAGGCACATCCAGATACCGCTCTGTACGCGACCGGTGTAGAAGCGGTGCAGCCCGAACGCTCCGCCCACGACCGCGAGCCCCAGCGCCACGGCGCGGGAGCGCTCCGACACGGCACGCCCCCGCTCGTCGGGCTCCGCCGACGCGTAGCGCGACACAGCGTCCGACGGCACGGTCAGGAGCGGCCGATCGGCCCGGTCGGTGCAATCGGGCCGACTAGGGCGTCGAGCTCCTGGCGCGGGATCGCGCCGGCGCGGCGGGCCACCTCGCCGCCGTGACGGAACACGATGAGCGTCGGGATGGCGCGGATGTCGAAGCGGCGGGTCGTCGCCGGATTGCGGTCGGTGTCGAGCTTCACGACCAGCACGTCCCCCTGGCGCTGGCGTGCGAAATCGTCCAGGATCGGCGCCATGATCTTGCAGGGGCCGCACCAGTCGGCATAGCCGTCCATGATCACCGGAACATCGGTGCCCTTGAGCACGCCGTCCAGCGTCGCGTCGGTTACCGCGATGGGCCGGTCGAGCAGGATCGGCCGCCCGCAGTGGCCGCACTTGGGGCGGTCGGTGATGCGGGTGAGATCCACACGATTGAGGGTCGCGCAAAAGGGACAGGCGACCGTCGCATGCTTGCCGACTTCGGTGACCGACACGGCACACCTCCCTCGGTGGTTAATCTATATCTCGACGATGGCCTCTGCCTCGATCTCCACGAGCATCTCGGGGGCCACCAGCCGACTCACCGCCACGAGCGTGGTCGCCGGCCGGATGTCGTGGAACACTTCGCCGTGCGCCCGCCCCACGCGCTCCCAGTCCGCGATGTCGGTCACGTACATGCGGGTGCGCACCACGTGCGCGAGCGAGGCGCCGGCCTCGACCAGGGCCCGCTCGATGTTCCGCAACGCCTGGGTGGCCTGCACGTAGGCGTCGCCGATGCCCACGATGCGGCCGTCCGGCCCCGTGGCCGTCGTCCCGGCGACGTGCACGGTGGAACCTACCCGTACGGCGCGGGAGTACCCCACGATCGGCTCCCACGGCGTGCCGCTCGCGATGTTGTTACGGGACATTCGCCCTCCTCTCCGGCGCCTCGTTCCGGGTCTCGTGCGCGACGCCGTTCTTGCCGCCCTGCTTGGCCCGGTACATGAGGCGGTCGACGGCCGCGAGCAGCTCGTCCACCGATTCCGGCGGGACGAGGAACGTCGCGACGCCGATGCTCGCCGTCATGCGCCAGCCGTGCGCCGGCACCACGTCGGCCAACGCGCCGCGCAGCTTCTCGGTCGCGAGCCGGGCAGGCGCCGCGCCCGCCTCTGGCAGCAGCACGACAAACTCGTCCCCGCCCAGGCGGGCGACAAGGTCGCTCGAGCGCAGCACACTGCTCAACGCGCGCGCCACTGAGCGCAGCACGGCATCGCCCGCGAGGTGACCCAGGCGGTCGTTCACCAGCTTGAAATCGTCGAGATCGAGGTAGGCGACGGAGAAGGGATGGATGTAGCGTCGGGCCCGCGTGATCTCCGCCCCTGCGACCTCGTAGAACGCGCGGGCATTGGGCCCGCCGGTGAGCGCGTCTTGACGGGCCAGCTCCCGCTCCCGCGCGTGCGCCAACCGCAGCCGCGCGACCGCCTCCGATACGAGCACCAGCGCGGCGAGGCGCAGCACGGCGTTCCAGTAGGGAATCGACCAATCGGAGTAATCATGCTGCGCCAGCGCGTCGGCGAGCATCCAGGCGAGGTCGCCCGCGCACGCGATGGTCGCGCCCGGCCAGCGCCCGGC
>WNGH01002145.1_pt1 | contig 19930 bp, 10 predicted proteins | sample 5400631 | NCBI WGS metagenome assembly WNGH01 (sample SAMN13153373, study PRJNA577476) | soil metagenome | isolation source: 115 cm soil or saprolite under Garry oak tree replicate 1 | place: USA:California | collected 2016-06-15
GAGTCAGCAAGGCAACAGGCGATTTGTACTTTCACGCTTACTCTGAACAGTACAATCTAAAATCAGTTGCCTTCAGATGCAGTTGCATGTTCGGTCCGCGACAATGGGGCAAAGAAGAGCAAGGATGGGTTGCCTGGTTCACCATCGCAGCCGCCCTCGAAAAGCGGCTCAATATCTACGGAAATGGGAAGCAAGTGCGAGACTTGTTATACGTTGACGATGTGATGCAAGCTTTTGATCTGGCAACTCAGAACATTGACAGCGTAGAGGGCGAATCGATCAACCTTGGTGGAGGTAAGGAGAACGTCGCTTCTCTCCTCGAGACAATCGCGTATCTGGAATCGGTTACGAACAAGAAAATGCATCTGACATTCAAAGGCTGGCGACCGGGCGACAACAAGTGCTACTACACCAACTATCAAAAAGCGAAGAAACTACTGGGCTGGACCCCGAGTGTACCTTGGAAGGAAGGGGTACGAAAAACCTTGGATTGGGTCCAGAACAACGTGCGCGAGATTTCCGCTGTCATTTGATTACAAACTGATTGCATTGCTCTACGATGCGAACCTTCTCTTAGCTCGCGGTAGATGGACCCTGCCGAAGACAGATCAGATTTCCAAGTGACCGGCGACGGCCTTTCGAGAGACTGCCCTACTTCTGAGCCAGAGAATTGTTCTGTTCAGCCCATTCTCCAAGCCCATCTTCGGGGACCAATCAATTTCCTTGGTGGATCTTCTTGTGTCCGGCAGGCGTCGTCGATGGTCCCCTTTTGGAAAGGGAAGAAAACGAATCGTGGATGACGAGCCTGTAAGTTTCTTCACCGTCTCTGCAAGGTAGAGGATCTTCCTTTCTTGGTCTGTGCCCAAGTTGAGAACCTCCGTTTCCGGCCGGGTCTTTCCTGTGAAATGTAGAATTCCAGTCACGCTATCTGCGACATAACAAAACGACCTTGTTTGTGAACCGTCTCCGAACACAGTAATCTCGTCGCCGTGCAGGGCCTGTTTTATGAATCTGGATACAACCCTTCCGTACAAGCCATCTTCTCTTAGTCTTGGTCCGTAGCTGTTGAAGAGTCGTCCAATCCTCACATCAAGACCATACTGGTCATGATACGCTTTGCAAAGGGCTTCTCCAAACCGCTTCCCCTCCTCATAACACGACCTCGGACCCCTAGGAATACCAGCAGGATGGGCAATCGGCGCCGCCACAGCCCTGTTACTTTCGACCTTTCTCCTGAAAGACAAGCTAGCCAAAGCCGACAATTTTCCAGCGCGCCCACTACTCGTCCTCAGCCTCCCGCTATTCGCTTCAGCCCTCGTCACTCTCCTGCAAGGTTGGAGTGACCTCGCACTCCTTCAAGCAATCCCAAGCCAACTCGGCACCACCGGCGCAAACTGCCTCGTCGTAACTAGCGTTTCCTTTCTCTCCATCGTCTGGACTCCGACGGCGGGAGCGCTCTACCCTGCACTATGCTCCAGCTACACAAGCCAAGGACCAACGGGAGTATCGGAGAAACTTGGAGTCGCAACGCGACTCGTCAACCTAAGAGTCCTCCCCACCGGCACTGCTTTAGCTGTAATCGCACCCACTGCATTGGAAGCGGTCTATGGACCCTCACTCGTCGCTGGCGCAGTCCCCTTCGCCATACTTGCAGTCACGATAATTTTCTCCGCCCAGAGCCTCCTATTGATCACGACTTTTGCAAGCCATCGGAAAAACGAAACCGATCCTAGGGATCAGTCTCGCCGCCACCATACTCGACCTATCAGCCGTCGGTCTCGGAGCAAGACCCCCTCGGAACAACCGCAGGAGCCATCGGCAGAGCACTACTCGCCATCGGAATGATGACCCTAGCATGGTGGACACTGCGCCGAGTCCTACACGTGCCCATAATACGGGGCTTGTCCAAAGCCCTCCTCGTAGCAATCCTCACAGCCACTCCCCTAGCAATAGTTGACTACGCTCTAGCAACAAACCTCCACCTTACGCCACTCTTCCGTCTCCCCGTCCTCGTGATCGCATTCGTCTTCAGCTTCCTATTCGTCTGTCGCGAACTCTCGGTCTTCACAGAAGCAGACTTCGAACTCCTAGAGAATGCCGTTCCTAGCGCACTGATACCATTGCTGGAAGTCATTGAGGGCTTTCTGGTTCGCGGAATTGCGTTCCAACAAGCGTAGCTACGGATGCTTCGGCTGGACCAGAAGAGTCGGCAATTGGTTGACGTGCTCCCGTGCTTTGTTCTCTGCTTGAAAGATTCTGACCTTTGTTACTTCGCCCCCTCTACCCCTCTCTCCGGGGAATCTCCGGAACTCTACAAGTGAGGATTTGACGAGGGGTTCAAGCTTCCTTCCGAAGAGTTGTCCGTATCTCGCCTCACCGTAGACGTTGCTTCGTGGAATCCTTAACGCGTGGACTATTTCCATAAGTGTTCGCCACCCGCAGCGATCCTGTGGCAAGCGTTTGGTCGTGTAATCTCTTTCAAATTCTCTGCTGAGGAACTCCATTATTCGCGATACGACAAGCGTCCTAGGTTCGAGAATCCTTTCCTTTTCGGCCCCGCCGTCATCGTTGAAAACAAACTTCGGTCTGAGAGTCATGATCCCTGGCGAAGCCATTCGGAGACCAAACCTTACAATCTCAGTCTTGAGAGGGCCCACCTTTCGATGCCCCATCCGCAAGGATCGGCCATGGATAGTGCACGTAATGGGAGCACTGACGAGCCTCGCATTCTCCGGGGCGGCATCATCAATTCTCACAAGTCGAATTGCGTTCTTGCCAATATTCGTAACCCTGATCTCTAACTCGACTCTATCATCAAAAGAGGAATCCGTCGGAATCCTGACAACGTCCACGTCAACGTCCGCATGCTCAAATCTGTCCAGCCCTACTGGTCCCTCAATTCCATGAGCTGGAGTGGGAAAGGCAATGTTGACCGGACCCCCTGAGGCAGCATCAAAGATCTCGCTTAGATCGTTAGCGAGATCCTGTTTCTCTTTGACCTTCTCCAAGAGTCTGAGAACCTCTTCTTTCTTCGCCCACTGCCGAGCACGATTGAACGAATCTGCTGACCTGCCCAGCAACGCAATAGCCAAACGCAACAATGCGGTCTTTCTCGAATGCTCTGCAGTGGCCCCCTCAGCGATCCTGGCTGAAGCCTCCAACAGCAATCTGCGGGCGAGCGCGTGTTCCGAAGCAATTTTGAAACCGGCTGAAGAATACCGGTCTGACGCGAGCTCAAAGTTTTCCATGGCCTCCTCATAGAATCGGCGGTCTCGAGTCTCCGCGAGCCTGCGACTCGCAATCAGCGCCATACAAAACAGGCGGTGTCCCGCGACCAGGTTTACAGCATCCTCGTCGTGAGCCATCTTCTCCGCCTTTGCGAACAGGTCTGACGCCTGTTCTTGCCCGTTCGGCGAGCCTTTGACCTCCAATTCGCTGGATACCTGCCACGCCTTGCAGAGAATCGACAGAAGACTAACTTCCCTCCTGTCTTTTTCGGATTCCATCGAGTCCGCAACTTCTCTCAACATTCCAGCAGCAAGTCCGAATTTCTCCGAGCTAGTCCTGTGATCTCCCACTCGCTCCGCGATGTTCGCCTCTTCCAGAATCATTCGGGCGTGACAATATTCGTCCCATTTTCCCTCAAACAGTCTTGCAACCATTGATTTCTCGTCCGGCTGGTCGAGTGATGCAAGCTTGTTGTGGAATGATATCCTTGATTTCTCGAACAATTCTGCTGCTTCACGAAACTCTCCCGCAGCCGCTTCGCCTGAACCATTCTTCGCCAGGCTCTCGGCCAGTTCGAGCTTGGCCCACGCGGAGTAATAGACAGTGAGGAAACTCCATTTACTGGTTGACGCATGGAGTTTTCTCGCCTCATCGTAGAGCTCGTGGGCTGAATCGAACTGCATCTTCTGATGACTGTGTCTCGCCCTCTCTATTCTGTTCCACGCCTTCAGGTATTTCGAGTACTCCTGAAACAGTTCTCCAAGCTGAGGGATTTTCCTCGATACCGTCGAGTAAGCCTTTGACGAGAGCTGAAAGTTTTCTGCAGCGAGCGTGTAAGCTCCAAGCCGATCATAAGTCTGCCCAGCCTTCCAATGGCTCAAAGCCAGACGTTCCAGGCGAGGCGTATTGACGAACCATTGCGCCGCGCTAACGTAGGAGGAGACCGCCTTCCGAAGATCCCTCTCGTTCCTTGTCAGCTCATAAAGCCGCATCAGAAGGTCCCCGTACTCGTAATAATACCGTGCCAACGGCGCTCTCAACACGTGGCTCTGCACCTGCGCAAGAGACTGAACGAATAGTGCGGAGACCGCGAGCGCCTTCGCCTTAGATCGGACTGCAGCAAGAACCAGTCGCCTCTTCTCTCGTGGGTCCTCTTCGAACTCGGCGAGCGCGGCTTGTATGTCTCCAACGTTCCTAAGTGTCCCACCCATGTTCCAATGCAGTTTAGGCCCCACTCGCCCGGTGATCTCGGCCGCCTTCAATCGGTGAGACAGCGCCCTCCGCAGAAGATTCCTCCGTCTCCTAGTACTCGTCTCCGTGTCAGCTAGGTCTTGACAGGCCCTGCTTGTAATACGGTGTGCATAGGCGAGAATCTCGGGATACCTGCTCAGTCTAGCAAGCCTCAATAGTTCAGGCGAGGAGCGCAAGCTCTTCTCCACCAAAGCTCGCTTCTTGGCTCGGTCAGGCTCATTCCAGGATTGATCGAGGAAGTACTCCGCGTATGGAGAGTGAACCCAGATGACGCCATCATTTGGACTCGTGAAACGTACAATCCTAAAGAGACTCGCAGCTGTTTCAGCAAATGCTAAAGTGCGCGAGGACAATTTTTTCCACGCAGGGGGATCGTCCTCCAATTGGCCCTTCCAGAAGGTCCGTGCGGCCATTTGTTCTGAGAGAAACCCGATCCGCATGTTGTCGCGCGTCCGTCTCGCGATCGTCAGTGCCGATTCACAGATCGAAAGAGCCTCCGGGTCATCCATTATGCGATAGAACCCACTAGGCAGTTCAGATAGTTCCAGAAGGGCGTCTTCCTTCGCTATCTGTGATGCTCTCTTCCAGTATTCGAGAGCTTCCCGGTCAGCGTCCTTTTGCTTACGTATCTCCATTACATGGTCGGCGAATGCATCCAGGAAGAGCGCAGTCTTGACCAGCGCTTTTGCAAGTTCTTCTTTAGGCCCTGAGACTGACAGCATTCTTACCGCCTGCCTTCCAATCTGAATCGCTTGCCCCAGCTTCCTGGCTCTGCTTCGAAAACTCCAATTGTACTGGGACGCAAGGGCAACGCAAGGTGAGAGCTGGGTGTAGGTCCTGCCGAATTCCACGCCATTCGCTAAGGAATCAAAAGAGCCTAAGGCCCTGATCCCATAACCCCACGCTTCATCCAAGAGCGTCTTCTTGGTCAGCCAGTTACTCGAGATCCAGCTGGCGGCATACTTCTTCATCGCCTGACAACGAAGAAACCAGCCCTCGCGACCTTTCTCAGCAACTCGAAAACAGGCAACAGCCCTGTCATAGCTTTCAACGGCTTTCTGGAGAAGCCGAAAAAAACTCTGAGTCTTCCGCGATTGGAATGCAGACCGGTAGTAGGCATAGCCCAATCGCTCGAAAACAACGCCTTGATCTGCGCGCTCAAGAGTTGGAGTCTCAGAAAGAAAATTCGTATATGCACGGACGGCCTTTGACCATAGACATTTCTCCTCGCTATGACTAGCATCGGCAGGTATCTGTTCGATAGTTTGTCTAACAGGCATGTTAGGAGGATCTCAACAGTCGGTTCGCCTCCGAAAAAGCTTCCGATAAACTCGTAGACAACAACGCTGTTTTCGACTGAAAAAGACCGAGATAATTTACAGTCTAACAGGGAAGCGCGAGCGCCGAGGAGGGGCGCGATGAAACAAGTTCCCAAAAGATGGAGGATGAAAAAATCAAGAAGTATATGGTCATACTAATACTCGGCATCTCATTACTCTCAGTCCCCATGGTTTCCAGGCCTGCGCACGCCTCTTCATGCAACCTCACTTACGCTAACAACACCGTTGAGGGATGTATCGTCAACGCAGACGACCTCACCGCTGTTACAGGCCAGAACGTCTACCTTGTAGCCTGCACGTACAATACGACCTGGTCTACTACCGCCGACAGCAACGGATACTTCAGTTTTTCACCGACCCACATCAACGGGACGCCTTGCATCGTGCCAAACCTGGCGCCCCCGCTCACCGTGAACGGCGTTACCACGCTGTCAAGCAACCCCTGCTATTTCTCTCAATGCAACGTAGTCGGCTATACGGCTGACAATCCCTTATGGGGTCAGTGGGCGGGCGATGTCCCCGTGACCGATAGCAACGGCCATTCGTCTCTGACAATCTATCTCTCGCCCGCTCAACAGGCCCTCATTCCCTTCGCTGCGCTATACAGCAACACCCAGTTCGCCTCGCTGAGCTATCAGATGTCCACCAGCCATTCCCACACAACCAGCCTCAGCTGGAGCATAGGAGGAGGGACCCAACTTCAAGGATCATTTTCCTCGACAACCACTCAGGCCTTCTCGCTGACGTTCAACAACCGGCCAAACTATCAGAGCTATCTCGCATTCCCCTACTACGTAATCGGATACGAGTGCGGCGGCACACCCCAACAAACATTCGGCTTCAGCTGCAGTCAAGGCCTTCAAGCAGTAGGAGCGACAGAACAAGTTCCAGGCGGCAACTACCAGTTCGTACGAACCCAGGAGTCCTTGAACCCATACTCTCCACCAGGCAACCAGCCCTATCTCACCTGCGGGATCAACGTCCCACTAGGCAACAGCCCTGAAACATGGACCTACACTTCGACCGGCAGCACGGCAACCACCTTCGGCATCTCCTCGACCGTGAACCTCTTCGGTCAAGGCGTCAACCTAAGCTACAGCGAAGCCAGCTCTTCAGAACAGTCCGACGCGACCAGCCTGTCGATCAGCTCTACAAACGGAGCAACGCTCAGCTTCCGATTATGGCCGGCAAGCGGCTCCTGCCCGACACCAAACTCAACCCCAGTCTTCAGCAATGAACTGCACGTCTGGGACCTTAGTCCAGCACCAGACTTCAGCATCTCCGCAGCCCCAACCTCCCTCAGCCTGACCCCGGGCTCCACCGGAACGTCCACGATCAATCTCGCGAGCATCAACGGCTTCTCCTCAACAGTTCCATTATCAGTATCAGCACCATCAGGCATAGGGGTCACGCTCAATCCCACCAGCGCTGATCTAACGCAACCGTCAGCAAGCTCCACCGCGACAATATACGTTCCCCCATCCACCGCCGCCGGTACCTACACCGTCACCGTCACAGGGACGTGTAACGCGCCAACATGCAACCCTTCAATCACCCACACCGTCAACATCCAAGTTCAGGTATTGGACTTCAGTACATGGGCAAGCCCCACCTCAGCAATAGTCTATCCCCTCGCGGTTGCCTCATCAACGATCACAGTCTCAAGCCTCAACGGATTCAGCGGAACCGTAAATCTGGCCTGGGCAGTCGTTCCAGGATCCGGCCTATCATGCACCCTGAACCCGACCAGCATAACACTAACCAGTGGGCAAACAACCACATCAACCCTGTCATGCTCAGGCTCTGACGGATCATACACTGTAACAGTCACCGGGACCAGCGGATCGCTATCTCACTCGACAACCTTCGCTGTAGACGTAGGCAACTTCATACTGACCGTGAACCCGAGCGAGCTCGACTGGATATGTACGTCGCATGGATGCAACCCTGGAATGCAAAGCGCGACACTACAAATCTCCACCAGCACAGTATACACGACAGACACCACTTTCACCCTAGTGTACGGATGCGGAATTGGTTCTCCAACCTGCAACCCCACATGGGGCACCAAGCCAACCACGATTACGATTCCAGCCGGTCAAACCTCTGGCACCGCAACCCTAACAGTCCAACCTGGCTCAGGACAAAGCTGCAGCACATCAGGCGCCAGAACCGACTGCTACACCTACATTCAGATCATTGCAAACCTAAACAAAGCCAGCGCCGCCCAGACCACCCTCACGCTCTACGCCTGCCACGGCATATGTCCAGTCTAAACCCCAAAAACTATTTTCCTCTTTTTTTGGCTCTTCCCGCAGAAGACATCAACTGGTCAGTCCAGACCCCAGATTGACCCTGCAGGCGTCGGGAGGACGGCTCCGGCTCAAAACGCGGAATCTATCAAGCCCTCTGGCTCACCCTCTAACGTATCCGGAGGACCGGCAGCCTCCGCAATACTCTCCTTCCATATCGACCCGCCCATGGAAACAGCTTCGCAACCAATACTGTCAACTCCATGGATCATTGGCATCGCAGTCTTGGCATCCTCTAGTGCTACCGCCATCCTAACAATTGGGCTTCAACGATTTAGACGCCGGTTCCCCGAATCCGAACAGGTGTCCATGATAGGATTGACGTCCGAATAGGAACCGTTTAATAGTAGGAAGAGGAGACTCATCCTATCATGACACTGGAAGTCGTGGTCACGAGGCGTGGTCAGACCACTATACCGCAAGAGATTCGCAAAAAACTGGACATCCGCGAAGGTACTAGGCTGACCGTGGAGGCTGAAGGCGGAAAAATAGTCTTCAGCAAGATACCATCCATTTTCGACCTTGCCGGGAAAAGCAAGATGACCAAGGACGAAGCATTCAAGCTACTCGACAAGATGCGGGAAGAAAGCTAGTGCTCTTCGACACCCGATACTTCTGGGCGGTTTTTACCTCAAAGAACCCCGAATTCCTGAAGAAGCTCAGAACCATCTTCGACAGCTCAAAGACCACCTACGCCTCCGCGATAAGCATCTACGAAGTCTACAAGCTCACAATCAGCGAGGAAGACCGCACAGTAGCAGAGATCCGCGCGAACTCCATCAAGAAAGAATTCACCATAATAGACGTTGATCCAACGATAGCAGAGGAAGCGGCGAGAATAAGCCACCGCGTGAGGGTTCCGATGGCCGACGCGCTAATAATGGCCACGGCGAGGAAGCTACGGGTCCCGTGCGCGACCGACGACCCTCACTTCACCGAAGTGAAACGTATCTGGGTCTAGACAGCTCAACCAGCCCCCGACAGGGATAATAATCTACCCGAGGCTTCGGCCTCTGCTTCCAGAGCGAGTTGGGTGATCAGGCTTGTTTCAGTCGGTTCTTGAAGCTGGGTACCGTTATGCCGATTATCCTTTCGCCCTTGTAACGGACGACAACGTCGTTCTCCAAGATCTTGCTGTCAGATGCGGCAACTGGCAGGCCGAAGCTGATGTAAAGCACGTCCGCCCCCTCATCATAGTCCACGTCCAGCTTCTCTACCTTGGAAACGCTCAGAACAGACTTGGCCACAGCTTTTCCCTTCGCCCCAGATCCTTAACATCTGATGTAAGGAACGCCGTAATAATAAACCCGTCCTTACCTGACTCTCTATAGATCACAACAAGAAACAAATTGGCTCCAGCAGTTCCCGTCGATCTAACCGCCAACAATTCTCCATTGCGTCCCTCAACGACGAATTTAGGGTCTCTGACACCTTCCAACACCTTTTCTTGCCACCCTCGCAGTTCCGGATGCCTTCTCTCTATGTGGCCCCAGCGCTCTTTGGTCAATCTGACACTCCTACCAGAGACTGAAATAGCGGTTTGGTCAGAATTCAACGCGGGCCGTCCTCCGAGTCATCTGTATCTCATTTAGCTTTGAGAGAGTTTTCGAGAATCCCGGAAACCAACTTGGATGATTACCGCAAGCTGATATGCAACTTCCCAACATAGTCAAATCTCCTATTTTGCACCTTTCGTTCAATTACCCGTGCTCGTAGTCGTCCTCTCTCTCCCCTTTCTCCTCGTCTCTCGACAACTCTCCGTTTTCACAGACGCCGACTTCGAACTTCTAGCGTCCTGGGTGTTGTGGCCCCCTGCCCGGTGACAGTTGTGTGCTGGCCTTCTTGTGGAACGGTCATGTGTTTGGCGTAGTTGGGCGTTCAGTTTCGTGAAGGCCGATCTAGTCTAGGATCTGGTTGAAACGGGGGTCTGTCCTGAGACTCTTAGAAGGGGGTGTTGAATCATGCACCTACGTCTTTAGTGGATCTAGGTAGCCGTTGGCGATGTAGTTTCCTGGCGAGCTGGTGTAGATGTCGTACATGAGACGCTGTCCACCGTTCGGTAATGGATGCTCGTTATGGGAACCCAGGTTTGGGACATCGCGTCGAAGAGGGTGTATCCCACTTTCAAATCAGTCACCGATATCAGAGTCACTGTACAGTTGGGCAGCATTACGTAGAGTTTCTGTGCCGGATTCTGATCCACTATCAACGGTTTGCCTGTCGAGGTTCTGATGACCATCTGGTTGTAAGTCATCACCGCAAAGAACCTCGTGATGGTCGTGATGACGTACTGGTACGTGGTCATGTTGTAGGAGAGGAGCTGTATGCTGACCTCAAGACTCTGGACCTAAACGCGGAGTTTGTTTGGATCCCGGAGTGGAAGCCTCCCGGCTTGGCTAACAATTATCAGGCAGAAAATCCTAGACTTTCACGTAGTCCAAGTAGTTGTTTGCTACGTAGTTCAGCGTTGGAACGTCCGTGTAAATGTCGTACATAGTGTGAACGCCACCTTTCTCGTACTGTATACTGGTTACCGGCACCCATGTCTGAGTCGTGGCATCGAACAGGTAATCGCCAACCTGCAACTGGGTAACGGACAGCTCTGTCCAAGTGCCGTTCGGGAACATTACTTCGAGCTTCTGGGCAGGGTTCTGGTCAACGATGAGAGGCTTCCCCGTTGACGTATGGATTATCATCAGGTTGTCGGTCTGCACGGTCACAAACCTAGTTATGGTTATGGTCGTGTATTGATGGGTTGTCATGTTGTAGGAGAGGAGCTGCATTCCCACTTTCAAGCTCTGGACCGGAACCTGGGACCCATCAGCCAAAGTTATCAAGGTCCCTGCAGCAACACTGCCTCCGCCTCCACCACTAGGAGGTGGCGTCGTCACAGTCACCGTGAAAGTGAGCAACTTGTCGTACGTGTGAACTGATGTGCCGTTGATCTTTACGGTGACCTGGTAGTTCCCCACTGTACAGGTTGAACTGGCAGCAACTGGGACAGTTGGGAAGTCATAGCCTCCTATGGGTCCTATGTTGAAGAACTGAGGATTGGGTGGGGAGACAGTTATGCAGCTTGGAACTGTTACGGGAGAGACTGTTGCCTGTGTCAGGGGTATGCCGTATTCGGGAAATATCTGGAGGTAGATGGCGGTACTGCTCCCCTGGTTCACTGGCAAAGGATTGTAGTAGTAGGTGACATTGTAGCCGTTGATTGTCAGCTGAAGGGTCAACGACCTGGTGATGTAACCGTCGCTGGCTGTTACCGTCAGTGTGGTTGCTCCTGAGCCTGCGCCGGTGGATGTGATGGGCCAGGTGGATGGGAAGCTTCCTCCGGTGAAGATTGTAGCGTTGGCGTACTTTAGTTGCAGAGTTGTCAGAGAACTGTCGTACTGAGTCCAGAAGATACCCAGTGTGTTGGTGGAGCTGTTCACCTGTCCTGAGTTGTAGAAGCTACCGATCATCGTGTTGGAGCTAGCTCCGGTTGTGGTGTAAAGGACGGTCTTGCCACTCCAGCTTCCGGGCTGTCCTGAGTACTCCCAGATCTGGTTCGTCGAGTAGCTGTAGTATAGGATGTACCATTTCGAATGGAGAGGGTCGTAGCTAGCGGTCCAGCGGGGGTTCGATCCGGTGTCAGCTGTGAAGATGGTTTGCGGTGCACTCCATGAGCTGGTTCGAGTGGCAAACTGGATCTTCTGGCTGGTCCTCTCCTGCCAGATCGCATATACGGTGCTGTTTCCGTTGCTAAAGCCGAAAGCGGTCTGTTGCACGTACGTATTGCTTGGTGTGATTGTCACTTGGCTACCCCAAGCACCACTACTCCACAGCCTCCCGTTGAGTCCTCCCCAGTAAGGCCAGTAGAGAATGTACATCTGCCCGTTGGCGAGCGGTACGATGGAGAATCGCCAGTCATCGTTGCTGTTGATCAGAGATGTATCCTGCTGCCAGGTCGTGTAGTCGACTCCATTCGAGTGTATGACGTAGGGATAGCCGGATCCGTATGCGGATGTGAGCTTGTTGTAGGCGACGAACACTTGGCCTGTGGTGCTTACCCTCATGGACATGGCGTACCAGAACACGCCTGAAGTCGCTGGCTTGACCGTCTTTTCGGGCTGCCAGGCTATGGTACCGTCGGTGTGAAGAGTTCCCACTCCGAGCATCAGGGCCCTTCCCGACTGCGTATCAACGCCGTCGTAGCGGACGTAGAATACGGCCGTGCCATTCGTCACGATGGAGGGTGTTGACCCAGTGACGAGTCCGGTGTTGTAGATAGTCCAGGCCGCACCGTTTGTACTGGTGGCATAGTAGAGGCAGTTGGTTGTGGTGCCGGAGCACGTGCCGTAGTAGATGAAGAAGATCCAGTCGCGGCCTTGGGCGTAGAAGCCTTGGCCGTTCCAGGGATCGGAGAAGGACTGGGTCTGAATGTTGAGACTTGTGACGAGGCCTGGGGCCGAGTTGCTGTCTGGTCTTGCGATGGAGAAGGTTGTCGGGATCGTAGTGCTGAGGCAACAGTTGTTGACCCCGAAGGAATTGGTCTGGGTTAGGATGCTCCCCGGGTAATTGTTGTTGTCGTAGTAGGTAACGTTGTACTTGAGGGTGGTTTGGCCCCCTATTCCCACCGTCGTCCCTACCTGGCCGACTATGGAGAAGTCGGATGTATTGACGATTAGACTGCCGGCCCTAGATACTTGTGCCGAGCTATCGTAGCCTGTCACGTAGGCGTTGTATTGAGAGGCGTTGCAGTTTGATCCTATGTTCAGGGTTAGGATGGATGTATTGGAGCCCCCAGAGGTCAGATGGATGGAGGGCTTGCTGAAACTCTGAGTCCCGCAGTAGAGGTTGCTCACTCCTAGAACAATTGTTCCGGTGTACCCGTTGAGACTCGTAGCCTGAACCGTAAGCGAGCCTGATCGACCGTCGGGGATACTGATCGAGGATGGGGACGCGCTAATGCTGAAGTCTCGAACGGTTATTGTAGCTGTGGCGGAGTGCGTGAAGGATCCGACCGTGCCTGTGATTGTCGCCGTGTAAGTTCCGGCGGACCCGTAGCAGTACATGGTTGCAGTGCCTGATCCTGTAATTGTGTTAGGGGAGAAGTAACAATACAGGCCGGAGGGTGATGGAGATGCCGTTAGACTGACTATGTTTGCGAAACCGTTAACGGGTGTAATAGTGACAGTTGAAACACCGGTGTTGCTGCCAATGATGGTTTCTGATGTTGGGCTTATCGAGATCGTATAATCTTGTACTGTAAATGTCACGGTGGCGGTGTGTGATAGCGAGCCGCTCGAAGCGAGAATTGTTACTGTGTAAGTTCCAATAATAGTCGTGCTGCAGGACAGCGTAGCAGATGCGGGGGAGGGAGGTAGAGTTATGCTGCTTGGACTGATGGAGTTGCAGGTTAATCCTGATGGTAAAGGCGTGTCGGATAGGGACACTGTGCCGGCGAAACCGTTCAGGCTGGCAACGCTCAGGGTAGCGGTCGCTGTTTGGCCAACGAGGACCGGTACTGTGCTAGAGGAGGGAGAAATACTGAAGTCTTGAACCGTGTATGCCACGGTTGCAGGGTGTGCGAGGCTTCCGCTAGTCCCGGTGATGGTTACTGTGTACTGGCCGGCTAGACCACTGCAGGAAAGTGTTGAGGTTCCGGAACCGGTGATGCTTGTTGGGGAGAGGGTGCAGGTCAGGCCTGACTGGGAAGTCGTGGAGGCGAGATTAACCGTGCCTGTGAAGCCGTTGATTGGATTGATCGTAATGGTTGAGCTGCTCGTTACGCCGGCCAGGGTGGTTACAGATGTGGGACTGGCTTGAATGCTGAAGTCGGTTATGGTGAGGCTGAAGCTCGCGGGCAAGCTGTTTGCTCCCGAACTTGCTTGGACTGAAACGCTAGTGTTGGCAGAGGGGGTGCAACCTAGGCCCGGATAAAGGAATAGGGTTGAGGAATTTGTCCCCCATGCGTGGATCTCTTCACTGGACAAGGAGAAGCTGTAGCTAACGCAACCGGGGATGGATGTGACTGTGAATGAAGCGGGTCCCGAGTATCCGTTAATGCTGGTGAGGATCAGCGTGACTGAAGTGTTGCCTCCTCTTTGAGCCGAGACAGCGGAGGGTACCACTGTCAGCGCGAAGTTGCTCACTTGAACCGTGATGGTGGTTGAATGCTGTAGTGAGCCGCTAGTCTCGTATACGGTGACCGTATAGTTTCCGATGGCTACTGATGATGCGACATTCACGGAGAGGACAGCTGGTTGTAATCGGGTCGGATCGAGGAGAATGCTGGTCGTGTTCAGGGAGAGGGTGAAACCGGAAGGAGCAGATGTGGTAAGCGACACTGTTCCGGAGAACCCGTTCAGCGAGCCTAGTATGATGGTCGATCTCCCGGAGGCGCCTTGTTGGACATTGATCGTGCCCGGAATGCTGGCCTGGAAAAAGTCAACAACTCGGATAGTCAGTGCCACGTACCTTACGAGAGACCCGCTTGAGCCGGAGAACACTATGGTATAGGTACCGACCTGAGGACCGGCAGTGATCGTGAATCGTGAGGTGATTGATCCGCCCGCGGGAACCGACACACTTGGAGGAGTGGAGATCGTGATACCGCCAACGATTAACGAAAATGTAACAGTGCCGGAGAAACTGTTTCTGCTGTTGACGTTAATTACGGACGTTGTCGAAGAGCCGACTGCCACGTTTATCGGAGTGTTAGAGGACAGTGCGAAGTCCGAACTGGTGGTCTGAACAGTCTCCTGACCCGATTGGTAGACTGGGTTGTAGATGTTGATGCCGTTCCAGTACACCGTTATGTAGTATTGATGGACGTACCCAAAATTCGGATTTGTTAGGTCTCCTGGGGTAAATGATCCCATGTTCAGATAGTTTGATCCAGCGCTTAGGGTGAACAGGTATTGGTTCCACTGATAATTGTATACGGCCGGGTATCCGTAATCTTGCATTACTTCAACGCCGACCCACCCGGTGATAGGACCCACAGCGATCAAGGTTATCGACATTGAGACGGGCGTGTTCACAAGTGCGATAATATTGCTCCCTGAAACTCCTCCTGCCTGAGTGAAGAGCGCTTCCTGCTGGTATGTGATTCCCAGAATGACCTGAACGTTCACCGTAATGGAGTGCGAAGAGCTACCGCTAGCGGCTTTGAGATTGATCGAGTAAGATCCTAGAGCCATGTTAGAGGCTGCGGAGAATGTCACTGAGGATACGGCGCTGCCTGAGGCGAGGGAGACGGTGACCGGGTTGAAGGTAACGGACATTCCGGTTGGAGGAGTGGATGAGAGGGTCACGCTTCCAGTGAAACCTGACCCTGGCGTAAGCATAAGCGTCGTGGTGATGCTGCCCCCCGCCATTTGGTTCCAGGAACTCTGGGAGTTGGACATAGTAAAGTCGCAGGGAATGTAAGTGCTGACGGGCGATGAATAGGCTCCGACATTGCCGGACTGGTCTCTGGCTCGGACTTGGAAGCTGTAGGTGTGGTAGCACTGTTGCGGTGGAAGAGTGAAGGACGTGGCTGTGGTTCCCATGCAGCATGCTGCTCCGTCGGTGAAGTTCAGGTTCATCCATGGGCCTCCGTTGTCTTGGTACTGGACGTCGTAGGACCAGATTCCGGTCTGGCTGTCGCTTCCGCCCCAAGAGATCGCGAAGGATTGGAAGCTATCAGCTGCAAGCGGATTAAGAGACGCCGTCGGCGGTGTTGTGTCGATCTGTGAGTTGGCCGGGTTGGTCTTGTCAGCGCTGTCCATGAGCTGGCGAAGAGCGACCCAGTGGAGACGCGTGTACGCGGTAGCGTCCCAATCGGTGCGCCACTCGTACGAGTAGGAGCTTCCCGCCTGGGATCTGAACTGTTGTTCGAAATCTTGATAGGACCATCCGAATTGGAAATCGCGCCGGTAGAGCTGCATCGAGCTTACCGTATTGGATCCGCCGGCGTAGGTAATGTCCTGGTATATCACTGGGTTGCAGCCGAAGCACTGATCGGATGTCGAGTCAATCAGGTTCTCGAACGTGACTGCGTAGTCCCCTGCCGGGATTCCTGAAGAATATTGCCCAGCAGTAGCAAAGGACTGGTAGGGTCCGTAGCAAAGACGGTTCGGGAGGACTAGGAATCCTGTGGCCTGGGCCCAACCCGTAGGGGCATTTACATTGTCAACGGATCCGATCTTGTGGTTAAGCTCACACTGCCCTTGACCATTGTTCACTGCGGGGTACAGGTGTAGATATGGATCTGTCCCCGAGAGCAGGACGTCGCTGAATCCAGTCATCCAGTTGTTCCAGACGTAGACCCGGTAAGCTCCGTTAAGCTTGAATACATACGGCTGTTGTATTCCGCAGCCAGATCCCTGGTTCTGGAATAACTGCTGGATCGGATTATACGAGTACTTTTGCCAGGGCCCGTTGTTAATGTCTAAGGTCCGGGCTACTCCCCAGCCCCAGTTTCCCTCGTTAGCGCCTGAACCATTAGGGTAAGTCTGGCAGTAGACGTACTGGGACCCTTCGAAGAATAGGTAGTAGTAGCCACCTTCTTGAATCACATTGGGTCTTCCGTTGACCCTGCTGTCCCAGCTTTGAGCTCCGACTCCTACATCCACTATCGGGCTGGCGCCATTTACGGAGTTCTGAAGGCTGCTCTGGAGTTGAGTCAGGTCGGTTCCCGCGGCGGAGACCATGCCCGTCTTGTTGCGCATACCGTCGAATCTGAAACCCAGAAGGCAACTCGGGGATGTGGTGCATGGTGTGCCTCCGTAGGCGCAATATTCGGCGGCAAGACCTGTTAGAAGGCCGATGGCGAAGAGGCTGCTAGCAACACAGATTGCATAGGTGGCTGGGCTTGTGGGTATCCCGCAGTTGCCGTGGAAGAATACATAGAACTGGCCGTTGAAGTAGTTGACCGAGGGCCCTCCGATGTTGTTGCATTCCCAACTGGAAAGTAGGTTGTGTTTTAGGAACAAGCCGTTGCCATTGTATTTGTTCCAGATTAGCCCGTCGGGCGATGTCGCCAGTCCGATGTCTCCGAAAGTCACGTAGTGTCCGCCAGCAAGGCAGCCAGGGATATTGAGGGAGATCGATGCTCCCTCGTAGACCATGAAGAACTCTGACCCGACCTTGACAACACTGGGCATCATCGCGTTTTGCGCGTCCCAGGCGCAAGAGTCACTCAACGTGGCGTTTACGATCGGGATACCGTTGTTGTAGTAATGATAGCTTGCCCCCCCGTCGTCAGATATGACAAGACCGATCCCGTCATGGTTGGGGACGCCATGCGACCGGTAGTACGTGTATATCGTGTTAGGGCCTGTGCCCGGCGTTCCCGGGGTCGGAAACGGTGCCGCCTCGTCAAGGTTGAGACCGCCACCGTTGGGCGTCAGATAATGGCTTCTTTCAAAGTATGCGTTTCCACTCCAGAAATCTGAGAGTGAGCCTGGGGTCTGGGCCGAGGTCAAGGCCGAAGAGGTCAGGGATGGAGTGTTCAGTCCGACCTCGATGTTCGAATTGTTCCCGGTGTAACCTGTTGTCTGCCCCGGACCGCTCTGCAAGGCATTGGTCCCTTTCGATGAGGCAGCGCAATCGGTCGTCGTGCACGTCGTCGCCGTGGGAGGGATCGCGTGGGCAAGGGGCATTTGCAGCAGCAGAGAGCCAGCCATCAGGGCAACTGTCAACACAATGCAGAGCCGGCTCCATTTGATTCTCGTGAATCCGAAGGCTACGCTTCTTCCTGTGGTCTGTGATCCGATTGTGCTCGACAAAACCTCCACCTACCTCCACAATGTCCCTACCGGCACGACTGATACTTGTGGAAGAGAGCGTCCGGAACTTCTGAATGACAGTATTGTGATCGGGAGCAACCTTGCGATGAAGGGCGGCACAATCTCTAGGAGAAGACCAGGGTTCGTACGAGGATTCTTAGTCCAACTCATCAATCCAGTTACAAGAATTACTGTTATCGCGGCTATCCTGTTTAAGATCAAGTTTCGATCTGTATTTCACCGAGGTGACTGGTTATATCGCGATGGGAGGCACGCCTTAGGCGAGCCTTAGGTATACCTATACCAAGCAATCTAAAGATGGATTCCGATGGCGGAGATGCTGAATATTTATTATTCTATCGCGAGATAGAAGAACGTTCTGCTCATCTAGACGTATATCGGATCCTCTTGGCTGAGATAGCAGTGGTTTTCGCGTTTGTCGCATGAGCGCTTCCGTAGTGGTCGTTGCCTCTGTCCGAGGATTGATTCTTGGGATTGTCCCGCATCCAGCCTGCAGCTGCCCGGCCTTTGCTGGTGAGGAAGTAGACTTTTTGGTGCTGTTTTCCTCCTTGGATGTAGCTTGAGTGTTCTTCCACAAGTCCTTCGGTGATCATGGGCCTGACATACTGGGGAACATGTCTCTGCAGTATTCCGACGGCTTTGGCGATTCCCTTCTGGCTTACTTGGGTGGGGGACCAGTTAAAACAAGGCATCATTTCTCTCAGTTGAGCGCCGTCTTCTGGGGTGAGCTTCTGTACAAGCTGTGGTAGTAGCTCCCAAACGTGACCTCCACCAGTACCACAGCTATGATAATTGCCACAACGGCCACAAGTCTGCGAGTGGCCCTCAAAGCCCCCGCGGCCTTATTCGACTTCTACTTGCTAAACCATTTGGCCGTTCGGGACAACCCGTAATCAAGTCCTACTTTCGGCTCCCATCCTAGCATCTTCCTCGCCTTGGTTATGTCAGGTTGGCGTCGCAGATGGTCTCCGGGCGGAAATGGAAGATATTTCAGACCAGAACGAGTGGGAGAGAGTTGAATGATCTTTTTGGCAAGATCAATTATCCTGGTCTCGTCCTCGCTCCCGAGGTTCAGAACATCACCGCTTCGCCCCTCATCCCTTATCTGTGCCAGAAGGCCAGTGACTGTATCTGTCACGTAGCAGAACGACCTCGCCTGCGACCCGTCTCCGAACACAGTCAAGTCTTCACCCTTCAAAGATTGCAGAATGAACCGGGAGACCACCCTGCCGTAGAATCCCTCTGCCCTAAGACGTGGCCCGTAGCTGTTGAAGATCCTCGCTATCCTAACATCTATCTCGTACTGGTCATGATACGCTTTACACAAGGCCTCTCCAAACCTCTTCCCCTCCTCGTAACACGATCTCGGACCAAGAGGATTCACCCTTCCCTCATACGACTCAGGAGTCGGAAACACCTCCGGGTCACCATAAGCTTCACTCGAAGACGCAAACAGGACCCGTGAGTCATGTTTTCGCGCCAACTCCAACATCTGCTTAGTCCCCTCAGAGTTCGCCAACGCCGTTTCAACAGGATGCTTCTGATAATCCTCAGGCGCAGGCCTACTCGCTAGATGGAAGATCATGTCAACTTTCGGGTCTCTAGAGTATGTGCACACATCCGCTTTTTCGAACTCGAAACCCTTCGTTCCCTTCAGATGGTCAACATTCTCAAAGACCCCTGTCGAAAGATTGTCCAAACAGGTGATTTTCGATCCTACTTCGCTAAGGACGTCACAGATCCAGCTACCGAGAAACCCGGATCCGCCGGATACCAGAACACTCTTCTCGCGAAATGCTTCCGTGTCAATGGATTTCTTGATCTGTTCTATGTCTTCCTTGATGATCGCGTCCATCAATCCTGGCGCCTGACCTCTTTAGTGCTTATTCTAGTGTGCGGGTTCGTGGGAGTAGTGTTTGTGTGATAGGTTCTGGGCCTGCCAGTAGAGGTCGGGCGAGCCTATGTCCAGCCATACCTCGTCTGATCCGACCTTTGTCGTGTACACGTTCAGATTCCAATC
>WNGH01019917.1_pt1 | contig 19930 bp, 25 predicted proteins | sample 5400631 | NCBI WGS metagenome assembly WNGH01 (sample SAMN13153373, study PRJNA577476) | soil metagenome | isolation source: 115 cm soil or saprolite under Garry oak tree replicate 1 | place: USA:California | collected 2016-06-15
CTCCGGGTGCTTCAAGACTACCGATAAGCTGATTGCCTCGCTGAGGCGGACATTTTTATGCGGGGCAGATACCCGTGGAAATGAATCCTGGCGCGGCCTTCAGAGGCAGACTCCGCGTAACAATATTCCCTGCATTACAACCAGCTTCGACCACGCCTGACCCTACGAAAAATCCCCGCTTACGAAATTCCTGATAGCGCATCCGCTCTTTGTTCTGTTCGAAATAGTTCGCTTCCCTTTGCACTATCTCTGCTAAACCGGGATGGGAGCGCTCCAGCGCGTGCAGGGAAGCGACTAAATTTTCGATCTGCCCCTCATCGAGTTTATTTTGCTCCACCATCCTCCAACGCCTCTGCGCCGGTACATCGTCGGGATACAGTTGGCGGGCTACCACCCCCAGGTGTTCTCGGGCATGATACAAATCGACGATTTGCGTGGCCTCCGGGAAATGCAGATCGGCCTGATTCCACACCCATTCCGCGGCGTCTCCTAGAACGACCTTTTTATCCGCCCGGCCCCATCCCCGCCGCCAAGCTTCCGCATAGAGCCGGCGGCCGAATTCCTCCGCCGTCTCAATGGCGCCCACATAGGTGGTCGAGTCTTCATCTCGTACGGGATACCCTTCCTCATTCACCGTGGTCTGCGTGAACACGCAGCCCAGCTTCACTTCCCGGGTGTGAGCGGGTTGGCCGTCCTGTTTCCCCGCACGTCCCTCGGTTTCCTTACGCACGACGGGGACACCCGTGCCATCCATCTCCACATACATGATAGGAATTCGTGGCCCCAGGGGAATCGGTAAGTTCAGTTGCAGGGCTTGGGCGAGCTCACGCTGTTGCCGCCTTTCAATATCGGCTCCGATGGCTTCCGCGGTGCGCTCCACGGCCTTCGTGGTGACGGATAAACCCGCCAGCAGCTCCATTTGCTGGCGCCCTTGGTCGAAAGCCCCTTGCTGGCCGACCATGGCCAGCACGCGCCGCACGCCGGGAGACAGTTCCGTGTTTTCTATGTCGAGTTCGACATCGATGGGGAACTGGCCGCGATGGCAGCGGTCACACAGGTAATAGGAATGCCGGCATTTCGCCTTTCCTACCGCCGTCAGCACAGTTTTCGAGCGTAGCTCTACATAATGAGCCGTGTGGCCGCACGCGCAGGGCAGTTGGCGCTGTTCCAGGCTGGGTGGATCAAATTTCAGCAGTTCGGTAAGCGCCGCTGCTCCCGCCTGGTGCATGGACGAACGCATGGCCATCTCTATCGCTTCCAAATCCAGACGACCCGTCTTGCTGTGTTCGGAGAAAATCAGCTGCAAGAGATGTTCTAGTTCGCGGGTGATTTCCTGTTGGATGAGGCGCGCCGTTTTTTTTCTCTGGAGATTGCTGCGGCGTAGCGAACGGACGCAACCGACAAATCTTTTGGTTGATCTGGATCAATTCCTGAGACAGTTTCTGGAAACGGCGAAACTCAGCGATTTCCTTTTCCGCTTTACGGACCGCCTCCGGGGAAGACAAAGTCTGCGTGACGGTTTTGCCATCAATTTTTTGAGTGAGTTGCCGATGCGGTCCGTGTCCGGGATCGCTAGGCTTAGCGCAATGGCAGTTTGGCTTTCCGCACCGCCGTGTCGCGTTGGTGATCGAGCCCGGCTGGAAATCGCTGAGTTGCGAGAGTTCCTCCAGGAGGTGGCTTCGGTCGTCGAGTAGATTGGGCAACGAGTCCGTCATGGGAGCTCCTTGGATAGTATAAACAGCAGAATCTTGAAGTATTATATACTTTAAGAACTACGCGACAAAAAAAGAAAACAGCCTCTTAACGCCTATAATGTCGCGCACCTGGGTCCGCACGGTCGGCACAGGCCGCTCCTTCCCGGCTTTGTCAGCATTGGGACTCTTCGCGCTTTGAATATCGACCGGGTTTCCAGTATAAAGGCAGGGCGGAGCCTTTATGCCCGATCAGCCCCCATCGGACCGCTTCAAGGCGGACATGCCGCAAATCCCGGGCGTGTCCTCGCTCGGCACACCATCGCCTCCGCGCGATTCTTCTCTCAAACTCGGAATCGGACTTCTCCTCGTGCTTGTGGTTGTCTTCCTCGGCGCGCGCTGGGCGCTCCATCCTAGGCACACCGAACCCCGGGTCGCCGACCAACCGCAAATCGAAGTTCCGACGCCAGCTCCAGATCCGAGTACCCTGCTGCCGCACGCCACCGATGCTTCCCCCGGCGTCGCCAACATCGAAGAAATGGCCAAGCCCTGGTCCTCCAAACAGTTTTTTATTCGCAATGAACTCAGCGGCGGTAACACCCCGGGTGTGCTCATCCGGTTGCCGATGGGCTCCGCGTCGCAAGCCAGCGGCTACTGGGCTTTCTCCGTGAACGCGCCGTATGGAAACTGCCGTCTGGAATACATTACCGACCTTGCCAAACTCAAAACGGATTATGACTTTCAAGCCGCCAAGCATCCAATGGTTGGCAATCCGTGCAGCCGGACGCTATTCGATCCGCTGAAAATGGTCAGCCTTCCAGGCGGCAATATTTTTGCGCGGGGAGGAATCGTGCAGGGATCGGATTTGCGCCCGCCGTTCGGCATCGAGCTTCGCGTGCGCGGCAAGGAGATCGAAGCCATCCGCAGCGAGTAGTTTTGGCTTTTAGTTTTTGGTTCTTGGCGCTTGGTTGAGAAAAAGTGACCTGTCATTCTGAGCGCAGCGAAGAATCTCTCTTGAATTCTGTTTGGAGCATTTCGGTCCAGTGCCGATGAACAGCGAAGCAAACTTCACAGACTTCTGGCGCGAATATCTGCGAGCGCACAGTCAACCCGGCACGCGCGCGGTTCACCTCGCGTGCACGCTGACGGGATCGCCGCTGCTGGTCGCGGCCGTGGCGTTGCGGCGCTGGTGGTGGTTTGCGCTGGCGCTCGCGGTTCCGTGCGCGCTGGCGTGGATCTCGCACTTTTTTGTGGAGCACAACCGGCCGGCCGTGCTTGACCATTGTCTGTGGTCCTGGTGGGCGGATCAAAAGATGGTCGCGCCGATGCAGTCCGGAAAAATGGGCGACGAAGTGAGCCGCTGTACGGCAAATTAGTTCAATCGTCGGTAATATCTCGGGGGATCTCAGCAGGTTGAAACCTCAGAATGGGCGGGGTTCCCAGATTTTGAAAATGGGGGCAGCGACCAAGTTTGAAGCAGACCCGCTCCGAAAACTATGTGGTCGCGTACTTTGCTCAAAGCAGCAGACCACCGAAAAATCGCACCACCTGATGCTTGTCGCACTGTTCGGAATTGCCAGGTGTCAGTTCACTGGGTTGTTTCATCCCTTGAGATTCTAGGATGACAGCGTTGACATCCTCCCCGCCGCAAGCGGCGAGGATTCCTACGGCCTCTCGGTTTGTTTTCCCGAGATGGCTTCGCTGGGTTGCTCCCACAACCGCCCTACTTCAGCGGAGGACTACGGAGCGACTTTACTTTTGGGCTGCCCGCCCATAGGTCGTTCGGACAGAAGAGATACAGAGCAGTTCTGAAGGAAAAGGGCCTTATATCCTCGGCCTAGAAACGCCGAGGCTTCACGGCCCATCTGTTAATTTTGCTGGCCCTGGCGGGGCTGCACTCTCCGCATACCGGAATCTAAATTAGATAAATTCTCCAGAAGTATCGAACTTTAGATTTGGTCCCTTCCAATTTTGCCCGCAAGTTATAGAAAAAACACAACCTTAGTGGTGCGGCGCACTGGCGCACGAACTGCAATCCCTTGGCAAAGCTCAAGGGGAATCCGACTGTCTGGAAAGGGTTTGTTTGAGATTCCGCCAAGCAGAGCAATGGGACGTTTGAGTTTGTCCAATCGAATGGAGGGGGCACATGAATTGTGAAAGAGCAACATTGAGCAGGGCTTGTCGATACCAAGTTAATGGGCGAAGCAGTGTTGTTTTAGCGCTATTGGTGACGGCCACAGCGCTGCTTTTTTCGGCATCGGCGTTTGCGCAGCGAACCACGGGCACGCTCCGGGGCCAAGTTTTGGACCCCGCCGGCGCAGTTGTTCCCAATGCCGAGGTCACAGTAACGAATCAGGAGACGGGAGTGTCCGTCAAAGTCACGACCACGTCAGCGGGCACTTATGCGCTGCCCAGTTTGATCCCGGGAGTCTACAAGATCAGCGTGGAGGCCAAGGGCTTCAAGAGTTTCGTGAAGAAAGATGTGAGCGTAATCGCCAACCAAGACAACGTGGCGGACGCTCAGGTGGAATTGGGGATCGCGACGGAGACGATCGAAGTTACCGGCGGAAGCGTGGAAGTCCAGACCACATCGTCCTCCCTGAACAATTCGTTTGACTCGCATTCCGTCGATCTTCCTAGCGGCGGGGGCACTCTGAATGGGAGCATGCTGAACCTAGCCGTGCTGGCGCCCAACGTTATAGCGCAGCCGGGCGGAGTCACGGGAATCGGCGGATCAGTTGGCGGAACCCGTCCGCGCGATAACAACTTTACGGTGGACGGCGTCGACGACAACAACCTGGGGGTGACGGGAAACAACTCCACGGTCATTCCCGATGCGGTGTCGGAATTCAATCTGACGACGAATCAGTTCAGCGCGGAGTACGGACATTCCGCGGGCGGACAATTCAGCCTGGTTACGAAAACCGGAACGAACAACTGGCACGGTTTTTGGCGGCTACGAATATACCTATCTTCATGGACAGGGCGCCCCGACAGCGTTTACCGCGCCGACGGCTTCTGGATTGGCGACGCTGCAGGCCAACGCAGCGGATAGCGCGGTCTCAGCTCTCTTGAATAACTTTCCGATAGCGCCAGCGAACGATGCTGGAAGCGTGACGATTCATACTGGCGGCATCAATAGTGCGACCGCTGCAAACGTCCCCATCGGCAATATCACCATCTTTAGCCCAGTTTTTCAGCGGGAACATGACGCGATCGTGAACGCGGACTATACGATGGGACGCCACCAGTTTGGCGCGCGATTCCTCATCAACCAGGAAAATTTCATTCTGCCGGTCAATTCAACGCAAGCGATTTTCAATCAGGCGGAGCCCATCCACAATCGCAAGATCGCGCTGACCGACGCATGGACGATCAGCGGCACTCTGGTGAACGATCTGCGCCTGCAGTATTCGTTTTTCTCTCTGGCAACCGTCAATCCTTGCCAGACCTGTCCTCAGGACATCACGATTAACGACCTTCTCGGAGGCGTTACCGTCGGCCCAGGTGACAATACTTTCCAGAAACAGAACACGTATCAGATCTCGGATACATTCTCTTGGTCCCGCGGCAAGCACACGTTCAAGTTCGGGGGCGAATACAATCATTTCATCTATCCGCAGTTCTTCCTGCCGCGGAGCAATAGCGACAACCAATACAACACGGCGGACGCCTTCATCAATGACGTCCTCCCGGACAATCCCGGAAGAACCCTGCGCAACGCTGGAACAGGAAGCTTCCTCGGGACGCAAAGTTTGTTCGCTGGATTCGCTCAGGATGACTTCAAATTCAGTCCGCGTCTTACTGTAAATCTAGGTCTGCGTTATGAGTACTGGACAAATCCAGTGGGATCCAGCACGCAAATCTTAAACGCTGTTTCCAATGTTCCGGGAGTCATTACCTTTGGCAATCCTAAGACGGACAAGAACAATTTCGGTCCACGCGTGGGATTTGCCTATGATCCGACCGGTCGCGGGAAGATGTCTATTCGCGGCGGCTTCGGCATGGCTTATGACGTAAAATTCCAGAACTTCGCGTCCATCACGCTGCCACCGCAACTGCAGAGTGAACTCGATCCGAATTCCGCATGCACCCTGACGCCGCAGCCCGGATGGTGCACCACCCCAAACAACCTGGGTTTTCTCCAACTTGGGGGACTACCGCAGGCCTATATTCCTCCTTCAGGACAGGCAGAAGCCCGAGCGCTTACAACCAGCTATATCGACGATACCGTGATGCCTAAGATTCTGACCTGGTCTTTGGGCGTGCAGCGTGAGCTGGCGCGGAATACGACAATCGAGGTCCGTTACCTCGGGACGCGCGGCATCTCGTTGCCGGTACAGGATCGGCGCAATTTTCAGAGCGGATTCGACGCTGGCCTAGCCCCCCTGCCGGAATACTTCCGGGCCCAGGACGTGCCAGCTACAGTATCAGCATCGGCTCCGACGCGCGCTCCTTGGGATGCTTTCACAACTTGCACCCCGGTGGCACCGCCGGCCACACCCGCTCCTTGCAACAACGTATATTTTCCATTCGGCTTTCAGGCCAACGTCACGTCCGATCCACCGTTTGGCAGCAGTGTGTACCATGCGGGCTCTGTTAATTTCACGCAGCGGGCGCGACATGGGCTCACATTCAACGCCAACTACACCTATTCCCACACGCTGGATAACTCCACCAACGAGTTCTTCACCAGCCTCCTCAACCCGCGCCGCGGCCAGGACACGCAACAAATCCGGGAGGATTGGGGGAACTCCGACTTGGACGTTCGGCATAAGGCCGCCCTTTCCTGGACCTATCAGATCCCGAACATTAAGAGTGATAGCCGGTGGGCGAAGACCTTGGTCAACGGGTTCAGCATCGGCTCCGTATTTCTTGCCCAAACGGGGCAGCCTGTAACCCTGCAGTCGGCCTCGGATGCCAATGGCAACGGTGATACTGCGGGCGACCGCGTGATGTTCAATCCGTTCGGAACGAGCCTTACAGGTGGGACCACCGCCCTATTGCGCGTATGCGCTCCCGCTGGAGGCGGGAATACAGTCACCGGAGCAAGATGCCCGGCCGGAGACAGCACCGTAGGCTATCTTGCCGTGGACGCGACCACCGGTGGTGACACAACGGCAAGGTATGCCATCGCTGGCAAAGGAGTTCGCACCAACGTGGCGCGCAACTCTTTCTACAGCCCAGGTTTCAGCGTTGTGAACCTTTCGGTGGGCAAGGAATTCCACATTACCGAAGGAAAATACTTGCGGGCGAAAGTGGACGTGTTCAACGTGCTGAACCATCCCAGTTTCGCCATCAGCAACGGAAACGTTTTTAGCACCGTGGGAGTGACCACGGCCACGACCACGCCGGGGTACGTGCGTCCCGCGGACCCGAACTTCCTGGCGGCAAGCACGCTGTTTAGCGGGGGCTTCCGCTCCATGACGCTGGGACTGAAGTTCGTTTTCTAAACTCTATTTTCCGGCCGTTCTTTCCGGGAGGCGCTCATCGAGCGCCTCCCGTCTTTTTTTGTGCGGGACGAAGAGTCTTGACAAGCTGCGCCGGCGCAGAGGAAGCTCTCTTCTGCCATGGAAAACCAAACTTCGAGCGTGCCAATGCAATCTTCACGCCGCGAATTTTTGCAAAGCGGCGCGGCTTTCTCTCTTGAGAAATTGATGACGGAGCTCGAGCCGAAGTACGACGCGCTTTTCGTCGCGCCCGGAACTTCTCTTTGCTACTTCACGGGCATTCGCTGGGGAATGAGCGAGCGGCTACTCTCGCTGGTGCTTCCGCGCACGGGCGAACCGATCGTCGTTGTGCCGGCGTTTGAAGAAGGGCGCATGCGGGAAAAGCTGCAGTTCGCTGCGGAAGTGCGCATCTGGCAGGAGGATCAGAGCCCGACAAAAATCGTGGCGGCGGCGCTGGCTGATCGCGGCATTCGAACGGGCCGCTTTGGAGTGGAAGAGACGGCGCCGTTCACGTTTTACGACCATTTGCGCGCGGCAGCTCCGGGACTCGAATACGTTTCGGCTGATCCCGTGACGATTGCCTGCCGGGGACGCAAATCGGCGCATGAATTGGAGCTGATGCGGCTGGCGTGTGAGGCCACTTTCGACGTTTTTCGCGCGGTCTTCGCGTCCGTCAAGGAAGGAATGTCTCAGGAAGATATCGGCAAACTGGTCGAAGGCGGCTTTTCGAAGATGAGCCTGCATGGCGGAGCGCTCGTGTTGCTGGGGGCGTCTGCGGCGCTGCCGCACGGCACGATCCAGCCGCAAAAACTAAAAGAGGGAGACGTCATTCTCATCGACGGCGGCTGCTCGGTGGAAGGCTATCAATCGGACGTGACGCGCACAGGCGTGTTAGGCAAACCTTCTGAAAAGGTAGCGCGTGTTTTTGAAATCGTTCGCAAAGCGCAAGATGCCGCGCTCGATGCGGCGCGCGCCGGCCGGCTTTCGGGCACCGTGGATGACGCTGCCCGGAAAGTGATCACCGATGCAGGATTCGGCCCGGACTATAAGACCTTCACACACCGGCTGGGGCATGGACTTGGCCTTGACGGCCACGAGCACCCCTACCTAGTGCGCGGAAGCAAGACCGTCCTCGAGCCGGGCATGACCTTTTCGAATGAGCCAGGGCTTTATCTTCCTGGGGAATTTGGCTTGCGATGTGAAGACGACATGGTAATTGCCGCCGGCGGCCCCGCTCAACTTTTGACTCCGGGGTTTGCTGTATCTCTGCAAAAACCGCTCGGCTGAGTCCGTCAGCATCAGCGTTTCACCCGGTCCTTTTCGCGCAGTTCTCGCCCCAAATTTCAACAGTTCATGGGATGGCTCCGAACGGTAACGCGTCTATAGGATCAGTGACGCTCGCATCCAGCCTGTTTTCCTGGGTCCTCAGGGAATAAATTTTCAGCAAAATGGAAGTGGATAGTGATCACGTTCCATGTTGGTGTACGCAATTCCGCGAAGCGCCTTCTACCACCATGGGGAGCTACGCCAGCCTCGGTACGGGCCCAGAGCAACGTTCCTAGTTACGCCATCCGCAGTTCCATCCGTTGCCGCGAGCGGGATCCCCAACGCCACCGGAAGGGACGGCTCCGCCGCTGTGACCGCCCGCGCCCTCCTCGGCAAGGACAACACCACCATTGAACTCACCACAGGAAAGCTGGATTCGAGCGCCACGCCGCCAGGCAGTTTCGCCTACGTACAATTCAGGCCTCTCGCCCCATCCGGGGCAGCGCTCTTCACACCATATCTCAGGCATCTCGCGACGCCCACGGGCTACTACAGCTTCACCTAGCCGTCACTTCACCGCGGCGAACAGCTCCAGCTGCGAAGCTATCTCACCGGCTTCCCCGAAGACGATCCGGTGACAGTCTATGGGACGGTGAAACTGCGGCCCGACTTGCCGGTGCAAGACTTGGCCCTCCCTCACGGCCATGGTCCAGCAGGTGGGTCAACATTCGAGCAAGCATCCCGGAGTTGAATGGAGACGCAAGGGCCACGACAACCTGCGTCCTGGCCATTGACGGTACCAACGTGGATCAGGCCAATAGCGTCTACGTGGACGCCGGGGGCGGCGTAACCTGCGAGTTCTCCCACACGTTTAGCACCGCGGGAACGCACTCGATTCAAGTGACGGCGGCGAATCCGGTCCGCGGAGATTGGGACCTAAGCAACAACACGGCGGCCGCCAGTATCACTATTTCCGCCGCCAACACGGAACACGCCACCGCACTCTTCTTGGACAGCAATGTGAATGGTCCCCTGCAGAAGCAAACCTATCAACTGTCCTATCAGGGAAATGCCGTTTATAGTTACTCGAGCTTCGGGAGCTCCGTGCACCTTCAGGGTTCTTCCACACTGCTGCAGGATTACGGTTGCACGGGAAGCACGAACGCCGCATCCTGGAACCTCCCGGTCAGCATTTCTTACACGGAGAGCATGGACGGAACCCAGCTATACTCCTTTAGCGATAGCGGCTTGAGCACTTCCGGCACTTCTCTAGCGGTTGTTCCTTTCCCCTCTGCAGCTCCATGGCGGAAAGCGTCGTCGCGCAATAAGGCAGCAATCTCAAAAACGATCACTTCGAATACATCGGATATGTGCAATATCTCGACAGCACGGGGAACCCCCTCTACTCCTTGCAATTTGTCGGTGTGCAGCGGGAGGCGGGCGACGTCACCTACTTCTCCCATGTATATCAGTGCTCTTTGTGGATCGACTACACCTACAGCTATTGTTCGTCACTGGTTTCTGAGACGACCTTGACCTCCGGGATCACGGCGTATTGAGCAGATGAGCCAGAAAAGTGTCGCTCATGCGCAGTGAAGAGAGCGGATTCACTCAGACAACAGTGTGATCCTGACAGAAATCCACGATGCGCTGCTCGGCCCAGAAGCGCTCGGGGCCGGCGTGTTTCGAAATAAAGGCACAATGCCCGCCGTGCGGCGGCGCGATGAGGCGGATCGCCGGATTGTCGGCGACTTTTGCGGCGAGGAACAAAGAGTACGGCACAAAAGGGTCGTCCTGCGCAGTGATGAGAAGGAAAGGCACACGGATCTGCGCGGTAACCTGCTTGGCGCTGACACTTTCGTAGTAGTCCTGAGCATCACGGTAGCCGAAGCGTGGAGCGATGATGAAATCGTCAAATTGGCGGACGGTATGAACCGGCGGTAGCCCGTTGGTCGAGTAGAGCCAGGGAAACAGTTTTTGCTTCCGCGAATAATGGGACATCAAACTGGAAACGAAGTGGCGCTGGTAAGGATAGTTGTCCCAGCGTTCGAGCGCGTCGGCGCAGGTGGCGAGGTCTATGGCCGGGCATACCGCGCAGACCGCTCGCAGAGCGGGAGGCGCAGCAGCCGCAAGTTCACCCGCCATCTTGGCAACCAGATTTCCTCCCATCGAGTATCCAGCGAAGAAGACTTGTTCGAATCCCTCGCCTTCCGAGAGTTCTTCGAAGACGGCGCGATAATCACCGCTCATCCCGGAGTTGTAAAGCGTCGGAGTAAGCGCTTCGGTGCCGCCGCAGCTTCGCTGGTTCAACCGCACGACGTGAAACCCGCGATGAAACGCTTTCTCGGCGATGCCGCGCATGTAATTCGAATCACTCGAGCCTTCCAGCCCATGCACCAAAACGAGAACCGGCGCTTCCTTTCTGTTTCCCGGCTGCCAATGACAATGCCCGAGCAACGAGGAGTCCTTGTCCACCTGAAAACGTCGAGCCTCCGCCGCCGGAATGTCGAATCGGCGCGGCAGCAATGCCGCAGCGAAAGTCATCGCGTGCCCGTTCTTCAGCAACGGATGCGGCGCAAACTCTCTAGCGAAGGTATCCACAGAAAAACTCTATTGTACGTTTGATTCCCAAAGGGTGGAAGAGTGCAGGGAAAGTCTGACACTCCGCGAAGCCGCTCATTCCCTTTTCGTCGGCAATCCGACGAGCGCGCCGGCAGACGAGCCGGTGCTGTCATGCCAACGCCCTTAGCTCGGTGACACCCGAGGTCGAGTGTCTTGGCGCAATCTGGCCATGTCCCTGGTTGGCGCACTCCCCAAAAAAGCGGCTGTATTCCCGGCTGAACTGCGAAGCGCTTAGATACCCCACACGGTGACTTGCAAAGCCCGCGTCCATCATCGTGGACGGCATAAGACGCCTCGCCTCCTGAAGCCGCAGCACTTTTTGACACTGCAGCGGGCTCATCGAGGTGACCGACTTGATAGAGGAAACACTCATGTGCACCAGCTCCGCCAGCTCTTCGACCTTCATGGGCTGGGAGAAGTTAGCCCGCAGCCAGGAACGGCGTTGGCAACGCGGTGCACGCAATGATGCACAATGCGGGCAACTGGAGGGCATGCACACCGTCCGCATTTGTTCGCGAAAACCGGCTGGCAGGCAATCCAGGAATGCGTAGCTCAAAAGTGCCATCGTCAAGGGCATACGCAGCAATCGAGCGGGCTACCTCAGGCGTGTCTGGCTCGCCTGGCCCTGCAACCTTGCGCGGGCGCTCAGGATAAGGTGTTTTGCCGTTGGTCTTCACGCCTTGAAGAATACCTCCTTGGCAATCATGAAGGCGCTCGTCGCATTTCGGCGAGAACGGCAACGTCGAACTTTGCATAGTACTTCTTCACGTCGCCGGCCCCGTACTTGGCCCGGAAGTTCCCGACCACGGACGACACCTGTGCGGAATCAGTGATCGGACTAGCAATCAATGCAGCCTCCGCACCTTGCGAAGTGATCCGGATCGAGCTGTTCTGAAGCACATTTTTGTACCACTGTGTATCTGATCCCTCGACCGGCAGGAGGTAAAGCTTGCCGGCTTTCCACACGAACCAGACCGGGATGGAGATCGCTCGTCCGGACTTTCTGCCAGTCACCGTGATGATGATTTCGCGAGATCGCGAAAGGCGGTCTGTTAAAGCATCCTTCCGGGCTGACATGTGAACTCCTTGCCTCGCTTAGGATTGTTTCGCGTGATTCATTTTGCATCCCTATGGTATTGTTCGTCGCTGACTTTTTCCATCCAGTCCACAACCTTACCGTCGAGCTTTTCCTGAATGGCGATGTGCGTCATGGCCGTGGTTGGCGTGGCGCCGTGCCAATGCTTCTCACCTGGGGAGAACCAGGCCACGTCGCCGGGCCGGATCTCCTCGATCGGTCCTCCCCAGCGTCGTGCCCAGCCGCAGCCGGCGATGACGATGAGAGTCTGGCCGAGTGGATGGGTATGCCACGCAGTCCGCGCGCCCGGCTCAAACGTTACGCTGGCACCTTGAACAAGCGCCGGGTCAGGCGCCTGAAATAGTGGGTCGATCCGCACCGTGCCAGTGAACCACTCTGACGGTCCCTTGCCGGATGGCTGCGAGCCGGCTCTCTTGATTTCCATTGTTTGTCCTCCTCACACTTTCGTGTCTGACATCCTCAATATCACGGCACCGTACCATCACTTGTCTGCTCATTCCCATGGAGCCGAGCCCGAGAGCCGAGACTTCCAACTTGCATTTTTTGTTTGCGTTTTTGCCTTGCTCCTCATTCAATCCACGGAGTTATGCGCGCGATGATTTGCGGAGGCGGCTTAGTAAGCTCCCAAGCAACTCTCCAGTGCTCATTCGGGTTCGCCGACTTCACGATAAGCTGTTTGCCGGAGAATGCGAATACGCGCGTCAGCTCTTTGCCTGGCAGCGTCCGCACCAATGCGCCCTCAACGTGGAAGGTGAAAGTGTGAGCGTCTGCATCAATCTCATAGGTGCCATAGGAGGCCTCGTAACCGCCTTGCGCATATTGCACCGGCGCAGCGTTAGTCCGTGGCTGAGGATTGCGATACATCACCTTAACGGACATGTGGCCATCGCGCGTATAGACCAGCAGCCCGGTACAGTCAGCTTTGTGAACCTCCCCGTTTGCATCCGGCTCTTCGAGCCAGGCCAGTCGCCACCCCCCGATAAGGCGGTTCTTGATGCGCTGGCTGTCCGGGCGAGCCTGGCTGCCGGACAAGGTCAGGAGGAAAATTGTGCTCAGGCCTGTAAACAAGGACAGTACGCCAAGTGAGAGTAGTTTTTTCATTTTCGATTTAATCCTGGTTGGCATGCCCGTCGCTTAACGGCCGGTCATCTGCGCCAGCCTTTCCGGGTAGCGAGCTCCTTGCACGTTAATGTTTAAGGCGGCGCTATCGATTTCGCGGAGATCGTCGGGCGTTAGCTCGACTGCAGCGGCTCCGATGTTCTCCTCTAGACGCGCCAGCTTCGTGGTGCCTGGGATGGGAACAACCCAAGGCTTCTGCGCGAGCAGCCAAGCGAGTGCGATCTGCGCAGGTGTCGTCTTGTTCTGTGCGGCGAATTTGCCAAGCAGATCCACCAAAGCCTGATTTGCCTTCCGAGTCTCTGGCGTAAAACGGGGGACGATGTTGCGGAAGTCGGTCTGATCGAACTTCGTATCTTCGTTGATCTTCCCGGAAGGAAGCCTTTTCCAAGAGGGCTAAATGGAACGAATCCGATCCCGAGCTCTTCGAGCGTCGGTAACACCTCCGCTTCAGGTTCTCTCCACCACAGCGAATATTCGCTCTGACGCGCGGTGACTGGCTGAACTTTGTGTGCGCGACGTATCGTCTGCACCCCTGCTTCAGACAGCCCGAAGTGCTTCACCTTGCCTTCCTGAATTAGCTGTTTCACCGCTCCCGCCACATCTTCGATTGGCACGTTCGGGTCAACCCGGTGCTGATAGAACAAATCGATGACGTCGGTCTTGAGGCGCTTGAGCGAGGCTTCGGCGACCTCCTGGATGTGCTCTGGCCGACTATCTAGCCCAGCCAAACCCCGTTCCGCCTTAGGATCAATCCTGAACCCAAACTTGGTGGCGATCACCACCTGCTCACGGAAGGGAGCAAGGGCTTCGCCCACGAGTTCCTCGTTTGCGCCGTACGCTTCAGCAGTATCGAAGAATGTGACGCCGCGCTCGACGGCCGTCCGCATCAGTGAAATCATCTTTTTCTTGTCTGCAGCCGGGCCATATCCATAGCTCATTCCCATGCAGCCGAGCCCGATGGCCGACACTTCCAAATTGCTTCTACCAAGTTTGCGCTTTTCCATTGTTTCTCCTTGGAGGTGGCTTTCGCAGCGGATGAACCAGCCGTTTTGGTCAGCCGCAATGAGAAAGTGTAGCTTGCCGGCGGCTCCGGCATTTGCCCATTTCACTGAAGTTCTTGCCCGATTCTCCGAAAACAACTTCTTCGCCTGCGTTCAGGCAACGGCGGATCTCCGTTCGACTCGTAGCCAATTTTTGAGCCGGCAAAGGGAGTTTTTCCTGGCCGTCCCGAAGAGCGTCGCAGATTCGAGAGGAACCGCACATCCTTCCCCGAGCTTCTCGATGCAAGGTCACCGCTTGCCTTCTGTTTCGAGAAGCTATCGGAGTTTTGGTGGTATGGAAAACTCCGGCATCTCTACGGTGGGAACCCACGTGGCCGTTTCTCTAGGCGACAGGTAACAGCCGAGCAGTCTAGCACGCCACTCCCACTCCGTTCGAAACTTGACCCTGGTAGCGTCGCAACCTAGAATGGAACATTCACCCGTGATGCATTTTTTCGATTTACTGCGTTCCCTGTAACGGCCCAGCGGGCACCCGCTGGGCTACGTTGCTTTATGGCTGTCATTTTCGGCTTGCCAATCCTTGAACGTGAGGCTGGAATGAACGACGGTTCGATTCCCGACGCACTTACCTTTGATGACGTGCTGCTTTTGCCTGGCCGCTCGACGGTATTGCCGACGGAAGTGGACACCACCACAAATTTTGCTCGCAAAGTGAGGTTGCACGTGCCGCTGGCTTCTGCCGCGATGGATACGGTTACGGAGTCCCGCTTGGCGATCGCCATCGCACGCCAGGGTGGCATCGGCATCGTGCACCGCAGCATGCCCGCTGAAAAACAAGCCGAAGAAGTGGACCGCGTGAAGCGCTCGGAAAGCGGCATGATCGTCGACCCGGTCACTATTTCTCCGGACATCACGATTCGGCAGGCGCTGGAGATCATGAACAAATACAAAATCTCCGGGCTGCCGGTGACCCGCGGGTCTCGCCTGACAGGAATCTTGACGAATCGTGATTTGCGATTCGAAAAAACTCATTCGCAGCTGGTCAGCTCGGTGATGACCAAGGAAAATCTGGTGACCGTGCCCGTGGGCACCACTCTGGACGAAGCCGAACGCATTCTGCAAAAACACCGCATCGAGAAATTGCTCGTCGTGGATCAGGACTTCAATTTGAAGGGCCTCATCACCGTGAAAGACATCCAGAAAAAACTGGAGTATCCGCGTGCAGCGAAAGACGAACATGGAAGATTGCGCGTCGGCGCCGCCATAGGCGCCACCGGCGATTTCCTCGAACGCGCGGTGGAATTGTCGAAAGCGAAAGTGGATGTGCTGGCGATTGACACGGCGCACGGCCATTCCTTCCGCGTGATGGAGGCGATTAAAGCTATCCGCCACCGTCTTCCGGACGTGCAACTCATCGCAGGAAACGTGGCGACGTACGAAGGCACGAAAGAATTGATCTCCCTGGGCGTGGATGGCTTGAAAGTCGGCATCGGGCCAGGATCGATTTGCACCACGCGCGTCGTGACTGGCGCTGGCGTGCCGCAATTGACGGCTATCATAGAAGCAGCGCGGGCAGCGCAAGGCACGGACGTGCCGCTCATTGCCGATGGAGGAATCAAGTATTCGGGTGACATTTCCAAGGCGCTGGCGGCGGGCGCATCCTGCGTGATGATTGGAAGCCTGTTTGCCGGAACGGAAGAGTCACCAGGTTCAGGATACCGGCGAACGAGGCAAGTCCGTGCCGGAAGGCGTGGAAGGACGGGTTCCGTACAAAGGCCCGCTGGGCGCGCTGACGGAACAGCTCGTGGGCGGGCTGCGCAGCGGAATGGGTTATGTTGGCGCGAGCACACTGAAGGAATTGCAAGAGAAGAGCCGCTTCATTCGCGTCACCGCCGCAGGACTGCGCGAGAGCCACGTCCACGACGTCATCATCACGAAAGAAGCGCCGAACTATCGCATGGAGTGAGGGCGCTTTGCTGTGCGATGACACGAAAAATGATTGAGCGTGGCGTCTTGTTTTGACATTTCGCGGATATCGTCATTCGTTGTAACTTAGCCTTTTGGCTGAAAGATTCCTCCTTTCTTCTGCGGCGCTGCGCGACACGGAGAAGGCCTAAAAACGCGCAGGGAAAAAACGGAAGAGCTGAACTGTAATCGTGGACCAGCAACCCTGGCGCAACCCTCGTCCCGCACCAAGCTTCTCTGAAGTCTGCGCGAAGACCCCCGCGCCGCGAGCGCTCGGCTGGTTCTGGGCGTGGTGGCCGGCGATGGTGTGGTCGGGCGTGATCTTCACGATGTCGACCGATAGTTTTTCCGCTGAGCACACGAAATGGTTCTTCGAGCCGATCCTGCGCTGGCTGATCCCCGGGCTTGCGCAAAGCCAATATGACTTGATGCATCACTTCCTCCGCAAGTGCGCACACTTTACGGAGTATTTTGTGTTTGGCGTGCTGCTGTTTCGCGGGGTGCGAGCTGGCCGCGCGGGTTGGCGCTGGGCCTGGGGAACCGCCGCGCTGCTTATCGCCGCGGGATACTCCGTTACCGACGAGTTTCATCAGAGTTTCTTGGCGAGCCGGACCGCTTCGGGTTACGATTCGCTGCTCGATACGACGGGTGCGTTGGCGGCGCTGCTGGTGCTTTGGCGCTGGTTTCGCCGTCGCGGGGCTGCACCTGCCGTTCCTTCCTGTCGTAAGTTCGAAAGTTCTAAGTCGTAAGTGGTTTAACCCCCGTTAAAAGGGGCGCGTGACGGGTCGTCCGTCGAGCGGTGAGTTGTAAACGGCCTCGCGGTAGAAAGGGGAGGATTTACTCTTGCTTTAGGCGACTGGCCTTCATCAATTCGCCGATCGAAACGAAGCGCAATCCCTTCTTTTGTTCCGCGGCAAGAATATGAGGAAGGGCTTGAAGGCTGCGCTTGGCATCCGAGATGCCGTCGTGAAGGATGACGATGGCTCCGGGAACCAGGTTTTTCTCGACAAGCCACCGAATATACCAGACCGGGGGGTGCATCGGATCGTGCGGGTAGGCGCAGCCAAGGCGCAGCCGAGGACGCACGTATAACCGCGCTCCCGCGCCAGTTTGATCTGTGTTGACCACGCAGCCCCACCGGGGGGACGGAAGAACTTCAAACCTTCAGTGCCGCCGAGCGCTCTTTCGGTCTGCTCCAGGTTGCGAACGAATTCGGTGTCGGAATGGCCGAGGGTCGGCGCATTCCGGACATAATGGTTTCCAACCTCGTGCCCTCCGGCCTTGATCCGGGCCAATATATCGGCATGGCGCAGGACTCGTTCTCCAATCAGAAAGAAAGTGGCTTTGACATCTTGCCGTTCGAGGATCTCCAACACCTGAGGCGTGAAGGTGGGGTGCGGGCCGTCATCGAACGAGAGAGCCACGAGAGGAAGGTGCGTTCGGACGCGATAAACGATCTTGGGGGTGAGCCGTTCGAGCGCCCCGAGGACGAACAGCGGCTCCGTCCAAAACAGAACCAGCCCGATTATTGCGAGGGCGCCGCCCGCCACAAGAAGCATGAGTCCGTATCCCATGCCACACCTGCGAATTAGGCTTTTACCCGTCGCAGCCCTCAAACGCCTGGCCGCCTGGGTTCTCTATCAGAAAGCCCCTGGAGAAATCTGTCGCTTGTGCCTCGCGGGGGTAGTCTACCTGAGGTTGGTTCGGGCCGATCCATAGATTGGTCCGCAGGGGACTGTCGCCTCTAGGCGACAGGGGTGAAGTGTCAGTGTCAGTGTTACTGCGTACCGAAGGTTTAGCGAGGCCATCCGGTGGACACGGTAATGGCCCGCGGGAAACCATGTAAAGTAGCAGACTGGCGTTCCGCGCCTATCGCTTCCCCGAAGTGCATTCGCGTACAGCAAGCCTGGCCGTTGGAACGGAAATTTGACCGAAAGCAAGAGTGATCACTCCGTCGCTTGTCTTTTGGAGCCTGCGGCCCGCGAAACCTTATGAAAGTCTTCCCCAGTACCCCTTTTGTTTTCAATACCGGAACCGCGACTTTCGAGGCTGAAAGGCGACGGCTCTTGCGGATGGCCACGGAGGGCGAGCTTTGTGGAAGCCCGCACCCCGGCCGGGACTTGCCCTCTCCGTTCGCCTTTTCACAACAATTCCACAGCGCGCCTGAGATAATCACCCTAAGAAATGTGACGGTGTTTTCAGCAAAAAATTCAAGTGCTCGCCGGATATCCCTTAACCGCTGGCGGGGACTATATGCAAGATTGGTTATGCCCAGATGGCGAACCATTACCTTCCTGTGAACCTACCTAGCCTAGCCCCGGCGTCCGCAGAAGGCAGCGACAGTGAGGCGATAGGATGCAGGTGCCGACTGGCCGATGGGAGCCGCGCATTGCAAAGACAGAAGTCGTAAAGCTTTTGCACCTGGACGAATCGCCGATTGCAAAAGTTGAGGCGTTCACCGAGAACGTGAGTCCTCAGGGCGCACGGGTGATTACCGATTCGGCTTGTGCTCCGGGCAAGCTTGTGCGTCTGGACGCATTGGAGGAACGCCTGAAGTTGTCGGCGCGAGTGGTTTACTGTCAACGTCTGGACCAAGGAAAATTTGCTGTTGGCCTTCAGCTTGACGTTCGCGTTGAGAAGTGGCAGAGGCAGAAGCCACCCAACCTCTAGCGTTGTTAGGGAATTTAGCTGACTAAGCCTTCTTCGTTAGTCCGGCTCGCATCGCATTGCGGGCATCGCCACAAGCGGAAGGCCCTTTTCTCCCGATTAATCTCCGCAAGATACATCGGTTGACCATCGCAGGGACACGTGACGCGGGGCGTCAGGTATGATTCAACCTGTCCGTGCTCAGGGGCAAGGAAGTATCCGTTTGAGGGTGAGTAGCGGACGCTGCAATCCGGCTTCGGGCAGGCATACGCGGTTTGTTTGACGAGCCCCGTCATCCCCATTTTAACGTGATGTTCGTAGCAGAGCGCGTGGAGTGGGTGTGCGCCAAATTTATAGGTGAAAAACCGGCCGGATATCAGCCAGCGGCGCGTTGTTCCCAGAATTCTTCCCAACGGCCACTGAGCTGGGAACAACGAAGGGCAATAATTGCGTTGGCGTGGTTGACTGTCCAACGCATTCCCGACTGCTTCAGTCGTTGCCCGATGATCGTCTTGCATCCATTACGCTTTTAAATGCGTAATGGTTGTAATGCAGAGTGTATTGTTATGCAGAGCTGCGCAGCCGAGGAACCGCCTATCCCGATTGTCAGCTGGATGATCTGCTGATTTTGCAGATCAGACTGCACCGCATAATCGTAGGGCCTTTGCCGACTCCAGACCCGCCGCTCGAACTCGGACGTCATGCCCTGCTTCGAAGGCTGGCAGCGATAAACAGGGGGCCACATCGGTGGAGGCACTCGCTCAGGCTTCGAATACATCTTGCGTAAACACATCCGAACCGTGAAGCAGCATTACCCCTCGCTGGCCACGAAGCGCGTGCACCCACACGTTCTGAGGCACACCTGCGCGTTAACCATTCTGCAGGCCGACGAAAGATCTTCGAAAGGTCTCCCTGTGGCTTGGCCACGCGAAGATGCAAACCACGGAGATGTACTTGCGAGTGGATCCGTCGGTGAAGCTAGAAGCCCTGGAATCGGTGGTGCCTCCGAAACTGCGCTCCGGGCGGTTCAAGGCAACCGACAAGCTGATCGCAACCCTCAAAGCGGCCACTTTT
>WNGH01015476.1_pt1 | contig 19924 bp, 14 predicted proteins | sample 5400631 | NCBI WGS metagenome assembly WNGH01 (sample SAMN13153373, study PRJNA577476) | soil metagenome | isolation source: 115 cm soil or saprolite under Garry oak tree replicate 1 | place: USA:California | collected 2016-06-15
GGACGAAGCAGGTCGCCTCGAGCTACGGCGGCACCCGCAACGGGATGGTGATCCACTGGCCCAAGGGCATCACAGCGAAGGGCGAGGTGCGATCGCAGTGGCACCACGTCATCGACATCACGCCGACCATCCTGGAAGCGGCTGGCCTGCCCGAACCGAAGAGCGTGAATGGAACACCTCAGACCCCCATCGAAGGGGTGAGCCTCGCCTACACGTTCACCGACGCCAAGGCGCCGAGCCGGCATACGACCCAGTACTTCGAGATCTTCGGAAACCGCGCCATCTACAGCGACGGCTGGCTCGCCGGCACCGTCCACCGGGCGGCGTGGGAATTCAAGGTCCGAAGGCCGCTCGAAGAGCGACATCTGGGAGTTGTACGACACGCGGGCGGACTTCAGCCTGGCGAACGATCTGGCCACGAAGAACCCCGAGAAGCTCAAGGAGCTGCAGGCGCTCTTCCTGAAGGAAGCCGTCAAGTACTCCGTGCTGCCTCTCGATGATCGGACGTTGGAGCGCCTCAACGCAGCGATGGTCGGACGGCCGGACTTGATGGCCGGCCGCACGTCGCTGACGGTCTACGACGGCATGATCGGGATGTCAGAGAACGTCTTCATCAACACAAAGAACCGGTCGCACACGATCACCGCCGAGGTGCAGATCCCGAAGAACGGGGCCAACGGGGTGATCCTGGCTCAGGCCGGTCGCTTCGGCGGCTGGAGCCTCTATATAAAGGATGGCAAGCCGACGTACACCTACAACTGGCTCGGTCTACAGCGGTACACGGTGGCCGCCCAGCAGGCGCTGCCCGCCGGGAAGTCGACCATCCGCTACGAGTTCGCTTACGACGGCGGTGGGGTCGGCAAGGGCGGCATCGGCACCCTCTTCGTCAATGGGAAGAAGGTTGCCACGGGCCGGATCGACCGGACCCAGTGCTGCGCGTTCTCGGCGGACGAAGGCGCCGACGTGGGCGTGGACGAGGGCACGCCGGTCATCGAAGCCTACAAGGTGCCCTTCAAGTTCACCGGCAAGATCGCCAGCGTCACGATCGAGCTGAAGGACGTGAAGAGCGCGGAGCACGAGGAATCGGAGCACGCCCGGAAGACGGCCAGACTGAAGAAGGCGCTGTCCGACTGATCACTCGGCCTCTTCGAGGACGGAATCTCATGGAAACGGTCGCGTGCTCCGAGTGCGATCTGCTCCAGCACCTTCCGGCGCTCCCGCCCGGCGGCAAAGCGCGCTGTCCGCGGTGCGGCAACACGCTCGCGACCCGGTCCATCGATCCACTCGACCGCCCGCTAGCGCTTACGCTCGCGGCCGCCGTCGTCTTCATCGTCGCCCATACGACGGAGCTGCTGGGGCTCTCGGCCGTCGGGCGCCAGGCGAGCACCACGATCGCCGGAGGTGCGCTCGGAATGTGGCGGACGGGCGAACCGCTCACGGCTGTGGTCGTCGCGTTCTGCGCAGGCATCGCGCCCGGAGCCTACATCCTGTTGATGCTGACGGTACTCCTCGCGGTCAGGCGGCCGCCCGCGCCGCAGTGGGTTGGCGAAATGCTGCGCTGGGGGCACGCCATGAGCCCCTGGTCGATGAATGAGGTGATGATCCTCGGCATCCTGGTCGCCCTGATCAAGATCGCGGAGCTGGCCACGGTGGAGCCCGGTATCGCGCTGTATGCGATGGGCGCGCTGGTCGTGCTCTTCGCCGCGATGATGATCACCATCGATCCCCGCGAGATCTGGAAGCGAGTCGAGTGGGCGGATGGCGAGGCCTCGCGATGACGGCCGAGCTCACCGCCGCCCGGGCCGGACTCGTCTCCTGCGAGACGTGCGACTTGCTGGCGAGGCCCGCGGAGGCGGCCGAGCCCGGGTACTGCCCGCGCTGTGGGGTGGAGCTAGCCTCGCGCCGTCACCACTCCATCCAGTACACGTGGGCCCTCGTCATCGCCGCGGCGATCTGCTACATCCCCGCGAATGTCCTGCCGGTGCTCACCACGACCGCGCTCGGATCCGCCGATTCCGATACGATCATGGGGGGCGTGATCCTCCTCTACACCACGGGCTCGTGGCCGCTCGCCCTCATCGTGCTGGTCGCCAGCGTGATGGTTCCGCTCGGGAAGCTGGTCGCGCTCGCCTATCTCCTGATCACGGTGCAGCGCGGCTCGATCACGAGCAACCGCGAGCGGACCCGGCTGTACCGCATGGTCGAGTTCATCGGCCGCTGGTCGATGCTGGACGTGTTCGTGGATGCGTTCACGGTCGCCCTCGTGCAGCTGCAACCGCTGATGTGGGTGGCGCCTGGTCCGGGCGTGCTGTTCTTTGCGGCGGTGGTGGTACTGACGATGATTGCAGCCGAATCGTTCGACCCCCGCCTCATCTGGGATTCCAGCCATGCAATGAAGGAACACCATGCCTGAAGACACCGATCTCCCGCAGGCCACCGTCGTGCGCAGAAGTCGCACACGGATCTCGGTCGTCTGGATCATCCCGATTCTCGCCGCCGCGGTGGCCCTCGGGATCGCGGTCCAGCGCATCCTGAGCGAGGGCCCCACCATCACCATCGTCTTCAAGGCCGCCGAGGGCCTCGAAGCCGGCAAGACCCTCGTCAAGTACAAGGACGTGAGCATCGGGCAGGTGACGGCGGTACGACTGTCGGCCGACTACACGAAGGTGGAGGTGACGGCCAAGATCGCCAAGAGCGCCGAGGGCCTGATGGTGGAAGACGCGAAGTTCTGGGTCGTCCAGCCGCGCGTCACACTGAGCGGGGTGTCGGGGCTCGGCACCCTGCTGTCGGGCAACTACGTCGGCATCGAGGTGGGCAAGTCGACCAAGAAGCAGCGCACGTTCATCGGGCTCGAGGAGCCGCTGATCATCACCGTCGGGCAGCCGGGCCGGTCGTTCGTGCTCAAGGCCGCCAACCTCGGCTCGCTGGGTGTCGGCGCGCCTGTCTACTACCACAGCCTGCAGGCCGGGCAAGTCGTCTCGTACAGTCTGGCGGGCGATGGCAAGGCGATCGAGCTCCGGATCTTCGTCAACGCGCCCTACGACACGTACGTCAATGCGGGCACCCGGTTCTGGAACGCGAGCGGCGTCGATGTCTCGGTCGGCGCCGGTGGCGTGGAGGTACGGACGGAATCGCTCGTTGCCCTGCTGGCGGGCGGCGTCGCGTTCGACACGCCGGCCTTCGCTGCCCAGCCCGAGCCAGCCGCCCCGAACACGGCGTTCACCCTCCACGGCGACCGGGCCACGGCAATGAAGCAGCCGGAATCAATCTCGACGCGCTACGTGCTCTATTTCGACGAGTCGCTGCGCGGGCTGTCCGCGGGCGCGCCCGTCACCCTCCTGGGGCTGACGGCGGGCGAGGTCAGCAATGTTGGTCTCGACATCGACCGGGCGACGGCGATTGTTCGGGGGCGCGTGGAGATCGTGACCTACCCCGATCGCCTGCTCGCGCGCCTGAGCGCCCAACAGGCCGCCACACGCGCAACCCTCGCGCGGAGCGCGACGGAGCGCCACGCCTTCATGCAACGGCTGGTCGAGCAGCGGGGGCTGCGCGCGCAGCTCCGGAGCGGGAATCTACTGACCGGGCAGCTCTACGTGGCGTTCGACCACTTCCCGGACTCGCCCAAGGCGAAGATCGACTGGAGTCAGGACGTGCCGGTGCTGCCGGTGACCCCGAGCACGCTGCCGGACATCGAGGCCAAGCTTACCAACATCGTCACGAAGCTCGACAAGCTGCCGCTGGAGGCGATTGGCGACGACGTGAGAAGGGCGCTGGTGTCGGTGGATCAGGTGCTCGGGAACGCCAATAACAAGACCCTCCCCGAGCTGAACGCGACCCTGGAGGAGACGCGCCGCGCGCTTGCGGCCGCCGACGCCCTGCTCAAGAACGGACTGCACACGACTCTCAACGAGGTGAACACGACCCTCGAAGGGGCGCGCCGCGTGATCGCCACCGCGGACGGGGTGCTCAAGAACACGGACGCGACTCTTCTCGGCCCGGACGCGCCAGGCCAGCAGGATTTGCGCGACGCCCTCCAGGAGGTCACCCGCGCGGCGCGGTCGCTGCGCGTCCTGATGGACTATCTCGACCGCCACCCGGAATCGCTGATCCGAGGCAAGGCGGCGGACAGACCCTGAGTTCGACGCGCTCGCCGCCGCTTACCAGGCGCGCAACCGCGGTGCGAGCGCTCGAGCGTTCCGGGAAGTGACTACGTGAGCAGGTCGTGGGTTCGACCGTCGACACGAAAGGTTGGCAGTGCCCTGGATGCTGGCCGGCTCGCTGGAACGGCCGTAGTGGGACCAAGGTCCAATACGCCAGGCCTCGTGACACCGATTAGTCTCAAGGCGCGACGAGCCGCGACGATCGACGATGTCTGACTCCATGAAGCTGCGCGCTCGTCATTAATGCCACGAGGTGAACGAAGGCAACTCCGTGGACACGCACAGGAGGCCACAGATGGACGCCGAGCATCGTCGACTCGAGGAGGCCCGCACCAAGGCCGCGCAGTGGAAAAAGTGGGGGCCGTATCTTTCGGAGCGGCAATGGGGGACGGTGCGCGAGGACTACAGCGACTCGGGCGACGCGTGGGATTACTTCACCCACGACCAGTCCCGCTCGCGTGCCTACCGCTGGGGCGAGGACGGGCTCGCGGGGATCTCCGACGACCAGCAACTGCTCTGCTTCGCGCTGGCGCTGTGGAACGGCAAGGACCCGATCCTCAAGGAGCGGATGTTCGGGCTCACCAACAGCGAGGCGAACCACGGCGAGGACGTGAAGGAATACTACTTCTACCTCGACTCGACGCCGACGCACTCGTACATGAAGTACCTCTACAAGTACCCCCAGGCCGCCTATCCGTACGCCAATCTCATCGAGACCAACCGCGGTCGAAGCCGTCATGAGTTCGAGTACGAGCTACTGGACACGGGCGTGTTCGATCAGGACCGCTACTTCGACGTGTTCGTGGAATACGCCAAGGCGTCCCCCGAGGATCTCCTCATCCAGATCACCGTCGAGAACCGCGGCCCGGAGCCAGCGACGCTGCACGTGCTGCCGACGCTCTGGTTCCGCAACGTGTGGTCCTGGGGTGGCGATGTGCCCCGGCCGGTCCTCCGGCAGGCCGCCGGCGAGGCCGGTGGCGGGATCGTGGCCTCGCATTCGGAGCTCGGCGAGCGACGCCTCTATGCCGAAGGCGCCGCCGCGCTGCTCTTCACCGAGAACGAGACCAACCAGGAGCGCCTCTTCAATTCGCCCAACCGAACGCCCTACGTCAAGGATGGGATCGAATCGACAGCTACATCGTTCAGAACCTCAAGGACGCAGTGAATCCCGAGAAGACGGGGACGAAGGCGGCGGCCCACTATCCCCTCACCGTGGCGGCTGGAACATCGCGCACCGTTCGGCTGCGCCTCTCGGATGTGGCGCCGGCCGCATCGGCTCCGAAGAAGCCCGACCCGTTCGGCGACTTCGACGCCGTGATGCGGGCGCGCCGCCAGGAGGCGGACGAGTTTTACGCCACGGTCATCCCGTCCTCGCTGAAGGGCGACGCTGCGAACGTGATGCGGCAGGCGCTGGCCGGGATGCTCTGGTCCAAGCAGTACTACTACTACGACGTCGACCGGTGGCTCACCGAGCGCGGCGCGGATCCGTTCAAGGCCAAGCGCCGCGCCGCCCCCCGCAACGATCACTGGCACCACATGTACAACGCCGAGATCCTGTCGATGCCGGACAAGTGGGAATACCCCTGGTACGCGGCCTGGGACTTGGCCTTCCACGTCCTCGCGCTGACGATGGTGGACGAGGACTTTGGCAAGGGACAGCTGGATCTCATGCTCGGGGAGAATTTCCTGCACCCGAGCGGGCAACTGCCCGCGTACGAGTGGAACTTCGGCGACGTCAACCCGCCCGTGCACGCCTGGTCCACCATCTTCACGTACCGCCTGGAGCAGGCCCGGCGCGGCCAGGGTGACCTCGACTGGCTCGAGCGCGCCTTCCACAAGCTGCTGCTGAACTTCACCTGGTGGGTGAACCGCAAGGACCGCTCCGGCAACAACGTGTTCGAGGGCGGCTTCCTGGGGCTGGACAACATCGGTGTCTTCGACCGGAGCGCGCCGCTGCCGACCGGCGGTCACCTGGAGCAGGCCGACGGCACCGCCTGGATGGCGCTCTTCTGCCAGAACATGCTGGAGATCTCCGTGGAGCTGGCGATGCACAGGCCGGCCTACGTGGACATGGCAGTCAAGTTCACCGAGCACTTCCTGTGGATCGCCTCGTCGATGGTCCACGCCGGCGAGGACGTCGGGATGTGGGACGAAGAGGACGGGTTCTTCTACGACGTCCTCCGGCTGCCGGACGGCGGGGCCCAGCGCCTGAAGGTGCGCTCCATGGTGGGCCTGCTTCCCCTCTGCGCGGCGACCGTCTTCCAAGGGCAGCTCCTGGCAAAGTACCCGGAGCTGCGCCAACGCTTCAAACAGTTCCTCGGGTCACGTCCCGAACTGACCGCCTTCATCCACGACCCCAGCAAGCCCGGCCATGGGGGCCGGCACCTGGCGGCCGTCTTGAGCGAGACCAAGCTCCGCCGCGTGCTGGCGACGATGCTCGACGAGAAGGAGTTCTTGAGCCCCTACGGCCTCCGGTCTATCTCGCGCTACCACGCCGAGCATCCCTACGTGTTCCGGGTGGGAGACCAGGAGCATCGGGTCTCGTATCTGCCGGCGGAGTCCGACACGGGCATGTTCGGAGGCAACTCCAACTGGCGCGGGCCGATCTGGATGCCCGTCAACGGGCTGATCATCCGCGCCCTGCTGCAGTATCACACCTACTACGGCAAAAATTTCACCATCGAATGTCCCACCGGCTCGGGCCGGTACATGAACCTGTACCAGGTCGCCGAGGAGCTCACGCGCCGGCTGGCCAGCATCTTCCTGCGGGATAGCAAGGGGCGGCGGCCGATCTACGGGGGAACTCGGAAGTTTCAGGAGGACCCGCACTGGCGCGACTACCTTCAGTTCTTCGAGTACTTTCACGGTGACAACGGGGCCGGCCTCGGGGCGAGCCACCAGACGGGATGGACGGGGACCATCGCCCGGGCCATGCACGTGTTCGCGACCAGCACGGCCGAGCAGTTTCTCGAGCTCGGCAAGGCCGCCGCTATCACGGAAGTGGAGCCGGCGCGGCGTGGCCAGAGCGGAGAGGCGGCTCCCAGCCGCAAGCGCTGACCTGAGCGATCTGGCCGCGCTCGGACCATGACGAGGCGACACGCCACCGCCATCCTCGCGGGCCTCACGCTGCTCGTGCTCGTGCTGTCGCTGCCCGGGTCGCTGCGTGACGCCTTCGACCGCGGGGGGATGTACTTGTTCTCGCGTGCGTTCTTCGAGGACATCCCCAGACGGCTCACCGGCCCGGGTCGATTCCGCTTCCTCATGCAGCCCGTGATCGCGACCCTCCTGGGCATCCGGAGTGGCCTGGCCGACGCGCGGGCGGGACGGCCGCCATACCTCTACGGCGTGCTCTTTCGTCGGGACCTTCGGGGTGAGCTCGTGAGGACCGGCTTCGAGACGGTGGTGAACCTCTTGCTGATGGGCATCCTCCTGGACGCTGTCTTCCAGTGGGTCATCCTCGGAGTCTCGCATCCCGGCGCGGCGCTGGTGGTGGGGCCGGTGCTGATCGTGGGGCCCTACTCGCTCGCGCGCGCGCTCTCGAACCGCCTCGCGCGACTGCGTGGGCATGTGTGACCGGAGGCGCTGACATGCGCACACCCAGAAAGACCCCTGCAGCAGGTGGAGAAGCTCATCATGACGGCCATCGAGTACCCGCCGATGCAGAGAGGCCCCAGCTTCAACCTCGATGCCGTGAAAGCGAAGATCGAGGCGACTCATCGTGGCGGGCGGCCCAGCGAGGGGCCGCCCGCCCTCCTGCGCGATGACGCGCGGGGCAGTGCGAAGACGTGGACGAAGCAAGAGAGGCTCACCAAGGGGGACCACAACTCGTGAAATCCATACTCTCATCCATTGCGATCATCACCGTCATCATCATGGGCGCTACGGTGATGACTGCGCGGGGCCAGTCGGGCTTCGAGACGGAGCCCGTGCTCAAGGCGAAGGACCTGGTCGCTCCCGAGCTGCTCAAGGGGCCCCACTTCACCGTGGACGACCGCGTCCCGGTGAAAGGGTTCCTCGCGTACTTCACGATCCGCTCGGACTACGGCACCTTCGAGGCCCATGGCATCCACATGTTCCAGATCCGGGTGAAGGAGGTCTACGCCCTGGCCCAGCTCGACGACATGAGCAAGACGAAGGAATTTACCGAGGCAGCGGGCAGGGCGATCGCGCGCCCGGTCACGTCGACCGTCCACATGCTGGTCGATCCCGTGGAGACGATCGAGGGCTTCCCCGGTGGTGTGACGCGCCTGTGGGACCGCATCAAGCTGGGGAGTGAGAAGGTCGCCGAGGCCGCCACTGCGCCCGGCGCGAGCGGGGGGCAGAAGGTCGCGGACGTGTCGGAGCGCGTGGGCGGTATCACGGTGACCGCGCTCGGCTACGAGAAGGAAAGGCGGGACCTCGCCAAGGGCCTCGGGGTCGACCCCTACACCACCAACCCGGTCCTGTCCAAGAAGCTCAGCGACATGGCGTGGGTGGCCTTCTCCGGGCGGTTCGGCATCCAGGCCGCCATGTCCGTACTGGTCCCCTACTCGATGGCGATGTCGGCGGTGACCATCACCAACACGACCGTGTATGACACCCCCCAGGGCGACCTCATCAACAAGGACCAGGCCATCTTCGCGGAGACCGGCGCGAGCGAGGCCCAGGTGCAGGCGCTCATGAAGAACAAGCAGTACTCGCTGAGCGTGCTCACCGCGTTGGCGCAGGGCCTCCAGCGCCTGCAGGGCGTCAACGGGCTCGCCTCCATCGTGGACTTCGCCGCGGCCGCGAAGACGCAAGACGAGACCCGCTTCGTAGCCGGGAGCGTGAACATCCTGGCCCGCTACCACGAGAGCGTGGCGCCCATCGCGGTGACGACGGCGCCCGGCCCCATCATCGGGCGCACGACCAATGGCACGCTGGTAATCCCCGCCGCCGTGGACTACGTCGCGTGGACGGAGCGCGTCGGCCGCATGGCACAGCGAGACGACTTCAAGGCCCCCGATCGCACAACCTGGCTCTCCGGCCAGATGTCGATACGCGCTCGCAAAGAGTTCACGGCGCGTGGCTGGAGGGTCGACGAGAGCTTCAGCATCGCGGCGGAGCGATAGCGGCACCCGGCGCGAAAACTCGGCGCGAGAATCCACCCTCCGGACGGAGAGGGCTGGCCTCATAGGACCAAGGTCCAGTATCGGACGCCCCCGTCGAATGAAACTATTTCGGCCGCGCGGCCGATCTTGACCCGCCGCAGCGGGGGCAGAGCTTCGACCCGCAGACCATCGACAAGGCCGAGTGATTACCCGCCCCGGGCTGGTCGAGACCTATGAGAGGAGGACATGCAATGAAGAACACGCGAAGAGGGCTGCTGATTCTGCTCGCACTGTTCACCGTCGCGGCGCTCACGACAGCATCGGCCTCAGCACAACCGAAGCCGAACATCGTCGTGATCATGGGCGATGACATTGGCATCTGGAACATCGGCGCCTACCACCGAGGCATGATGGCGGGGCGGACGCCGAACCTCGACAAGATCGCCGCCGAGGGCATGCTGTTCACGGACTACTACGCCGAGGCGAGCTGCACGGCCGGCCGCGCCGCCTTCGTCACCGGTGAGCTGCCGATCCGTACCGGCATAACCACGGTTGGTCAGGCCGGCGCCACCATCGGCTTGCCGGCAGCGGCGCCCACCATCGCGACCGTGCTCAAGACGATGGGGTACGCCACCGGTCAGTTCGGCAAGAATCACCTCGGCGATCGCAACGAGTTCCTGCCCACGGTGCACGGCTTCGACGAGTTCTTTGGTTACCTGTATCACCTGGACGCCATGGAAGACCCCTGCCATCCGAACTATCCGCAGAACCTCAGGTCGAAGGTGGGCCCGCGCAACATGCTCCACTCGTTTGCGACCAACGTCGACGACGCCACCGTGGATCCGCGCTGGGGCAAGGTCGGCAAGCAGAAGATCCAGGACGCCGGTGAGTTGTGCCCGAAGCGCATGGAGACAGTGGACGACGAGATCCGCGATCTCGCGCTCAAGTTCATCGAGAAGGCCAAGGCCGACGGCAAGCCGTTCTTCCTCTGGCTCAATCCGACCCGCATGCACATCGTCACCCACCTCTCCCCGAAGTACCAGGGCATGCGCAACTCCGAGAACAACTGGACCATCCACGAAGCCGGCATGGCGCAGCTCGACGACGACATCGGCCTCGTGATGAAGAAGCTCAAGGACATGGGCGTGGACAACAACACCATCGTCGTGTTCACCACCGACAACGGCACCGAGGTCTTCACCTGGCCGGACGGTGGACAGACGCCGTTCGCACAGTCCAAGGGAACGATCATGGAAGGCGGCTTCCGCGCGCCGGCGATGATCCGCTGGCCGGGCAAGGTGGCCGCGGGCAAGGTCGAGAACGGCATCATCTCCGGGCTCGACTGGTTTCCGACGCTCGTGGCCGCGGCCGGCAACCCGAATATCGGGGACGAGCTGAAGCGGGGCAAGCAGCTGGGCGATCGCACCTACAAGGTGCATCTCGACAGCTACAACCAGATGGACATGATCACCGGCAAGGGGCCGTCGAATCGCCACGAGATCTTCTACTTCGGCGAGAGCACGCTGGGCGCGGTGCGCGTCGACGACTTCAAGTATCGCTTCGTCGATCAGCCCGACGGCTGGCTGGGTGCGAAGGTCCATGTCGACGTGCCGTATCTCATCAACCTTCGCCTCGATCCGTTCGAGCGCACGGGCTGGCCCGAGAGCGGGACCAGAGCCGGGGCGCAGCAATACTTCGACTGGTTCAAGTACGAATTCTGGCGCTTCGTGTTCGTTCAGCAGGAAGTCGAAAAGCTGGCCATGACTGCGGTCGAGTACCCGCCGATGCAGAAGGGGGCCAGCTTCAACCTGGACGCGGTGAAGGCGAAGATCGAGGCGGCCCGGGCGGCGATGAGCAAGTAAGCAACGAGGTATCTGCTGATCTTCGTGGCGGGCGCCCCGCGCAGGGCGCCCGCCATGCGCCGGAGACGACCAGGTGGATGATTTATTCGGGAAAGGGAGGCGTCGACGATGAAATCTCCCGCGTGGCTCCTTCTGCTGTGCGCGCTGCTGCTCGCCGGCTTCGATGCCCACGCGCAGATCGACCCCCTGCCGTCGTGGAACGACGGGCCGGCCAAGCAGGCGATCCTCGAGTTCGTGAAGGTGACCACCGACCAGGCGAACCCGAAATTCGTGCCTCCCGAGGCACGCATCGCCGCGTTCGACCAGGACGGCACCACCTGGGTCGAGCAGCCGATGTACGCCCAGGTCGTGTTCGCGCTTCACCAGGTCGGGATGGTGGCGGAGAAGGACCCGAGGCTGAAGGACGTCGAGCCCTTCAGGACCGTGCTGTCCGGGGACCGCGCGGCCATCGCGAAGCTGACGATGCCGGACTTGGAGAAGATCCTCGCCGTGACGCACACCGGCATGACGGTCGACGCGTTCAAGCAGATCGTCCAGGACTGGATCGCCAGGGCCAAGCACCCGCGCTTCCAACGCCCTTACACCGAGCTCGTCCATCAGCCGATGCTCGAGGTGATGAAGCTCCTGCGCGCGAACGGCTACAGGACATACTTCGTCACCGGTGGCGGCCAAGATTTCGTCCGCGTCTACGCCGAGCAGGTGTATGGCATCCCGCCCGAGCAGGTGGTCGGCAGCGCGAGCGCAACGCAGTTCGGTTACGACAAGAGCGGCAAGGCCGTTCTGACCAAGGTGCCCAAGCTTCTCCTGATGGACGACAACGTAGGCAAGCCGGAGGGCATTCACCTCGTGATCGGGCGGCGCCCGGTCGCCGCGTTCGGAAACTCGATCGGCGACAAGCAGATGCTGGAGTACACCCAGGCGGGTGACGGCGCCCGACTGATGATGCTCGTGCACCACGACGACGCGACGCGAGAGTTCGCCTACGGGCCGACGTCCAGGGTCGGCACCTTCCCGGACGCCTTGATGGCCCAGGCGAAGAAGCAGAGCTGGGTCGTCATCAGCATGAAGAACGACTGGAAACGGATCTTCGCGTTCGAGTAGTCGCGCTGGCGCCTGGTTGGAACGCACGAGGGCCAGTAGGGGACATGGGCCGAGGCAAGAGGGAGCGAAGGCGGGCCGCAGCCGATCGACCGACAGAGCCGGTTGCCGGGCCGTGGCGTGTCTCGAGAGCGGTTGCGCTCGGTGCCGCCGTCGCGCCCGCCGGCAAGTTACGTGGGGCACGCGGCGTGCGGGCAGTGTCACCAGCAGGCCGAGCAGAACTGGCGGGGATCGCATCACGATCTCGCCATGCAGCCGGCGACAGACGCCAGCGTCGCCGGCGACTTCAACAACGCGCGCTTCACGTACGCCGGCGTGACGTCGACGTTCTTCCGGCGTGACGGGAAGTTCGTGGTGCGAACCGATGGCCCCGACGGCACGCTGCACGACTACGACGTCACGTATGCGTTCGGAACATCGCCGCTCCAGCAGTACCTCATCGAATTCCCCGACGGCCGCCTCCAGGCGCTCGGCATCGCCTGGGACACGCGGCCGCGCGCCCAGAGCGGGCAGCGATGGTTTCATCTCTACCCGGGCCAGAACGTGACCCACCGTGACGAGCTGCACTGGACGGGCCCCAGTCAGAACTGGAACTACATGTGCGCCGAGTGCCACTCGACAGGCGTGCGAAAAAACTACGACGCCAGGACGCGGCGGTTCGCCACCGCCTATGCCCAGGTCAACGTCTCGTGCGAGGCGTGCCATGGGCCCGGCTCGAGCCACGTCGCGTGGGCGAAGAAGGAAGGCAACTGGCGAAGTCTCGACGGCGGGACGAAGGGACTCGCCGTCGCGCTCGACGAGCGCAAGGCCGTCACGTGGGCGATCAGCGCGGAGACGGGCAACGCGAAGCGGACGCCGCCGGGCAAGCCGACGCGCGAAGTCGAGCTGTGCGGGCGCTGTCACGCGCGCCGCGGCCAGTTCGCCGACGACGACGGCCACGGCCGGCCGCTCGGTGACACCCATCGAGTCGCGCTGCTCGAGGATCGGCTCTACCACCCTGACGGGCAAATCCGCGACGAGGTCTACGAGTACGGCTCCTTTCTGCAGTCGAAGATGTTCAACCGTGGCGTGACGTGCTCGGACTGCCACGACCCGCACAGCGGCAAGCTCCGCGCACCAGGGAGCCAGGTCTGTCTCGGCTGCCATGCGAGCCAGACGTACGAGACGGCGAAGCATCACTTCCACGCGGCAGGGTCGCGCGGCGTCGATTGCGTCCGGTGCCACATGCCGACCACCACCTACATGGTGATCGACCCGCGCCACGATCACAGCATCCGCGTCCCGCGGCCGGATCTCTCGGTGAAGCTCGGCGTGCCGAACGCGTGCACCGGCTGTCATAGCGGGCGCCCGGCCGAGTGGGCCGCCAAGCAGGTGGAGGTCTGGTACGGACACGCGCCGCGCGGATATCAACGCTACGCCGAGGCGTTCCGCACAGCCTCGATCGGAGGCCCCGGGGCGGGAGACCTGCTCCAGGCCGTGGCCCGCGACGGCGATCAGCCGGCCATCGCGCGGGCGAGCGCGCTCGCGCGCCTGGGCATTTTCCCGAGCCCGGCGGCTGGCGAGGTCGTCCGCGCGGGATTGAATGATCCTGATCCGCTCGTGCGCCGAGCCGCAGCGGGCGCGCTCGAAGGCGCCGAGCCGGCGCGTCGCGTCGAGCTGCTGGCCGCGCTGCTCGACGATCCCGTCCGCGCGGTGCGCATGGAAGCTGCGCGCGTGCTGGCTGGCTCGCCCCCGGAACGTCTGACAGACACACAGCGGAAGGCTCTGGACCGGGGACTCGCGGAGTACATCGCCGCCGAGCAGTTCAACGCGGATCGCCCGGAGTCGCACGTGAACCTCGGCCTGCTGTACGCGGCCGAGCGGAAGGCGGCCGAAGCCGAGGAGGCGCTGAAAGTGGCGCTCGAGGTGAACCCGCGCTTCGTCCCGGCGGCGGTGAACCTCGCCGACCTCTACCGAGCCACCGGGAGGGACGTGGAGGGGGAGCGTGTCTTGAGGGCCGCGATCGAGCGCGACCCGCGGAGCGCCCCGGCGCATCACGCCCTCGGACTGTTGCTCGTACGGCAGCAGCGCATGCCCGAGGCGTTGACAGAGCTGGAAGCAGCGGCGCGTCTGGCCCCCGAGAGCGCCCGGTACGGATACGTGTACGCGGTGGCGCTGAACGGGGCAGGACGGCCGAAGCAGGCGATGGAAACGCTCCTGCGCGTGCTCTCGCGCCATCCGTACGATCGCGAGACGCTCGCTGCGCTGATCGCCTACTCGCGCGAGCAGGGGGACAGTAAGCTTTCCGTGCGCGAGGGTTGACGCCATTGGACCAAGGTCCGATACCCGGCGCGTCGACGCCTTGTTACGGTCCCGGCACACGGTTCGACGGGAAGGAGCACCTATGAAGACCTGCCTGCCAGTACTCGCCGCGATCGTGATGACCCTCAGCTACGCGCAGACCGTGCCATCTCAGACCGCGCCCTCCCTCACGGAGATGGCCGTCCGGGTCACCGAGGCCCGCAAGGCCAACGCCACCCTGATGCGGCAGTACAGTTGGACCAGCCGCACGGAGGTGATCGACCAAGGACAGGTGAAGGACACGCGCATCGACGCGGTCAACTACGGCCCGGACGGACGACTCCAGCGCAGCATCATGAACGATCAGAGCGCACCCTTGCCCTTCGGCTTCCTGCGCCGGCGCATCGTCGAGTACGAGCGGACGAAGGTGGAGGAGTACCTGACCGGGCTGCGAGGTCTCCTCGAGCAATACTCGCTGCCGACGGCGGGCAAGGTGCAGGACTTCATGAACAAGGCGATCGCCAGCGGACCCGACGCGAACGGTCTCTTCGAGATGACCGGCCGCAACGTCGTCTTTCCAGACGATACCTTCTCGTTGTGGGTGGATCCGCGCACCCGTCACGCGCAGAAGATCCAGGTGTCGACCACGTTCGAGGGCGACCCGGTGAACCTCACGGCCACGTTCAAGACGCTCCCCACCGGCCTCAACCATGTGGCCTATGCCGAGGTGACGGTGCCGGCGAAGCAGATCAGCGTGCAGGTGCAGAACTTCGACTACAACCGGAACAACTGAGGTCACGAGCGGAATGACACCGTGAAGAGGAAGATCGTTCTGCTTGCGATCGTGATCGCCCTCGCGGCGGGCGTGGTCGGCGCGTTCCTTGTGCCGATCACCGTCGGCGGGAAGGAGGGTCCGGCGAAGCCGGGTGCGCCGGCGTACACGGAAGCGCTGAAATCGAGCGCCCTCCCGCCCGTGCCGCCGAAGTTCGGCGGCGAGATCAAGCCGGTGGAGAAGGAGTCGAAAGTCTGGTGGCCGCCGACGGTCGTGCCGCCCAAGGGCGCGCCCAACGTACTGCTCATCATGACCGACGACGTCGGCTTCGGCGCCCCGAGCACGTTCGGCGGCGTCATCCCGACGCCGGCGCTCGACCGGATCGCGCAGGCCGGACTGCGCTACACGCGCTTCCACACCACCGCGCTCTGCTCGCCGACGCGCGCGGCCCTCCTCACTGGGCGCAACCACCACTCGGCGGGCTTCGGCGTGATCTCGGAGATGTCCACCGGCTTCCCCGGCTACGACAGCGTCATCGGCCGGGACTCGGCGACGATCGGCCGAATCCTGGTCGAGAACGGCTACGCCACCTCGTGGTTCGGCAAGAACCACAACACGCCCGCGTTCCAGGCGAGCCAGGCCGGCCCGTTCGACCAGTGGCCGATCGGCATGGGCTTCCAGTACTTTTACGGCTTCGTCGGCGGCGATACCAGCCAGTGGCAGCCCAACCTCTTCCGCGGCACGGACCCGATCTACCCCTACGTCGGCAACCCGAAGTGGAACCTGACCACCGCGATGGCGGACGACGCGATCGCGCACATCAAGCGGCTGAACGAGACGGCACCCGACAAGCCGTTCCTCGTTCACTACACGCCCGGCGGCACGCACGCGCCGCACCACCCGACCCCGGAGTGGATCGAGAAGTTCAAGGGCAAGTTCTCGATGGGCTGGAACCAGCTCCGCGAGCAGATCTTCGCCAACCAGAAGAAGCTCGGGGTGATCCCGGCGGACGCGGTGCTGACGCCGTGGCCCGACGAGCTGAAGAAGTGGGACGCGCTCACCGCGGACGAGAAGAAGATGTTCGAGCGCCAGGTCGAGGTGTACGCCGCGTACCTCGCCTACACCGACTACGAGATCGGCCGCGTGATCCAGGCCGTGCAGGACACGGGTAAGCTCGATCACACGCTCGTCATCTACATCAGCGGTGACAACGGCTCGAGTGCCGAGGGCTCGCCGGTCGGCACGCCGAACGAGGTGGCGCAGTTCAACAGCGTCGAGGTTCCGGTGGCGGACCAGTTGAAGTACTTCTACGACGCCTGGGGTTCGGAGCGCACCTACAACCACATGGCGGTCGGCTGGACCTGGGCCTTCTCGACGCCCTACAAGTGGACCAAGCAAGTCGCCTCGCATTTCGGCGGCACGCGCAACGGCATGGCGATCGCCTGGCCCGCCCGCATCAAGGACGCGGGCGGCATCCGCAACCAGTTCCACCACGTGATCGACGTGGTGCCGACAATCCTCGAGGCGACGGGGGTCGCCGCGCCGGCCACCGTCGCTGGCATCTCGCAGAAGCCGATCGAGGGCGTGAGCATGGTCTACACGTGGGACAAGGCCAACGCAGCCGCACAGTCCGCGCGCAAGACGCAGTACTTCGAGATGTTCGGCAACCGCGGCATCTACCACGACGGCTGGTACGCGAACACGCGCCCGGTCAGCCCGCCGTGGAACCTCGGCGCCACCCCGCCGACCGACGTGATGAACGCCTACACGTGGGAGCTTTACGACCTCTCCAAGGACTGGACGCAGGCGAACGACCTCGCCGCGTCCAACCCGGCCAAGCTGAAGGAGATGCAGGAGATCTTCCTCCAGGAGGCCGCCAAGTACCAGGTCTTCCCGCTCGACAACTCGCTCGCCTCGCGCATGGTCGCGCCGCGGCCGAGCCTCGCGGCCGGAAGAACCGAGTTCACCTACCTCCGTCCGCTGACGGGCATCCCGATGGGCGACGCCCCGCAACTTCTCGGCACGTCGTACCGCATCCGCGCCGAGATCGAGGTGCCGCAGGGCGGTGGCGAAGGCATCCTCGCGACCCAGGGCGGCCGCTTCGGCGGCTGGGGCTTCTACCTGCTGAAGGGCAAGCCGGTCTACGTCTGGAACCTGCTCGACCTGAAGCGCGTGCGCTGGGAGGGTGCGGAGGCGCTCGCCCCCGGCAAGCACGTGCTCGAGTTCGAGTTCAAGTACGACGGGCTCGGCTTCGCCACGCTCGCGTTCAACAACACGAGCGGCGTCGGTAGGAGCGGGACCGGCGTGCTCAAGGTCGACGGCAAGGTGGTGGCGACGCAGAAGATGGAGCGGACGATCCCGATCACGCTGCAATGGGACGAGACCTTCGACGTCGGCTCCGACACCGGCACGCCGGTGGAGGACCGCGACTACAAGGTGCCGTTCCGGTTCAACGGCCGGCTCGTGAAGCTCACGCTCTCGCTCGACCGGCCGAAGCTCACGCCGGCGGACGAGCAGCGCCTGATGCGGACCGCCAAGCGTAACTCGGAGTGAAGATCATGAAACGCAGGATCGTTCTCTCTGTGGTGGTCGCGGGCGTGGCCGCGGCCGTGCTCGTGGCCGTCTTCGCGCAGGTTCCGGTCAGCGGCCAGGCGGGCCCAGCGAAGCCCGGGTCGCCGGCGTTTACCGAGTCGCTGACATCCAGGGCTCTCCCGCCGGTGCCGCCGAAATTCGGCGGCGAGATCAAGCAGACCGCCGCCGAGTCGAAGCCCTGGTGGCCGCCTCGGGTCGTGCCGCCCAAGGGCGCGCCCAACGTGCTGCTCATCCTGCTCGATGACGCCGGCTACGGCTCCGAGAGCACCTTCGGCGGGACGATCCCGACGCCGAACATGGACAAGCTAGCCCAGCAGGGGCTGCGGTACACGCATTTCCACTCGGCGTCGCTGTGCTCGCCGACCCGCGCCGCGCTCATCACCGGCCGCAATCATCACTCGGTCCATTTCGGCATCGTCGCCGAAGGGGCGACTGGCTTTCCCGGCTACGACTCGATCGTCAAGAAGGACACCGCGACGATCGGCACGATCCTGCGGGACAACGGCTACGGCACCTCCTGGTTCGGCAAGAACCACAACGTCTCGGGCTGGCTCCACACCCAGGCCGGGCCGTTCGACCAGTGGCCGGTCGGTATGGGCTTCGAGTACTTCTACGGCTTCCTCGGCGGCGACTCGAGCCAGTGGCAGCCGAACCTCACCCGCAACACGACCCTGATCGCCCCCTACGAGGGCAACCCGGGCTGGAACCTCATCACCGCGATGGCCGACGAGGCGATCGACTACATGCATCGCCTGGACGCCATCGCCCCGGACAAGCCGTTCCTCGTCTACTACGCCCCCGGCGCGACGCACGCGCCGCACCACCCGCCCAAGGAATGGAGCGAGAAGTTCAAGGGCAAGTTCGACCACGGCTGGAACGAAGAACGCGAGCGGATCTTCGCCAACCAGAAGCGCCTCGGCGTGATCCCGCCGAACGCGAAGCTGACCGCGTGGCCGGACAGCGTGCCGAAGTGGGACACGTTCAGCAAGGAAGAGCAGAAGATGCTCGCCCGCCAGGCCGAGGTCTACGCCGGCTACATGGCCTACACCGACCACGAGATCGGCCGCGTGATCCAGGCGGTCGAGGACCTGGGCAAGCGGGACAACACGCTGATCATCTACATCGGCGGTGACAACGGCGCGAGCCCCGAGGGCACCACGCTCGGTACGCCGAACGAGTTCGCCTCGTTCAACAGCGTCGTCGTGCCGCTCAAGGAGCAGATGAAGTGGTACGACACCTGGGGTTCCGATCAAACCTTCCCGCACTACGCGGTGGGCTGGGCGTGGGCGTTCGACACGCCGTTCCAGTGGACCAAGCAGGTCGCCTCGCACTTCGGCGGCACCCGCCAGGGCATGGTGATCTCGTGGCCGGCCCGCACCAAGGATGTGGGCGGCATCCGCAACCAGTTCCACCACGTGATCGACATTGTGCCGACCATTCTCGAGGCGGCCGGCATCCGCGCGCCTGACACGGTCGAAGGCGTACCGCAGCAGCCGATCGACGGCGTCAGCATGGTCTACACCTTCGACAAGGCGAACGCGAACGTGCCGTCGACGCGGAAGACCCAGTACTTCGAGATGCTCGCGATGCGCGGCATCTACCACGACGGCTGGATGGCCTCGACCACGCCGCCGATCCTGCCGTGGGCGGCGTTCCAGGACCTGCCGCAGGATGCGCCCAAGGACATCCTGAACGGCTACAAGTGGGAGCTGTACGACCTCGCCAACGACCCGACGCAGGCCGAGGACATCGCGGCGAAGAACCCGCAGAAGCTCGCCGAGATGCAGAAGGTCTTCATGCAGGAGGCGGCGAAATACCAGGTGCTGCCGCTCGACAACCGCTCGCTGTCGCGCTTCCTCGAGCCGAAGCCGAGCGCGGGCGGTGGGCGCACCCGGTTCGTCTACACTGGCGAACTCGCGAACACGCCGAAGGGTGGCGCCCCGTTCGTCCTCGATCGGTACTACACCATCACCGCGGAGGTGGAGATCCCGCCGGGCGGCGCCGAGGGGATGCTCGTCACCGACGGCGGCCGGTTCGGCGGCTTCGGCTTCTACCTTCTCAAGGGCAAGCCGGTGTTCGTTTACAACTACG
>WNGH01010729.1_pt1 | contig 19917 bp, 17 predicted proteins | sample 5400631 | NCBI WGS metagenome assembly WNGH01 (sample SAMN13153373, study PRJNA577476) | soil metagenome | isolation source: 115 cm soil or saprolite under Garry oak tree replicate 1 | place: USA:California | collected 2016-06-15
CTGACCCGACTTCTGGGCCGACCCCATCCCATTCATTTACAAAGTTTTACATAGTAGACAGAAGATTTCTGATGGGATGGTTGATATGCCTTCTAGGGCTTTGCTCCCTCGGCAGTGGGCAGCAGGACGTCATCACGGAAATTGTAGTTCATGGCAACCGACGCATTCCGGCGGAGACGGTTCGTGCCCGCGTCTTTAGCCGACCCGGCGATGTGTATGATCCCGCCGCAATCGAGCGCGACTTCAATTCTCTTTGGAACACCGGATATTTCGAAGACATTAGGTTCGAACGTGAGCAGACGCCCAAGGGTTGGCGCATTCACATCTACGTGAAGGAACGGCCGACAATTCGTGAGATCGATTACACCGGCCTGAGTTCGGTCTCGAGAAGTGACGTGCTCGATCGCTTCAAGGAAAGGAAAGTTGGGCTGACCCCGGAGAGCCAGTACGATCCAACCAAGGTGAAAAAGGCCGAAGTCACCCTGAAAGAATTGCTTTCCGAGCATGGACGGCAGTTTGCGACGGTCCGCACTGAGGTTCGCCCTATTCCACCGGCTGCCGTAAGTCTTACCTTTGTAGTCAAAGAAGGGCCCAAGGTGAAGGTGGGCAAAATCCGTTTCGAAGGCAATAAGCACATAAACAGCCGCACCTTGCGCGCGGCAATGAAGAACCTGCGACCAATAGGAGTTCCGCACTCAATTTTCTTGGAAAATCTGTTCTCAAAGACATATGACGCCACCAAGCTCGAGGAGGACGCCGAGCGGGTTCGCAATCAATTTCAGAATCGCGGCTATTTTAAGGTGGTGGTGCAGGAACCCAAGACGGCGATTCGCGATTCCGGACACAAAGGTTTTCATATCCCCCTGATCATGAAGGGCGCCGGCAAGTCCGTGGACATAACCATCCCAATCGAGGAAGGCGATCAGTATCGCCTGGGCGGCATTACCTTCAAGAACAACAAGGCAGTGAGTAACGTGAAGGCATTGCGCGCGCTGTTTCCTCTCAAGGACGGCGAAATTTTAAATCGGGAGAAGATCGCCAAAGGGCTGGAAAGCTTGCGCAAGGCTTATGGTGAACTGGGATACATCAACTTCACTTCGATTCCCAACACGACCTTTGACGAGAATAAAAAGCTGGTCTTCCTCGACATCGACGTGGACGAGGGCAAGCAATATTATGTCCGGCGAATTGAATTCGCAGGAAATACCACCACACGCGATAAGGTGATCCGGCGCGAAATCGCTCTGGAAGAAGGCCAGGTTTACAACCGACGTCTTTGGGAGCTCAGCCTGCTTCGCCTGAACCAGCTAGGTTATTTCGAGCAGCTGAAACCCGATGATCCCAACGTCACTGAGCAGCATCTGAACGAAAAGGATGGCACGGTTGACCTAACCCTCAAGCTCAAGGAAAAAGGCAAGAATCAGATCGGATTGACTGGGGGGGTAAGTGGTTTGTCGGGGTCTTTCATCGGACTTAGTTACAGCACGAATAATTTTCTTGGTCTCGGCGAGACTCTTACTGTCCAGGCCAACATCGGCAACCGCCAACGCGACCTGATGTTCGGCTTCACCGAACCCTACCTGCGCGACCGGCCGTTGCAACTGGGTTTTACGGTTTACACGCGAAAGTTTAATTTTGACCAGGCACGAAATGCGGAGATTTTCAGCGGCCAAAGACTGAACTTGCCTTCGCCATTCCTGCAGAATTTGCAGAATTACACGCAGGCCAGCACAGGTTTTTCCCTGTCCCTGAGCTATCCGCTGCATCGCTCATTCAAGCGCGTGGGTTTGACTTACGCGTACGACCGTTCGTCCGTAATTGCGGTCAGCGACGCCTCCAAGATTCTGTTTACAAACCTGGCCTTTCGCGGCATCTCCGGCCCGAATTCTCTCTCTGGCATCGTCACGAGCAAGATTCTGCCGAGTTTTTCGTTTAATACAGTGGACAGCCCGTATTTCCCAAAGACCGGGACCAGTTTGTACCTGGGAGGTGAAATCTCGGGACTGGGTGGGACGGTGCGGGTGGTGCGCCCAATCGTACAGTACAAGCACTTCATCCCCATGCAGAACCGACGAAACACCATCGGGTTTAATCTTCAAGCTTCTTTTCTCAGCGGCTATGGCGGGCTGGTCGCGCCTCCGTTCGAGCGCTTTTACATGGGCGGCGACAACGATCTGCGAGGCTTCGATATCCGCTCCATCTCACCGGTCGCATTCCTTCCCGACAAGAGTGTGATCAGTCTGCGCAACCCCGACGGCTCTATCGTTCCCAAGGATCCGAGTAATCCTCTACGCGGCGCCTACACGATTCCACTGCCACTGCAGCGGATTGTCTTCCCTGGGGGCGACACCAATGTGGTCACCAACCTGGAATACCGAATCACTATTGCTGGCCCGGTTGCGCTGGCTCCGTTCGTGGATATAGGCATCAACCCGATTCTCAGAAACTCACAATTGCGCATCAACCCGGGTCAACTGAGCGATATTAATAACACGGCGTTTGGATGTCCCGCGCTGGATGTTGCTCTCAACTGTCTCGGGGGACAGTTTCAAAATTTCTCAGAGTTCCTGAAGCCGGTCAGCAACACAAACTGGATTCCGCGGATGTCTACCGGACTGGAATTGCAAGTTTTTATGCCGGTGATCAATGCCCCGTTCCGCCTTTACTGGGCATACAATCCGCTGCGCCTGGATACCATCACCTCGGCCGCAGTTCCCATAACTAGGGACATGTTCCCGCCCGGGGCCGCGGGCGACTTTACTTTCCAAAATGCTGCCGCGGCGTTTTCTCCCAAGTTCTTTTTGAGAGAACCGCGCAAGACGTTTCGGTTCTCGGTTGCAACCACGTTCTAGAAGCTCGGATCGCGCGGTTTGACGATGGGGCGCAACTGTTCCTATAATGGTAAACACTCACCCCTGCAATTCGCATGATAGGGTGGTTATTACGCCTTGAATTCTGGCGTGGGACGCTGGTACGTCCGGCGATCCTCTCCAAGGAGTCTAGCAACCTCATGACAAGTAAGTTTTTACGATGTCTTACGCTTACCGCCTTCACGTTCTCACTGGCAGCTGTGGCCCAGACAGGGAGTCCTTCGGCGGCACTACCCGCAGCTCCCAGTGCCGCAGTGCCTAGCACCACAGGTCCCATGGCCACTAGCGCCGGGGGAACCAAAATCGGGACCATCAACGTTGAGCAAGCCATCTTTGCCAGCAATGAAGGCCAGCGCGATTTCGATGCCCTCAGCAAGAAACTGGAACCGAAGCAGAACGAGCTGAAGGGGCTGAACGACGAAGTAGATAATTTGAAGAAGCAGCTCAATACTCAGGGAGAGAAGCTCAACGAGCAGGCTCGGGCCACACTAGTGAAACAGATTGAGCAGAAACAAAAATCTCTTGAGCGCGCCGTTCAAGACGCGCGGGATGATGCCCAGAATCAACAGAACGAGATCGCACAACGCATATTGCAGAAGATGGCGCCCCTGTTAGTGAAGTACGCTGGGGATAACGGCTTTGGAGTGATCATTGATACTTCCAACCCATGGCCCAATGGACCGGTGCTTTGGGCTGGGCCATCGGTGGACATCACCAAGCCCGTTGTGGAAGCCTACAATGTGCAATCTGGTGTGCCTGCGCCTGCTCGCCCTGTCACGGCACCGAAGCCAACCGGAGCGGCGACCAAGCCCGCGGTCCCGCCGGCGGCCAAACCACAAGGTGCGCAGCCTCCGAAATAACGGCGACACTTCTGCCGTCAAAAAAGTTCCCGCCGGCCGCGTTTCGACGCGGCCTTTTTTCTTTCCCTAAGCAGGCCAGAAGACTGTTAGACGGTGTCCTTAGAGATGAGCTTCCCTATCTCAGGAGGATACGATGTTCGCCGATTCTGTTTGGCAGTCTCAGGGGAGTGATTCGCATCGCGGCTGGATAACGCTGGCCTCTTTCGTTGTGCAGACGCTCGCTGTTGCCACGTTGCTGGTTCTGCCGCTTCTTCATACCGAAGGGCTCCTGCCAATGCATTCAATAGTAGAACCAGTTTTTTCGCCGTCACTGGCAGGCGGGACATCAGACATTCGGCGCCCGAGGAACCAGCGCAGCAACCTTGCCAATACCACGCTGGTGGTGCCCAGGCCGACTTCTCACGAGATGAAGTTGATCTCGCCGGAGGATTCCCAGCCGCAGCTTGATGTCAGGCAGTTCGGCGTTCCAGGCGGAACCAGTAATCGCTGGAGCGACAACTCAATCATCAATTCGATTGCGAATCCGGCTTCTAATTTCGCTCTGCCCCCAACGCCTGTGGTCCAACGGCCGCGGATTTCCCGGATGATGGAAGGCAACCTCATCAATCGTGTGCAGCCGCTATATCCGCCGCTCGCAAAACAGGCGCGCATACAGGGACAAGTCGTATTACGCGCGGTCATCAGCCGTAGCGGCGCGATTGAAAATCTGCAGGTGCTCAGCGGTCATCCCATGCTGGTGCAGGCTGCCATGGATGCGGTGAAGCAATGGCGGTACCGTCCGTACTCTCTCAACGGAGAAGCCGTGGAAGTGGAGACGCGGGTCACGGTGAACTTCGTACTATCGGGCGGCTAATGAACAACACCTTCGCTGGTCCGGAGACGCATAGGCGTAGCACATGGGTAACGTCGGTGGCATAGGACGCCAGGCTATAATCGGCTGAAGTGGCAACCATCGAAATCTCGAAGCGGACCGCAACTCGACCGACCTGGGCCGAGATTTCACTGGCAAATCTGCGCCACAACCTTTACGTAGTCGAGCAACATTTAGGCCCTGACGTCACCGTATGTGCAGTGGTGAAGGCAGATGCTTATGGACACGGAGCTTTGGAGTGCGCCCAAACCCTCGAACAAGAAGGAACACGATGGTTGGGGGTGACATCTCTCGATGAGGCTATTCCGCTACGCGAAGCCGGGATCCGGACTCGCATTCTGTTGATGACTGGATTCTGGCGAGGCGAAGAGGAAGAAATCGTTCGTCTAGAGCTAACGCCCACCATTTGGGAAGCATCGCAAATTGAATTATTGGAAAAAGCCTCCGTCCGGCTTAGTGTTTCCAAACACCCCGTCCACTTGAAGGTGGACACCGGGATGGGACGTTTGGGTATGACACCGGAAGAGCTACGCGGCATATGTTCGATGCTGAAGTCCTCATCCCACTTACGGCTCGAGGGGCTCTCGACTCATCTGGCCTCGTCTGAAGTGCTGGATGCACCTTCCGTAGACGAGCAATTGAAGTGTTTTGAAAATGTTCAACGACTGTTGCGAGACAACGGACTGCGACCTACACTGATTCACGCTGCCAATACCGGCGCGGTAATCTCACGCCCGAAGTCCTGGCATAACATGGTGCGGCCGGGCATCGCCTTGTACGGTTACTATCTGCCTTTTGAGCGAGCAGGCAGAGAGGTCAGCGGCAGCAAGTTGCGTCTGCCTGTGAAACCGGTTCTTACATGGAAGACACGGATTCTGTCAGTGCGTGAGGTGCCTGCGAAACAGGCGCTCGGCTACGGCGGAACCTATGTAACCAAAGCTTCTGCACGCATCGCAGTCCTTCCCGTGGGTTACGCCGATGGATTGAACCGGGGGCTTTTCTCTGGCGGCCGAGTGCTTGTGCGGGAGCACTACGCCCCGATTGTCGGGCGAATTTCCATGGACCTCACGCTGGTGGACGTGACTGGTCTACCCGGCATCTCGGTGGGTGACGAAGTCGTGCTGCTGGGATCGAGTGACGGACTTAGCGTGGACGCTCGCGAGCACGCTGCGTTGGCCAAGACCATTCCTTACGAAATCCTCTGCGGAATTTCAAAGCGGGTTCCGAGGAGATACATCGTTTAGTCCGTTCAGCCGCTGGATGTTGAATCTAAATCCTGCTCGTTACCGTTCAATTGCTTTCAGGTCAATCATCCAAAACGTTTTGCTAATATTTTTACAATAAACATGTCCTCACGCTACATGCAATGGATGCATGACTGGGAAACCGGGCTCACGTCGGTAGACAACAATCGTGTTGTCCGTCCGCTGGACTGGGGCATCGAATGGGCGCGGGACTGGCCTTGCCGCAACGGATTCCCGCCCGGGCACATACCTCAGGACGGCGAGCAGTTCCTCCAGGATTTCAATCGGCGGATTGTAGCCGGGAGCGATGAATTCTATTCCCACGCCACACCCCGTGATTTTCGCCTGGAAAAACGGGAAATTCAGGTCTTCAGCACTCGCCAAAAGCCAGATCTGAAACTGGAAAGACAAGTACGCGGAACCTATGCTGAATTCTTGCGGTTCACTTCTCCTGCGCGCACGCCCTATCCCGAGAACAACCTGATGAACGCTCGCTGGTTTCCGGCACGCGGCAGGCGCGCTGTCGTGCTGCTGCCGCACTGGAACGCTGACGCGGTAGCCTATACCGGATTATGCCGCGCACTGAACTTGCTGGGCATTGCGGTTCTACGCATGAGCCTTCCGTACCACGATATCCGCAGACCCGCTGAGATTGATCGCGCTGATTACGCAGTATCTGCCAACATTGGGCGCACGCTTGATGCCTGTCGCCAGAGCGTTATTGATGTGCGCTCCTGCTTGGATTGGCTGGAACACCAGGGATACAACCGGTTGGGCATTCTGGGCACAAGCTTAGGCTCTTGCTACGCTTTCTTGGCGAGCGCTCACGACCCGCGCATTCGGGTGGCAGCGTTCAATCATGCTTCCACCCACTTTGCCGACGTGGTTTGGCACGGCCAGTCTACACGTCATATTCGCCAGGGCCTGGAATCCCAAATCGATCTGGATCGTCTGCGCGTACTATGGAGCGCCATTAGTCCGATGTCCTATTTCCTCCACTTTGCGCGCGCGCCGAAGAAATCGCTCATTGTATATGCGAAATATGATCTCACCTTCCTTCCTGAATTCTCGCGCCATGTGGTGGAGCAATTTGAGCGGCTTGCGCTCGATCACAAGGTAGTCATCCTTCCCTGCGGCCACTACAGCACAGGCGAGACGCCCTACAAATACATGGACGGCTGGCACATAGCATCTTTTTTCCGCACAGCATTTGAAAGCTAGACATTGGCATTCAACATCTGGCCTGGTAAAAATGCGTGCAATCCACCCGCCTGGGTGGTCCAATGCGGAAGTGCTAATTCCTCGACGCTTAGCTAGAATGATTGGGATTTAGCACCTAGCCAAAGCTTGAGTACCGAACCTTTGATAGCTAAATGCTAATTGCTAAGTGCTAACAGCTGACTTGAGAGCTCAATCATGAAAAACATCTCCCAACCGCTGTCCGAAGTGGATCCCCAGATCGCCGCAGCCATCGATAACGAAGTACGCCGGCAGCATGAAGGCCTAGAACTGATTGCGTCGGAAAACTTCGTGAGCGAAGCGGTCCTGGAAGCCATGGGTTCGGTATTTACCAATAAGTATGCCGAGGGTTATCCTGGAAAGCGCTATTACGGAGGCTGTGAATTTGCCGATGTAGTGGAAGATCTAGCACGCGAAAGGGCCAAGAAACTTTTTGGAGCGGAACACGCAAACGTGCAGCCCCATGCCGGATCGCAGGCGAACATGGAAGCATATGCGGCGGTGTTGCAGCCTGGCGATACTATCCTTGGATTGAATTTGGCGCACGGCGGACACCTTACTCACGGTCACCATCTGAATTTCTCCGGCAAAACTTATCGGATCGTTCCTTACGGTGTCACCAAGGACAGCGAAACTATTGATTATGACGATCTCGAAAAGCTGGCGGAGAGAGAAAAGCCGAAGCTGATCATCGGAGGTGGAAGCGCATATCCACGGATTATTGATTTTGCCCGCATGCGCCAGATCGCCGACAAAGTTGGCGCACTCTATCTGGTTGACATGGCACATTTCGCCGGGCTGGTTGCGGGCGGAGTGCATCCGTCGCCGGTGCCACATGCACATATTGTGACTTCAACAACGCACAAAACGCTCCGTGGGCCCCGTGCCGGCATGATTCTTTGTCGGCAAGAGTTTGCCAGCGCCATTGATAAAGTGGTTTTTCCCGGCATGCAAGGAGGGCCACTGGTTCACATCATTGCCGCCAAAGCAGTCTGCTTTCATGAAGCAATGCATCCCGATTTCCGGGAGTATGCGCGGCAGGTCGTGCTCAATGCCAAAGTGCTGGCCGACGCTTTGGCGGGGGAAGGCTTTCGAGTGATTTCCGGCGGAACTGACACTCACCTGATGCTGATCGATGTTTTTTCGCAGGGAATGCTGGGAAGTGAGGCTGAGAAGGCGTTGGGCGAAGCGGGCATTACCGTCAACAAGAATGCGATTCCATTCGACACCAATCCTCCCATGAAGCCCAGCGGTATCCGCATCGGCACGCCGGCGCTCACCACACGTGGTATGAAGGAACCGGAGATGCGCCAGATCGGGCGGTGGATCTCTGAGACATTGCATCAGCGCAACGACGGGACGGTCCCGCGGAAAATTCGCGACCGGGTAGTGGAGATGGCAGAAGCTTTTCCCTTATATGCCGAGCGAAGGGCCAAGGCGCAGGCGGAAGTCCGCGCCTAAGACTGAAGGACGTTACCCGCTTAAAATCTTTTCGTGAAAGTCGCCATCGATATCCGGAGGATGACCGAGTTTGGAGTGGGCACTTACACGCGCAATGTGGTGCGCGCCCTAGGCCGGCTCCAGTCTGTTCCGCTGCTTGATGGCGACACGACGGTAAAGGGGTCATTGGCATTCCGCAGCATTCTCAGAAATCTGAGTTGCGATCTGGTTCACATTCCCCATCTGTTCTGGTTGCCCAGAGCCCTGCCCTGCCCGTATGTGATGACGGTGCACGATGTGCTCGAACACATGTACCGCGCCCACGGCCACTCCGGGCTGCGGCGCTTTCTGCATTTTCAACTTACACGCAGGATGCTCAGAGGTGCGGCTCGGATCTTCGCAGTTTCCAGATTCACTAAGGGGGAAATCGAGAAGCTATTCGGTATTCCGGCGTCGCGGATCGAAGTTGTTTACAACGCCATTGACGAACGCTTTTTGCGTGGACATACAAACGACAGCGATCGCCAATTTCTGGCCGAGCGGTACCTCGTAAACTACCCTTTCATCCTGTATGCCGGGCGAATTAGTCCCCATAAGAACGTGGTTCGAATCATCGAAGCCTTTTCGGCTCTGAAGGCTGAACTCGATAAGGAAAGCAAATATCCCGATCTCAAGCTGATCATTATTGGGGACGAGCTCTCGAAGCATCCCGATCTACGTCGCACCGTCATCCGAGGCGGAGTGCAGAACGATGTGCGCTTCATGGGATTTGTTCCTATTGAAGTACTTCGCATTTTCTACGACTCGGCCAAGACTTTCGTCTTCCCGTCTCTGTATGAGGGATTTGGTCTGCCTCCGCTGGAGGCCATGGCGCACGGCACTCCGGTACTGACATCAAACACCTCCTCCCTCCCCGAGGTTGTGGGCAACGCGGCGGTGCTGGTCAATCCTGAAAATGTTTTCGAAATCATGCGCGCACTACATCGCGTATTGCTCGACCAGACATTGCGCGAGAGGATGAAGCAACGAGGTTACGACCAAGCCAAAAAATTCTCCTGGGACGCTTCCGCGCGGGAAATTCTTAACGTATACGAGAACGTGATAGGGCAGCGAAGCGAAAAAGTGCGATCACGCAACGATGAGGAATCGCTGCCGAAAGTAGCCAACACCTAACCAATCGCCGTGTGGCGCGGGCCCTCGCCCGCGGCCTTTGACCGGTCAGAATTGCTTCAGGGCTCAGTTTTTTTTCAGTAGCGACTGCCCAGGAGAGTTGACAGCCATCCGTTGCAACTTTCCCGAGATGCGCGTGCGCTCCGCTTCAGTCGTAGCAGCGGCGTGACGCTTTCTCAGCTTAACAATTTTTTCGTTGCGCGTGCGACGGCGGCGAATCTCCGGGCGACGGCTTGGTGCTGACATGTATCTCTCCTCATTGTTTTGGATATGGCAGCCAATATTGATCGGGAGGGCAAACTGCCTAGCCACAGATTATAGTCCACCCCCTCTAAGTTACTTCTAGAGCGCCGCGACTTGTGAGACTCCAAAGACAGCTCTAAGAGTCCCGGTAAATCACACGCGGAAGTGCGCCGATTTCCTCATCCATCGCGACCCGCCCATAAAGGCGGCTTATCTTCTCCATAAATTTAAGTTTTCAAAATATTTGTGATGCAAGTGAGAAGAATTATGTATTGGACTCTCACAGAGCCCGACCTGTAGTGTGCGCTCACTGGTCACGAGGTCATGAAGTCGTAGATGAGATGACCGTGCGGCCCAGGGGAGAAAGCGAGCAGTCAAAATGAACCGTGCTTCCTGGGTAATCGTGGCCGTGTTGGGATTCTGTGTCGCATTTGTGCCGCCTCCGCTATGCAGGGCTCAGAATCAGTCGTCGGCAATTGAACCCGCTCCATCGGAAATTTCGCAACGAATGCAGGAACTTGAAAAACAAGTTAGCGATCTTCGCAGCGAGCTTGCTGCACTGAAGCAAAACGACAGCATGGCCTCGAACACCAAAACTCCGACTCCAACCGAGGTTCCGCAGTCGAACCTCGTAACCACCGCGCCCGCGACTACTTCGCCGACACCTGCGATGTCAATTGCGAGCCTCCTGGGTCCCACTTCGGTGAGCGGGTTCGTGGATACCTATTACAACTACAACTCTAACCAACCTTCTTCGCGGACAAACGGATTCCGCAGCTTCGACGTTGCCTCGAATCAATTCGCGCTGAATCTCGTCGAGCTAGTAGTGGACAAAACTCCGGATCCCGCGAACAGCAGGACGGGATATCACATCGCACTGGGGTTTGGGCAAGCCATCAACGCCGTCAACGGAAGTGATCCCGGCGGGTTGGGTTTTGATCAGTATCTAAAGGAAGCCTATTTCTCCTACCTTGCGCCTGTTGGCAAAGGTTTGCAGATCGACGCCGGCAAATTTGTCACTCCGCATGGCGCCGAAGTGATCGAGACTAAGGACGACTGGAACTACTCACGCGACCTGCTTTTCTCGTATGCCATTCCCTATTTCCATTATGGCTTGCGTGCGAAGTATGCATTCAACGACAAGTATTCAGTCACCGGTTTCGTGGTCAATGGTTGGAACAACATCGTGGAGAACAACACAGGGAAGACTTATGGAGCAAGTTTTGGATGGAATCCCACGAAGAAGGTCGGCTTCATTCAAAACTACATGGCTGGTCCGGAGCAGACTAACGACAACTCCAATTGGCGGCAGCTTTGGGACACCGTGATCACCTATTCGCCGACGAGCAAGCTTTCGTTCACCGTCAACGGCGACTATGGCCGGGGCGATCATCCCATTCTGGCTACGTCTCCGACTCTGATCTTCGGTCCGAAACCTGTCTTTTGGACCGGAGTTGCGGCTTACGTCAAGTACGCCCTCAATGACAAATACACGGTTGTGAGCCGGTACGAGTATTACGACGATCACGACGGATTTACTACCGGAACGCCGCAGCACTTCAACGGCATCACGGGGACCTTTCAGCGCATGATCGCAAGCCACATCATGAGCCGTCTCGAGTTCCGGCGCGATATGTCAAATCTGCCGACATTCGTGAAAGGGAATGGGTTGCCCGTTACAGCTCAGAACACCATGACCGCGGGAGTTGTATTCATGTTCGACAGTCGCGAGGCAAGGTAAGGTGAAAGTCTTACATATGGATCTGCATGGTGAATCTATGGTCGCAACCGGGAATTTCGAACAGTTGCGAATCCTAACACGAGATGCGGGCAGCGCCGAAACTTGTGCTGCTCTCATGGGGGCGATCGGCTTGGGTTCAAAACCAAATTACCCCTGGGACCAGTACCCAAGCCGCGCCCGAACCAAAGATTTTGCAACTATTGCCTACATTGAACGGATATTTGTCGGACCCGACAGTGCACGAAGCTTGAACAAAATCAATTAACTCTGATTAAGGAGCGATCTATGTTTGCCAGGCTGCAAAAAGGAAGGAAGCTACCAATGGCGGAGAAGTTGACTCGCCTGAAAACTCGTTTGGGTGATCCTGAATGGCGTCGGTATGGGAAGCTCCTGTTTGCCGGCAAAGCTATGGGCATAGGTTTGGTACTGCTCATCATCACTGTAATCACCAGTCTTTTCTTCGGGCGGGTCCTTGCTGCGGATGTAGAAGTTAAAGCCGCGGACGTGGTCAATCCGCTCAACACAGTCTGGACTTTAGTGGCTGCCTTCCTGGTGTTTGGAATGCAGGTTGGCTTTACCATGCTGGAAGCCGGGTTCTGCCGATCACGCGAGACTGTAAATGTCCTGATGGAATGCATCGTGGACACCTGCCTTTGCGGTTTACTTTTCTTCGCCTTTGGTTTCGCGTTCATGTTCAGCCACGGCAACGGCTTCATCGGCTATCACTGGTTTTTCCTCAAAGATGTGCCTGCTACTTATGAAAGCACCGGAGTAGCATTCCTCGCATTCTGGCTATTCCAATTTGCTTTTGCCGACACCTGCTCGACCATCACTTCGGGCGCGATGATCGGTCGCACTGGTTTTGTCGGAGATCTGCTCTATAGCGTTGCGGTGTCGGGATTCATCTACCCCATCGTCGGTCACTGGGCTTGGGGTCCAGATGGCTTCCTGGCTGCGATGGGCAGCACCGGCCATTTCTTCTCTTCGCTGGGAATGGGCTTCCACGATTTCGCGGGTTCCACCGTCGTGCATACCATTGGCGGCTTCATTGCGCTGGCAGGCGCGATCGTTCTAGGTCCGCGACTGGGCCGGAAGTTCAAGCGCGATGGTGGCGGTCCCATGATGCCCCATGATCTAACGATCGCAGCCAGCGGCGGTCTCCTTCTCTGGTTCGGATGGTATGGATTCAATCCTGGCAGCACGCTTTCCGCGATGGACTTCGAAGGCATCGGGCGGGTTGCCACCAACACCACGCTGGCGGCGTGCGGAGCCGGCTTGACCGCGATGATCTACGCTTACATCCCGAACAAGAAATGGGACGTGAGCTTCACGGTAAATGGATTCTTAGCCGGATTGGTTGCGATCACTTGTCCTTGTTACTGGGTTAGTCCGACCGGCGCCATCCTGCTTGGGGGTGTTGCTGGAGTGATTGTGGTGGCAGGCGTCGAATTGCTGGAATGGCTCCGTATTGACGACCCGATCGGTGCTGTGCCGGTGCACGGCATATGCGGCATCTGGGGCACATTGTCGCTAGGCTTGTTTGCTTGCGGCAAATATGGTGCGACCGGACCGGTCGCACCGGACAACTCCGCTCCGCTGACCGGACTCTTCTACGGTGGCGGCACACAAGTGTTGATTGCTCAGGCGATCGGCAGTTTGATTGTAACGTCCGCTACGTTTTCGGTGGCCATGGCAGTGATGTATCTGGTCAATTTAACCGGAACGCTACGCGTTTCAGCCGAAGGCGAGGTCTATGGATTGGATCTTCACGAGCATGGCATTTCGGCGTATCCGGAATATGTCATCTCAGCTCTTGCTTCACCCGCAGGTGTGACGGCGCAACCCCGCGCCGCCGAATCATCACCGAGCTTGGCAGCAGCTAAGGCGTTGCAGCGGGTGGCCATGGAGACGAAGATCTCGTGAACCAATCCGAGGATTTTTACAGCCGGTATTTCCTGTTAAGAAGTCGTGCGACTTCGAGGGAAAGGACAAGATGACCAAACTTGAAGCGATTATTCAGCCATCCAGATTTGAAACCGTGAAGGAAGTGCTTTCCGAACTTGGCGTGGAAGGCATGACCATATCCGATGTACGCGGGCACGGTCGCCAGAAAGGTCACACGGAGAATTATCGGGGCCGGGAATACAGTGTTGACCTTTTACCAAAAATCAAGCTGGAAGTGGTGTTGGCGGACAACCTGGTGGACGCCGTAGTAGACGCCATTGTGCAGACCGCCGGTAGTGGAAAGATCGGAGATGGCAAGATCTTTCTCTATAAAGTGGAGGAGGCGATCCGTATTCGAAATCAGGAACGTGGAGTCGCTGCATTGTAGTTGTTCGGCTGTCTTGAGCGGGACGGGCACTAAAATCCGCGAGCTGATGTGTGCTGGTTGGGCACGCGCGGTATTGTGTCCCATAACCTTTCCTGATAGGAGTCATAAATAGATTCAATTTCCCCAAGTTTGAGTGGCTGGTTAAAGTAACGGTCTTGCAGCGCCTTTTACCGTTTCATCACGGCAGATAACGGTGAATCGTTAGTATATTGCGCGGGCGCGGGTTTATTCGACCTCCTGAGCCAAAGGAGCAAGACGAATTGTTCGCAGACACACGGGGCCTCAAGGCACTTCTAACTTGGCTGTTCCTTTGGACTGCGGTTTATTCTGCTTTCTCTCAGACGTCTTCAAGGCTGACGCCGGCCACAGTTGAGAGTCAAACGGAACGCATCGCCCGACTTGAGCAAGCTGTCACCGAGGCCAAAAGTTCGGCAGATAACTCATGGATGCTAGTGAGTTCCGCGCTCGTACTGTTGATGACTGGCCCGGGCTTGGCTCTTTTCTATGGCGGGCTTGTACGCAAGAAAAATGTGCTGGCCACCATGATGCAGAGCTTTGCCTTAATGGCGATCGTCACAATCCTCTGGGCGCTGATTGGTTACAGTCTCTCGTTTGGATCAGGCAACACCTTCATTGGCGCATTCGACCATATCTTCTTGCGAGGTGTGGGCGTCCAGCCGGATGCAGCTTATTCCGCCACCATTCCGCAACAGACCTTCATGGTGTACCAGTTAATGTTTGCCATCATCACGTGTGTGCCCTGTATTTGGGAAAACGCGTCGGTTATCCGCGAGAGCCCATGCCGCCGCACAGTGTGGTATTGAGTTTTATAGGGGCCTGTTTGCTTTGGGTGGGATGGTTCGGATTCAACGCCGGAAGCGCACTGGCCGCAAGTCCACTGGCAACGAGCGCTTTTGTAGCTACGCATTTCGGAGCGGCGGCAGCTGCCCTGGGTTGGGGATCAGCGGAGTGGATCAGAAATGGCAAGCCCAGCACCCTCGGTACTATTTCTGGAGCCGTGGCTGGACTCGTGGCCATCACGCCGGCGGCGGGATTTGTCAATCCCATGTCTGCTCTTGCGATCGGCTTGATCGCCGGAGTGGTGTGTTACCTGATGGTCGCGCAGGTAAAGTCCAGATTCGGCTACGACGATTCCCTCGATGCTTTCGGGGTTCATGGTGTAGGTGGAACCATCGGGGCCATCCTCACAGGGGTATTCGCGTCGCGCGCAATCAATCCTATTTTCAAGGACGCGCGAGGGAACGCCATGGGGCTGGGCATCCTTGATGGAAACGCCGGTCAGTTGCTTAATCAGTTTGTGGGTGTGGTGATCGGCTGGGTTCTAGCCGCAGTGGGAACACTGGTTATATTGAAAGTTGTCGACTTAGCGATCGGATTGCGGGTTACGGAAGGTCACGAGATTCAAGGCCTGGATCTGTCGCAGCACGGAGAAGAAGGCTACAACTTCGAAGTGTCAGCTTAAGGCGGGACGACGGAGCAGCGGCATTATTGGCGACGAGCTCTATTCTTCAGACGGAACACGATGACAAAAATTGAAGCTGTGATTCAGACGTCGAAATTGGAAGCGGTGAAAACCGCACTTCACGAGATTGGTGCGGAAGGGATGACCGTGCTCGAGGCTCGAGGTCACGGAAGGCAGAAAGGACATACGGAGTTTTATCGTGGACGAGAGTATACGGTGGATCTGATTCCCAAGATCAAGCTGGAAATGGTATTGGCTGACGACATGGTGGAGAGAGCAGTAGAAGCGATCGTGAATGCCGCGCGCACCGGCCAGATCGGCGACGGCAAGATTTTCTTATCAAAGATTGACGAAGCGATCCGCATTCGAAACCAAGAGCGAGGAGTGAGCGCGCTCTAGATCCCAAGTTCTCTGCTCCGCATTCACTGGATGCTCGGCTTATCCGTTTTATTTCATACTCGCAACAAGACTGAAATCGTATGTCATTCACGGCTGTCACTTTTACAACGCAGGACTTTTTCAAAACCGAGTCCGAGAAGATCCGGGCTAGATTTGAAGATTCGCACAATGGCCAAGCCGCTGTTCGCGAGCGTTCGGATCTGGTCGACAAGGTCACAACGCAGTTGTGGGACTCCGCTATAGAGAGCTCGGAAGAGTTGGGAAACGTTTGCGTGGTGGCCCTGGGAGGTTACGGGCGCCAAACATTATTTCCGTGTTCCGATGTCGACCTCTTATTCTTGTCTCCAACATCGCCGGACGAACAGGCGCAGAAGCAGATCCGCAAGCTTTGTCAGGATCTTTGGGATTTGCACCTCCGCGTCAGCCCAACTACGCGAACCTTGGCTGATTGCGGCAAGCTTCATCGTGACAACGTGGAGTTTAATATCTCGCTTCTCGATTGCCGGTACATCTGCGGTGACAAGGATCTGTTTGAGCAACTTCGGGAACAGATCATTCCGAAGATGGTGGCCCGGGATGCCACCGAATTGATGCAGAGGCTCGCCGATCTGACGCGGGCGAGGCACCAAAAATACGGGCAGACGATTTTTCACTTGGAACCAAACATAAAAGATTGCCCAGGCGGGTTGCGCGACTATCAGGTTGCGTACTGGCTTACGCTGATTTCAGAACTTGAGAAAACGCGTGTCTGGCCCAAAGCAGAGAATGTTCTACCAGCAACGCTACGCGAAGATTGCGGCACAGCTCTGGATTTCCTTTCGGCCGTGCGATGTTTCTTGCATTATCGGCAAGGGCGAGACCTCAACGGGCTTACGTACGAGCTCCAATCTGAGGCCGCCGCGGCTGGAATCGGTTCTGCGACAGCGACGCGAATTAGTCCGAGCGAGTGGATGCGAGGTTACTTCCGGCACGCTCGCGCGCTTTACCGGCTTACGGTTCTGCTGGATGAAGTGCCTCAGGCACGCTCGGGCCTGTACAGGTTTCTTGAAAACAGAAAGTCGCGGCTCTCCAATGCTGATTTTTCGGTGGTGGATAGCCGAATTTTCTTACGGCAGCGCTCCTCGGTGGAAGACCCAGCCGTGGTCTTCAGTCTTTTTGAATTTGTCGCTCGGCACGGACTGAAACTAAGTGCTGAAACTGAGCGATGCGTCGAGGCTGCAATTCCTAGCATGCAGCAGAGGGCAAATCAACATTCGGAACTGTGGGCACAATTACGCCGAATATTGATATTGCCTCATGCCGGTGCAGCTCTGCGCGCCATGCACCGGACGGGCTTGCTGGTCCTCTTCTTTTCAGAATTCGGAGCCATCGATTCGCTGGTCATACGGGACTATTACCATCGCTACACTGTGGATGAGCATTCCTTTGTCGCCATCGAAAATCTGCACGCGCTTCGCGCCCCTGGCGACGACCTGCAGCGGCGCTTCCGGGACGTTCTGGATGGAATCGAAAAGCCCGACCTCCTGTTTTTGGCTCTTCTCTTACACGATGTCGGCAAAGGCGTCGAGACGCCGAATCACATCGAAGGAAGTCTCCAGGCCGCGGACAAGATATTCCAGCGCCTTCGCCTGGAAATAGACGATCAAGACACAGTGCGCTTCCTGATTGGAAGTCATCTTCGAATGTCGGCAACAATGACAGGGCGCGACATCTTCGATCCTAAGGTCGTGCAGGAATTTTGCGATTCGGTAGGCACCACAGAACGGCTGAAGATGCTCACTTTACTAACCTATGCCGATATCAAGGCCGTGAATCCAGAAGCTCTCACTCCGTGGAAAGCGGAAATAATCTGGCAGCTCTACGCCGCCTCTTCCAACTATCTGAGCCGAACCGTAGACGACCAGCGGGTGGATGCGCAGACCTCGAACGAAGATCACATTAAGCGGATTGTTTCGGCCGCGTCGCCAGACGTCGACTCCAGACAACTGATCTCATTCCTCGAAGGATTCCCCAAGCGTTATCTGCTGACGCATACTCCGGACGAAATCGTCTCTCACTTCCGAATGCATCAGCACTGGGACGGTGTGGAACCTCAGGTTGACCTTCTGAAACAGAATGGCTACTACCAGGTTATTTTGCTGACCGTGGATCGTCCTTCGCTTTTCGCCCGGGTAGCGGGCACGCTTTCCTCCTGGGGCATGAATATCCTGAAAGCGGAAGCGTTTGCCAATAAAGCTGGAACCGTGCTGGATACGTTTCGCTTTGTCGATCTTTTCCGAACCCTGGACATGAACCCGACTGAAAAGGCACGTCTGAAACGAAGTCTGGAAGATAGCCTCTCCGGTGAAAGTGACGTCAGGGAAACGATGGAAACGAAATTCAAGCCGGCTACCAAAATCCCCAAGGTGAAAATTCAACCTAGCGTTCGCATCGACGACGAGAGTTCCTCCCACAGCACCCTTATCGAAATTACAGCGCAGGATCGTCCCGGGCTGCTGTACGACATCAGTTCCAATCTTGCTGGGCTGGGCTGCAACATCGAGGTAGCAATCATCGATACGCAGGGTCAATCGGCGATCGACGTGTTTTATGTTACGCAAGGCGGAGGAAAGCTAGACCCTTCAATAGAGAGCAGGATGCGGGACGTTCTCCTGCAACTGCTCTGAAGCAAAAATTCGCGTTTCGTGATCTATTCCGCGAGAAGGACATCCAAGGTTCGTGCCAACTCTGCTTTTTCCAGTTTCAAACCAGGGCTTTCATCGTGAGTACCGTCTGTAATTCTGGCGAGTTGTTGCGCGAACAACCGCGCGGCATCGTCGCGAGATATGTAAATGACGGCCTTCGGCAAATCCAACTGCCAAGTTGTTTGGTCGTGGTTGTTAATTATCCAGCGTTGCCGGTCGTGGCGATTCTTCTGATCGAGCTGGCCGTCGGAAAACGTTAACGGCCCATCGATACGGATATCGACTGTTCCTTTTTTGCCTTTAACTTTTAGCCGCTCCACTTTGATCTGGTCGAACACTACCAGGGGCACCCGCAGCTTTGATAAATCCTGTGTGCGGAGAGAATCCCCATAGTCGTTGGACAGTTTGAGAAACGCATTACGAATCTGCTCCGGACTCAGACGCATAGAGTCCACTGCCAGTGTGTCCATGATCGAAAAGTTCGCGGTCTCAAGAACCGTTGAGGAGTCGGATTTTTCTTCGGCTCCGATGTCTTCCACGCTTTGGTCTCGATTCGACGACTCTGCCATCAGCGTACGTTTTACATAGCGATAAAATCGCGGTCTCCCCCGTCCTCTCCAATACGACGAATCGTAGAAATCCACTCCTACCCCCGAGCGCAGTGAACTGTAGAAAGAGTGCTGAGCCGGGCTAACTATGATTCCCACGTGTCCTGGCCAGACAATCAGGTCGGCAACTTGCGGGGTCGTTACCCGTTGAAACTCATTAATTCCGGAATAAAGATCGGAGGAGCTGGAATAACGATATGGAAATCCTGCGCGGCTATAGATCTCGTGCACCAGATGCGAGCAGTCTGGCTTGGAACGAGACACTTGGCGGCCAAGCGCCGCGCTCACCACTAATAGCCTATCGTCCGAGCTCATTAAAACCGAAGATGTCGCGTGTCGGTTGTCATTTTCACCGCGGGCTCGGGGAGCCAACATCGCGGAATTCTCACGCCTTTCAGGAGTTTGTTGGGCATGCGGAGTGGCAGCAGCAAACAATACGATCAACAGAGTTCGCGCTTTGACAAGAAAGTGCATAGCTCAATTTATTGTGATGCGATCCGAATGGCGAGCAGGGCTTACGGGAGTACCGAAATCAGCATGTCCTGAGGGACAATCGGAAGTGAATGATCTAATGTTTCCAACAGTTTAGACGTTGACGAACCGGCAAAGAAAGATTAGCAGCCGGACCTGTAAGCCGAATTCGCCGGGTCACATTGCAGCCACGTAAGTTATTGAATCGGAACCGGCGAGACCTGTCAATGATGTCAACTTTGTCAGTGTTGGCAGGTTTTGC
>WNGH01003937.1_pt1 | contig 19904 bp, 16 predicted proteins | sample 5400631 | NCBI WGS metagenome assembly WNGH01 (sample SAMN13153373, study PRJNA577476) | soil metagenome | isolation source: 115 cm soil or saprolite under Garry oak tree replicate 1 | place: USA:California | collected 2016-06-15
ATATCCGTACTGTTCCTGCGATGGGATGATCGGTCGCATCGGAATATCCTTGAGTTTGCCAATGCGTTGCAGAATATCGCGCACCTGCCGCCATTTGATTGCGAGCTGATGTTCGTAATTGATGTGTTGATACGCACAGCCACCGCATCGGCCAAAATACGGGCAGTCCGGCGAAACGCGATCCGGTGAGCTTTCTTTAACGTCGACAAGCTCAGCCTCCGCGAATTGTTTTTTCTCGCGAACGATCTCAGCCGAAACGGTCTCGCCTTCGATTGTGTAAGGAACAAAGACGGCTTTGCCTTGCTCTCGCCCGACGCCTTTTCCGCCAAAAGCGATGTCTTGGATTTTTAGATCGATCGTGCGCAAGCGTTTAACTGTAGCCGTCGCCCTGCGGGCGACGCAATATCGCGGCTGTCAACCGCGTCAGCGCCGCGCTTCGCACAGCGAAGCGGTTACAAGTTCGCCCAGCGGCTAGGAAATCGCCGCTCCTTGGAGTGCCTGCTCAATCGCGGCTTGGAGCGTGTCGAGCCTTACCGGTTTGATCAGGTGCTCGGAAAAACCTGCCTGCAAACTTCTCTCGATGTCGCCGTTGTTACCGAATCCGCTGATGGCGATTCCCGGAATATTGGAAATGGCGCGTAACTGCATCATCAGTTCCATGCCAGTGCCATCTGGCAGCGCTACATCGCTAATGAGGAGATCGAACTTATTTCGCACCGCGGCCTCCATCGCCGAGCGCATATTGTGGGTCGCTGCCACAAGATACCCACGACGAACGAGTAATTTTTCCAGAGCGGCGCATGTATCTTGATGGTCGTCGACGAGTAGAATTTTCAAACCTTGCCGCGAAGTCTCATCTCTCGTTCTGACAGGGGCGGTCAGTGTTTCAGCCGGTGAGATAGTTTGCATCGACAACAGGAATGTTGAACCGCGATCGCGCCCGTCGCTTTTGGCAGTGAGGGTCCCACCATGCGCCTGCGCGAGAGATTTTGAAATGGCCAAGCCCAGTCCCAAACCGCCAAAGCGACGCTCGAGTGAGCGGTTTCCCTGCTCGAAGGGGTCGAAAATACGCTGCATGACTTCCGGGTCCATGCCGATGCCGGTGTCGCGCATGCTGATCGTCAGAACTTCCGGCGACGGGTTTAAAGAGGAGATGGCGATCTCTCCCTCTTCGGGCGTGAACTTGATCGCGTTCTTAAGTAGGTTCCAAATGATTTGCTGAAACTTCGCCGCGTCGGCCGCCACGTTGTGGGTGTCCGCCCGAAGGTTGAGATGGACGTGAAGTTTTTTGGAATCCGCTTCCGCGCGGCAAATTTCGACTACGTTTGAGATCGCGAGATGCGCATCGACGGGAGCGAATCTCAACTGCAATTTGTCTTTCGCTATCCGTGTGACGTCGAGCAGGTCATCGATTAGTTGCGTTTCAAGTTCAACATTGCGATGGATCATGGCCAGGGCCGCCTTGGCGTCTTCAGTTTGCCCTGGTTCCGTCTCGAGCCCCTCCAATGCGGAAATGACCGGCGTCAGCGGTGTGCGCAATTCGTGTGAAAGCATGGCCAGGAACTGATCCTTGGTCCGGTTGGCCGTTTCGATGACTGCCTTTTGTTGCTGGAGCGCCTCCTCGGCCCGCTGCCGTTCCGCCATGCCAGCGGAAAGCGCCATCGCCGTGATGGTGAGCACAGCTGCCCAGGACTGCAGAGCGAGAAGGGACTGGTTCTCCGTTTCCCTCACGAACGGTCCGAAGCCGTGCAGCGTGCCCCAGATTGCGATCGCCGAGAGAATGAAAATACCCGTGGCCGTTTCGCGCTGTGTAAAGCGGAATGCTGTCCAAATGACAATCGGTCCGCAAATGAACGCGATTGGATAATTCCTGGCCGAAATTGCAAGCCAGCCGCCGAAGACCGCTTCGCTGAGGACGAACAACAGCAGCAGGAGGACGCCTACTTCAACGGCCTGGCTCCTGTTCCACTGGCGTTTCGATGCAACGCTCCAGAGAATAATCAATGGAGCGATCAGAAGATCGCCCGTTGTGTCTCCCAGCCACCACGTCAGCCAAATCGCGCCATAATTCGCCCAATCGGCAAAACCACCAAGTGCAAGACTCGTTACACCAAAAAAGGGACTGATAATGGTGCTGACGGCTGCTGCGACTGCGAATTTGAAAACTCCTTGCGGCCGGTCAAAAACACTTGTGCCGCCGGCAAACCGATTTACCAGCCAGGCACCGCAGACGGCTTCGAGCGTGTTGCCAGCGGCGATGGCAAGCGAGCTGGCGAGGTTGCCTGCGGTCGTGGCGTTCACCAAAAACGCACCGACAAAGATAGCCGGCCAGATGCGGTAACCGAGCAGGAGCAACACGGCAAGTGCAATTCCTGCTGGCGGCCATACCGGCGATGCACTGGCGTATAGAAATGCCAAACTCAGTCCGAGCTTGCCGGCAATGAAATAGACAATCGTTACAATGCCGATGACCGGCAACGCGGAAAAACGTCGCGATTGCATCGCCTGACCGACTCAGCGCGGTCGTTCTATCTCTACGCCGCTCTCGCGTGGCGTCAACTTTTAGCCCAGGTTAGCGAGGTCACGCCAGATCAGCTCGTCGATCCCGATCCTGAGCGATCAATAATCGCGCACGTAGGGATACTTCGATTCCCAACCCAGTTCGGGCGGAAACTCCGAATAGCCGGCGTGAATGTATGGAATATCTGGCGGAAGTATCGGGTAATAGCTTTCTCGCCATGCGGGAAAGGGAAACGTCAGTATCTCAAGCAGGCCAGCCACGTGCCTGGCGGCCGAGCGGCCTACGCCACGCCAGACACCGTATCCAGCGGCTGCAGAATTTCCGTCGTACGTGTTGATGGTCGTCACCGTCACAAAAACCTCCGCCGGGGCGAGGAAAAAATTCGAGAAACCGCGGCCGAGTTTGCGCGTCGGACCATAATCATTCGACGGCGGGTCTTGAATATCGGCGAAGGCACTGCCGGCAAAACCGGTCATTACTGCAAGGGCAAGGAGGGTTTTCATGGGACTCCCAAACAGTTAAATGATTTCGACCAGCAAATGCAACAACATTTTATTTTCGATTCTGGGCCCTGGCACGCTTTTGCGTTGCGATCATCGAAACCGTGATCGTCACCGCGAGGACAAACACTATAACTCCCAGCGAAACCCAGTTGGAAATCGGGTAATAGTCCGCAATAATCATTTTGACCCCGATAAAGCCGAGGATGACCGCGAGCCCCGTTTGTAGATAGACGAAACGGCCTATTAGGTGCACCAACAGAAAGTAGAGCGATCGCAAGCCGATGATCGCACAAATGTTCGAGGTATAGACAATAAATGGGTCCTGCGTGATGGCGAACACTGCTGGAATTGAATCGACCGCGAAGATGAGATCCATGATGTCGATGACGATCAATGCCAGGGCCAGCGGCGTGAGCATCCATCGGCCATCCACGCGCGCTTTGAAGTGCTCCCCATAGAATTCCTGCGTGATCGGAAATATGCGGCGGCATAGCCGCATCACCCAACTTTCCCCGAAATCGCGCCGCGGATGTTCGCTGAAAAACATTCGCAGCGCGGTGATCAGCAGGAACACCCCGAACAGGTAGAGGATAAAATGAAACCGCCGCACCAGCGCGATGCCGCACAAGATCACAACTCCGCGCATGACCAGCGCGCCGATGATTCCCCACACCAGCGCGCGATGTTGTGCCAGCGGCGGCACGCGGAAATAAGCAAAAATCAATACGAAAACAAAGATGTTGTCGACGCTTAGTGAGTACTCGACGAGGTAACCCGTGAGAAAATCGACTCCGTGTTGCGGGCCCTTCAAACGCCAGACGACCAGACTGAAACAAAGTGACAGGATTATCCACAGAACGCTTCGCTGCGCCGCAGCACGCATGCTCAATTCCCGCCCGCGGTGTTTGAAACTGACAAGATCGACAATCAGCGCGATGAAGACGCCAATGTGAAAGGCGATCCAAAACCAAATGCTGGTTGTCACGGCGCGAGATTTTCATGCCGTGCGGCTCGCGGCAATCGCAAATTGCAGGCGCATCGGCCGGGTTCGCTCCGCCCCGCCATAGGATGCGACGCATAGGTCCAGACTTTTTCCTCGCCATCTGAAGCGTTCATCGTAATTTGTGCGACCACTGAAAATGGATGCCGAAGCGCAAAAACTTGTTGAATCAGGAAAACTTACGGCAAAAGCCGCGGAGCAGCTCGGAAAATTGAAGCCGGGCGCGTTTTGTTTGCACAAGAGTTGGGGCTTCGGTCGCGTGACCGAATGGAACCTTCTTCTCAATCAGATTGTGATCGATTTTGCAAGCAAGAAGTCCCATCCCATGCAGGTCCAGTACGCGGCAGAAAACCTTACGCCCCTCGCGCAGGAACATTTTCTCGCACGCAAAGCGAACGATCTGACTTCGATCAAGACACTCGCGAGGGAAGAGCCAGCGGCCCTGGTGCAAAATATTATAGAAAGTCTCGGTGGACAAGCGACCATGGCGCAGATCGGTGAATGGCTGGTCGGAGATGTTTTGACCGAAGGGGAATGGAAACGCTGGTGGGAATCGACAAAGAAGTTACTCAAAGCGAGCGGCGCTTTTTCGATTCCCGCGAAAAAGACGGAGCCAATTCAACTGCGCAGCGACGGTTTATCGCATACGGACGAATTGATCGCTTCTTTCAGCAAGGCGCGGCAGCCAAAAGAGCAAATCGCGGCACTCGAGCAGGTCATAAAATTTCACCAGCTCTTCAAGGAACCTCAAAAACAACTGCAGCCGATCGTCGCGACGATCGAGAACATGGCGGTGCGCAACCAGAAAATGCATCCCGAACTCGCTTTCGAGCTTATCATTGCCCGTGACGATTTGCTCGGGCGCGTTCCGTCACTGCACACCACGCACATCGGTCTGACGCTTTCGAAATTAATTCTCGAGGAAGAAAAGCGGCTGATCTCAGTCTTGCCCAAATTGCCGGCGGCAAAAGAGAAAAGAGTTTTACAAGCGCTACCGTCCGCGCTTGGGCCTCGCTGCACGGAGCGTGCCTTATATTTGATGCAAAGAAGTCACGGTCGCATGGTCGCACAAATCCCGCGCCTATTGAGCGAGGCCGGACAACATGCTGAACTTCGGACAATGCTCGAACGAAGCATTCGCGAACATTCCGCCACGAGCGAGATGCTTGCCTGGCTGTGTAACGAACGGGAGCGCTGGAGCGAACTAATCACACCGGAATTGCTCGGCGCGATTTTCGCGACTCTCGAGCGCGACCAACACAACACTCCCGGCCGCGCCAGCAAGTTGCACCGTGCGCTGGTTGAAGACCGACAATTACTTGGGGACATTTTTAAGAAAGCCGATGTCGCTATCGCCCGCGATGCGATGCGCCGGCTTCAACTAAGCCCCCTGTTTGACGAGCTCACCAAACGCTCGCTTCTGGCGCGAATCGTCAAAGTCTATCCAGAACTGGAAAGCATGATCACAGGCGCACAACCACGGGAAAAGACCGTACCGTTAATCGTTTCCTGGAGCAGCCTCGAAAAACGCAAAATCGAATACGAGGAGCTGGTGAAAGTAAAAATCCTGGGGAACAGCAAGGAAATCGCGCTGGCAAGGTCGTACGGTGATCTTAGCGAGAATTTTGAATTCAAAGCGGCCAAGCAAATGCAAAGCGTGCTCATGCGACGCAAAGCCGAGCTCGAACAAATGCTGCACAACGCGCGCGGGACTTCATTTGAAAATGTCGATACGTCGCGCGTTTCGATCGGTACAATCGTCACACTGCGTAGCGTAGGGACGAGCCACGAAGAAACGTACACTATTCTTGGCGCGTGGGACGGCGACCCCGACCGGCATATTACTTCGTATCAAACGGCGATCGGCCAGGCGTTGCTCGGGCGCAAACTTGGCGAAACCGTCCCCCTGAACACGTATCACGGCTCCGCCCAAGTAACGATTGTTTCCATCGAACCGGCGCCATTCCACGCGCAGAATAATCGGGCCAAGTGTAATGGGCTGGCATTCATGACGGCGAGCGAGCGCAAGTTCTGCAGGTGTGAAATCGCCTTCCGGCCCAATAAGCATCAAGACGCTCTGGGGACGCTGCTGGTGTTCGCTCGAATAATCCGCGAGGATTTTCTTCAAGTGCTGCGCATCGGGCTGAAGCGATCCGATGAGGCGAAGATCGAATCGGGTAAAGTCTTTTTGTAGCCCTGAAAACGTTCGGGGCAACGGCTGCGACATCGGAGATTCTGCACGCAACATGCCCGTTCGGCTGCCAATCAAGGAAGGCTCTGCCTCCACAACATCGAAAAATTCCGCGAGTTTTCTCGGCGTGTGAATGCGCGGCAGCCAGTTTTGCCCGCATTGCTTTGCCGCCTCAATCGCGATCTGCTGCCATTTCGCCTGTTTTTGCGCAGCGCTTTCGGAATCGACCTGCACGACTATGCGATCGGAAATAATTGGCGCAATCTCGGCGGCGCCGATCTCCGCCGCCTTCTGGACGATCAACTCCATGTTTTTCCCTTTTGGAATCGCTTGTCCCAAGACGATCCGGCAGCGGAGTGGTGGCGTTTCTGCTTCGTGCAATTTCCGTAATCGAATTTCGTCGCCGCTAAGATCGAGAATTTCCGCAGTGATCTCGCGTCCGCGCCCATTGAAAAGAACGAGCTTCTCGCCGCGTTTCATCCGCAGGACGTCACGCGCATGGTGGGCTTCCGATCCGGCCAAGGCGAGCGCGCAAGGGTTCCAATTCTCCGGCGAGACATAGAAGCGGTGCATGACAACAGGATTGGTTTTCTGTCTTCAGGCTTCAGAAACAAAGGTCGTGAGTGAATCGTAGAACCCGAAATCTTTATTTGTATTTCGAGGCGATATTCGAATTCATTGCCAGCACATTCTCCAACGATTTCCCGATAGGCAGCTCCACATTGCGTTGCTGAAGCGCCTCGATCACGTTCTCTGTTGGAATGTTCCCAACCAGCGCATCCTGGGCGAACGGACATCCACCAAGCCCACCGATGGCCGAATCAAAGCGGCGGCAACCAGCGTCCCATGCAGCGAGCACTTTGGCTGAAGCGTCGTTGCGCGTGCCGTGCATGTGCACACCGATATCGTAATTCGCATATTCGCTCGTCATCGATTGAACCACGCGGCTGATCAGATTGGGGTCAGCTACACCGACGGTGTCCGCGAGCGAGATGGATCGGATATCGAGACTGGTGATTTTCGTCAACGCCTTACGCACCTTGTCATCATCCCAAGGATCGCCATACGGATTTCCAAACGCCATCGAAATATAAACGACCATCTCGAGTCCCGAATCGTCAGCTTTCGTTTTGATTGACTGCAAAACTTTGTAACACTCCTCGGGTGTTTGGTTCTGGTTCTTGCGCAGAAACGTCTCGGAGACCGAATAGGGATAACCAAGCGTCGTCACGGTTTCGGTTGCGATCGCGCGCTCCGCACCCTTTTCGTTCACCACGATCCCGATGATTTCGACATCGAGCGGTCGATCGATTTGCTCCAGCATCTTTTCGCTGTCGGCCATTTGCGGCACGGCCTTTGGAGAAACGAAGCTGACCGCATCGATGTGTTTAAACCCCCCGCTGATGAGAGCGCGCAGATATCGTGCCTTTAGTTCCGTTGGAATCTGTTTCTTCAGGCCCTGCCAGGCGTCGCGGGGGCATTCTATCAATTTTACGGCATCGTTAAGCACCGTTGAGCCCCTTACTTGAAAAATTCCTTCGCGCGTTCGAAAAAACTTTTCCGTAACGGTGTGTTCTCCTCGCCACAAAGCGCGGCGAATTCCTCAAGTTTGCGACGCTGTTCCGCATTGAGACGCGATGGCACCTCGACAATCAAACGCGTGAGCAAATCGCCACGATCGCGCCCGTTGATGTTGGCAATTCCTTTTCCGCGCAGTTTGAACATCTGCCCGCTCTGCGTGCCGGGCGGAACTTTCAGATGCGCTTTGCCTTCCAGTGTCGGCACGTCGACCTCGCCGCCCAAAGCCGCAAGCGAAAAAGGGATTGGCACCTCGCAATAAAGATTATCGCCGTCGCGTTGAAAGAGTTTGTGCTCCTTGATATGAATAACGACATAGAGGTCGCCTGGCGGGCCGCCACGGATGCCAGCCTCGCCATTGCGTGAGGAACGCAGCCGCGAACCCTCCCTGATTCCAGGTGGGATTTTCAATTTAACGCGGCTCAATTTTTCAACGCGTCCCTCGCCGTGGCATTTGTGGCACGGTTTCTCGATGATTTCACCGGCACCGCGGCAGCGGGGACAGGTCTGCGAAATGTGAAAAAATCCGCGCGAACTGATTACCTGACCACGGCCACCACACGTGGGGCAGCTAACGGTGCGTGAACCCGGCGCAGCGCCGCTGCCATGACATTTATCGCAGGTATCAAGCTTCTCGATTTCAATCTCTTTTTCGGCACCAAAAGCCGCTTCCTCCAGCTTGACCTGCATGTCGTAACGCAAGTCCGACCCGTGTTGCCGATCTTCTGCTTGCGCGTCGCCGCCGAAAAACGTCTCGAAAATTCCGCCACCGAATCCGCCCTGGCCGAAGACTTCGCGGAAAATATCGAACGGATCGTGAAAACCGCCGCCGAAACCGGCGCCACCCTGAGCAAACGCAGCGTGGCCGAAACGGTCATAGGCGGCGCGTTTGTTCGGGTCCATAAGAACATCGTACGCTTCCCCAAGCTCCTTGAATTTTTCCTCCGCATGCGGGTCGTCGGGATTTTTGTCCGGATGAACCTTGACCGCGAGCTTGCGATAGGCACGCTTGATCTCTTCTTCAGGGGCGTTTCGCGCGATGCCCAGCACTTCGTAATAATCGCGTTTCTTGGTGGCCATTTATCAAATCTTACTCTTGCTCTCGTTTCGCGACTAAACCACAAGATCGATATGAAGTAAGAGCAAGAGTAAGGGCGCGAGCAAAAGACAAAGCGCGCGTCTATTTTCCCGGTCCGCTCGACACGACCACGCTCGACGGTCGCAGTAAGCGATCTTTAAATCGATAACCGCGGCGGGTCTGTCTCAGGACAATTCCTTCAGGAAATTGATCGCTCGGCTCGTGCGCAATCGCCTCATGCAGGTTTGGATCGAACTTTTTTCCCTCGGCCTCGATTGGCTGCAGTCCATTTTCAGCCAACAAATCGTTAAGTTGTTTCAGAACGAGAGTCATTCCGGAATAGATCGGAGACTGTTCGCCTTCCCCTTTTGCGGCTTCCAGACCAAGCTCAAAATTATCACTGATCGCCACCAACCGCTCGAGTAACGAGCTGTTGGCGTATTTGATCGCCTCTTCCTTTTCGCGCGCAGAGCGCTTTTTGTAATTCTCGAAATCGGCCTGGCTGCGCAGCGCGAGATCACGAAACTTATCGAGATCGGCTTGCAAGCCAGCCATTGGATCTTCCGCCTCGCCTCGATCGGCGTCGACCGCGGAGGCAGCGGACCCAGATGTCGATCGTGCTGATGCCGGTTGTTCGGTTCCTTTGTTTTGTTCGGTAAGAGAAGTCTTTTTCATGTCTTGCGGATTGCAATCAAGGTGATGTCATCATTCTGGGGAAGGGAACCGGTAAAATTTCGCGCGTCGTCTATAACTCTCTTCACAATCGCCTGCGCACCATCGGTCGCGCTGGCGCGGACCGATTGAATCGTGCGGTCAAGGCCGAATTCGTCTCCTTCAGTATTGAGCGCTTCCGTCACGCCGTCGGTGTAGAGAACGAGGCAATCACCGCGCTCGAGAGGGATGGCGAAATCGGCAGTGAGCCTATCGAACACATTTCCGCTGTCAATTCCTACGACCATTCCCGGCGATTTTATCGGCATAACAGTTTGCGATTTTCGCTTATAGAGTAGCGGCGCGTCGTGCCCCGCGCGCGCGAGGGTGACGCCATCGCCATCGCGCTCATGGTTCAGAATGAGATAGGCCATGCTAATGAACATGTCTTCCTTAATGTCGGGATAAAGTTGCCGGTTTACTTTTCGCAAAACATCAGCCGGAGACGGATTCCGCGCCGCCTCGGCGCGCAACACGCTGCGGCAAATCGCCATGATTAGCGAGGCCGGAACGCCTTTGCCCGAAACGTCTGCGATCGCCACACCGAGCCGTTCGTCATCGACATGAATGTAATCAAAATAATCGCCGCTGACTTGGCGGGCGGGCACACTAATGCCGCTGATCTGAAATCCGTTGATGGCCGGCGCTTCGGCTGGAAGCAAAATACGCTGAATGTCCCGTGCGATTTCGAGATCGTGATCGAGGCGCTTCTTTTCGTTCGCCATCGAGTAGATGATGGCGTTGTAGAGGGCAAAAGCGGACTGTTCGGCGATCGATTTGAAAACGACGAAATCACCCTGCAAAAACGCCGCACCCATGGGACCATTGGCGACGGCGAGAACACCCATGTCTTGATCTCCGTATTTGAGCGATGCGGCCATTACCGACGCAGTGCCAAGAGCGCTGCCCCGCAATTTTGCCAACTCTGGTGCTTCTGAGAATTCGTTCAAGCAAACGGGGTGTCCTGTTTGCCAGACGCGCCCAATCACCCCCTCACCCGGAATAATTGAGTGTAGGCGTAAATAACTCTCGAGGACGATGGGAGTAGCCGCTGCTTGTTGCAAAACATTTGGTGGAACATCCACGAGAGGCGGGCAGCCCTTGGAGATAAAGGCTGGAGTAAGTTTTGCGCCCGTGCGATCGGTCACATAAAGCGCGCCACCGTGCGCGTCGAGAATTCGCGTCGCACCCTCGACGATGAGCCGGTGTAGTTCCTGAGGTCGAATGGTTTCCCTGAAGGCCTCGCCCAGCCCATGCAGGAAATCGAAAACAAGCGTTTCTTCGACCTGAATCTCTTCATGGGAACGTTCCAAGCTTCGAATCCTCCGCGTCTGGGAGTAGGCGGTAATGATCCACCCAGCAACGGACGTAAGAAGCAGTCCGAAGAGAAGAATCGGCCACATCATGTAAGGGCCAGCTTACTTCGAAGGCGTCTCGTGATGAAGGTCTTGTTTTAGGTAATCGAGAACGTCTTTAAAGCGAAAGATATTTTCCGGCGCCGCCTCGCAGAGAGCCTCGTGCGCTTCCAGCATCGTTTCCGTTTGCTCCTTTTTTTTGTTCTCCCGCCACTGATTCTTGAAAACGCGCTCAAGCGCCTCACACTCGGGCGCCGTCGCGCCATCCGCATGAATATCGAATATTTGGTCCAAGCCCAGCCCGGAGAGCAGTTCCCGGCTACGATTCCGACAATGAACAACGTGAAGATGACCGCGACCAAGTTCCTTCAACCGCAGCGCCACGCTAGCCATCGTTCCCATGAATGTGGAATCCATCATCGCGCAATCCGCCAAATCCACTACGAACTCGCGATAACCGCGGTTCAACATTTCGTGCGCGAACTCCTTGAGATTGCCGCTGTTCAGGAAACTACCTCTTCCCTCTATTTTCACCCAAACGGTCGGACCGTTTACCCCTACTTGAATCGATGACTCCACGTTTTCTCCACACAAGATACAAGACCGTGAGGCACACTGTCAAACCTGCTCGAGAAAGCTCCAGGAATTGTTTGCAAGCGGAGAGGTAAAGTCACTCTTCCGAAAAGAGCCTGCCTCGTTCACTCCCACATGTAGGAGCGGTTTTCCGCCACGATCCTCCCGTTTTCGATTAACAGACACCGCCAGGCAATTACTCGCCCGTCGTCAGCATAATCGTCGCCAATAACCTTAAACTCTGTCTTATGAGTGCCGCGGTCCACGCTTCGGTAGGAAATCTCCTGCGCCTGAACGTGCTCGTGCAATTTCTCCTGGCGATATTCCAGACGCACCGTGAGATCGGCTGGCCGCTTGACGCGCCAAAAGAAATCGAAGTAATCGCCGAAACGTTGGCGTTGATCGAGCGCGGTCACGGCACCAAAAAGCCGGTACTGCCGCTCAAAGGTAATGGGGGCATCCTGAAGCGTCGCTGTTTTCTGGTTCGGTGCCGCCTTGGAAGACGCCCCTGGTTTTAAGGTACTCGTCGTCTGCCGCGCACCTTGACCTTTCGGCGGTGCCTGGCTCAGAAAGAAAAGCTTGGTTTTTCGAAACTCGAAATCTTTGCTCAACGCAATCGGGAGCGGTGTCACTTTTTCGACGACCCTGGGTTCCTCCGCCCCTCGGGCTAACTCGCCCGCGATAATGATCAATCCCACCGCTCCAACGATAAATTTCATCCCTGTAATAAAACCGGGTCACGCGCAACGTGTCAATATAGGTCGTATAGGACGGATGAGTTCCTAGACAAACAGACGAAATGATGCACAGGTTTCACTCGCCGCGTTTCGCGCCTAGATTTTCCCCGTGATTAACGTTCGTTATGAGCGCGGGGTTTGTCTGCCGCAGCAAGATTTGTGGCTCGACCCCTGGGATGCAAAACGCTGCGCTTTTGTTTCCCATGGGCACAGCGACCACATTGCGCCCCATAGTGAAATCATTGTATCCCAGCGCACGGCACGTTTGATCCAAAGTCGGCTTCCGGGCGAGCGGATAGAGCATGTCCTGCCGTTCGGTGAAAGACGAACGGTGCGCGGCCTGGATCTCATGTTATTACCCGCCGGTCATATCTTTGGCTCGGCACAATGTTTTCTTTTCGCCGGCGATGAAACGCTGCTTTACACGGGGGACTTCAAACTGCGTCCGGGGAAATCCGCTGAGCAGGCGGAATGGCGCCAAGCCGACACACTCATCATGGAAACGACTTTTGGCCTGCCGCGCTATCGTTTTCCGCCAACGGAACAAGTTATCGATCAGATCGTTACTTTCTGCCACGAAACAATCGGGGATGGCCAGGTGCCTGTACTCCTCGGTTATTCATTAGGCAAAGCGCAGGAAATCCTGTGCTCGCTCGATGGAGCCGGACTAACACCCATGCTGCACGGCGAGGTTTACCAGATGACGCGTATTTACGAGCAATTCGGCCAATCGTTTTGCAAATACATCCGCTACAACGCGAATGATGTTGCGGGGAAGGTTCTCATCTGCCCACCCAGCGCAAATCGATCGTCCATGCTGGAAAGAATTCCGCGCAAACGTGTCGCAATAGTCAGTGGCTGGGCAGTCGATCCGAATGCGGTCTATCGCTACCAGGTTGACGCTGCTTTTCCTCTCTCCGATCACGCGGACTACACCGACTTGGTTCGCTATGTTGATCTTGTACACCCTCGGCGCGTGTTCACCCTCCATGGTTTCGCCGCGGAGTTTGCCTGCGATCTGCGCGAACGCGGCGTCGAGGCCTGGGCACTCACCGAGGAAGATCAGCTCGAGCTGCGGTTCCTTAAGGCAGCGGCACAGCCTGCAGTGAGCGACAGTCGAGTGGGCGCGTCGCCTGCTAAGAACAACAGCCCCGCTGACCTGTTGAACGAGCTCAAGCCAAGCTCCGTCGCTGCCGCATCCGAATTCGTAACGTTTGCCCATATCGGCGAGGCCATAGCTGCTACTGCCGCGAAGTTGGAAAAGATCCGCTTGCTGGCCGATTACTTGCGAACGCTCGATCACGCGCAGCTTTCGATTGCGGCGACTTATTTTACGGGACGCGCTTTTGCTCAAAGCGATCTGCGCACATTGCAGATAGGAGGATCGATCATCCACCGGGCGACGATGGCAGCGGCCAAATTGAGAAATGCAGAATTCCAGCGGATTGCCCAAAGGTACGGAGATGCTGGCAAAACCGCCTTCGAAGCGCTGGATGGACGCACGAGCCCTGAACCATTCACGCTTAAGCAATCGCGCAATTTTTTCGAGGCATTGCAGCGGACCCGCGGACCCATTGCGAAGACCGAATTGTTGCGGTCACGCCTGGCCACACTTTCAGGGCGTGAAGCTCAGTACGTAGTTAAGATTCTCACGGGAGACTTGCGCATCGGTTTGCGAGAGGGTCTCGTGGAAGAAGCAATCGCCCGCGCCTTCGAGACGCTGCTGGACGAAGTGAAGGAAGCCAACATGCTCCTGGGCGATATCGGCGCGACCGCAGCGTTCGCTTCCGGAAAGGAGTTGCATCGTGCGGAGTTATCGATCTTTCGTCCGATCAAGTGCATGCTGGCAACTCCCGAGCCAACAGCAGAGGCCGTGTGGAAACGGTTTGTTGAAGCAAGAGATTCCGTGGCTAGCCCGGCCGCCGCTACAGTTTATGTGGAAGACAAATTCGACGGTATTCGCGCGCAACTTCATCGCAGCACACAGCGGGTAGAAATATTTTCGCGCGATTTACGACGAATCACCAATCAATTTCCGGACCTTGCGGAGCAGGCCAGGAATTTCGCGCAGGAGTTGATTGTCGATGGTGAAATCATCGCTTTCGAAGAGGGTCGCAGGCTGACCTTTTTCGATCTGCAAAAACGGCTCGGCCGTAAGAGTGATGGCGGGGATTTGTTCGAGGCTGCCGTGGCGGACGTGCCGGTAGCCTTTATCATCTTTGATCTTCTTTGGCTGAACGGACGCTCGTTGTTGAAAACTCCGCTGCGCGGCCGGCGCGAACAGCTTGGTGGCGTGCAATTACCGCGCCAATTTCAAATTGTACAAGCACTGCCCGCGCATTCCGCAGCGGAGATCGAGCAGACTTTCCAACGTGCTCGCTGGCGCTTGAACGAAGGTCTCATGATCAAAGATCCGGAGAGCTTTTATTTGCCAGGCACACGCGGAATGTTTTGGTTTAAGCTCAAGAAAGAGCTGGCAACTCTGGATGTGGTGGTTGTCGCTGCCGAGCTTGGCCACGGCAAACGCAATAATGTGCTGAGCGATTACACATTTGCCGTGCGCGACGAAGCGACGAGTGAGCTTTTGCCAATTGGCAAAGCCTACAGCGGATTGACAGACGTGGAGATTGCAGAATTAACAGAACACTTCAAACAGAACACGATCGCCGATCATGGCCGATACCGGGAAGTGAAACCAGATATTGTGCTGGAGGTCGCGTTCAATTCAATCCAGACAAGTACGCGCCACGCGAGCGGGCTCGCGCTGCGTTTCCCGAGAATCAAGGCGATCAGGCGCGACAAAACGGCGGATTCCATCGACACACTTGAATATGCTCGCAAGCTCGCCGTGCAAGACGCAAATTCGCTCGCTGAACCTTTGGGCGGAACGCCTGGGCGATGTCCCACTTACGATGGCGCGAGGAGAGACCGAAGGAATGCGAGGGGACGCCGCCCAAACGAAAGTTAGTGCGTCGGCGCAGCTGGAGAAAGTGCCGGTTTCACGATGACCGTTTCAACTTGGTCGCGTCGAAAATGCTGAATATTGGCGTAAATCGCCAACAGCACCACTGATCCGACAATTATGAAGATCAGCACAAGAGCGCTCTTGGGAGCCTGAGAAGATGGAACTTTTTTGCGAGGCGGCTCTAGCGAACTCACCCTGGAAATATCGATGTCGGTCTCTCGCGCGCAAATCCGATTACTTCAGTTCCAGCGCAGCGATTGCATCCATGACGCGCTGGCTTAGTCGCCTGTAGAGATTCTTCTCTCGCGATTTGACATCAGCTGACGTAAAAAAGATCGGTTCTCCAATCACGATCGTGATTGGCATAAAATGCAGACCACCACCGCCACGCGGCAAAGCTTCGTGGGCGCCAAAGATCCGCATCGGCACAACTGGAGCCAGCGTTTTTGCGATCACGAGTCCCAATCCCGGCTCGGCCGGCTGCAAATTGCCGTCGAGCGTCCGCGAGCCCTCCGGAAAAACCAGCGCGGCGTTCCCGGCCTTAAGAACACGAATCAAGGCTTTGAGGGCGCTGCGGTCGATCCCCTCCTGATTAACTGGGATTACATTCAGCTTGGGCAAAAGCCTGCTGAGCAACGGTACTTCCATCAAGGTTCGCCGCGCGAGAAAATAAATCGCGCGATCGCACGTAATGCCGGCAAGCGGCGGATCGAGATAACTCTGGTGATTCATCGCGAGAATTACCGGCCCGCTTTGGATCATGCGCTCTCGATGAATTACACGAAGGTGAAAACACAATCGGCCAACAAGCCGAGAAAAATGGTAACCAAGCCAGTAATAGACGTTCATCGGTGAGGCGCTGAACCGGTGGAGTCAGGCAGAAACCTTGAGATCCGTTTGTTTCAGTCGTGCAACGATCTCACTGACAACTCCTTCAATCGTAAGATGCGACGTGTCGATAACATGGGCATCTTTCGCGACCACGAGCGGTGAGACAAGCCGTGAAGAATCGGCATGGTCACGCATGACAATCTCGTCGCGCTGCCCTTGCGCGACGCGACGCCGTAGACGCACGTCAGGCGAAGCATCGACATAAAATTTATAGGGTGTGCCTGGAAAAACGACAGAGCCGATGTCCCGGCCTTCCACAACCAAGTCGTGACTGCGTGCGTAGTCGCGCAACCTCTGCACGACAATTTGGCGAACTCGGGGGACGCTGCTGACGCGGGAAACGCTTTTGTTCACTCGATCCTCACGCAAATAATCAGTGGGATCGATGTTATCGATAAAGATGCGCGATTCGTTGTCTCGGAGACAGCAAGTGATGTTGGCAGATTCGGCACTTTGGGCTACCCGGTCGCTGTCTCCGGGATCTATCGCCTTTCGTAATATATGCCAGGTGATCGCTCGATAGATCGCACCCGAATTCACATAGGCAAAGCCGAGCCGCTGGGCCAGCTCTCGTGCGACACTGCTTTTTCCGGAAGCGGCCGGGCCATCAATAGCAACGACCCGATAAGAAGATTGTCGACTCGAAGACATGACTACAATGCGTACCAAGTGTAACCGTCGTCTTAAGGCCGACGCAACGCGCGTGTTGCCTGATCAGCTCAGCGCCGCGTTTTGCACAGCGAAGCTACCACAATGGATCATGCTTCCTCGACCGGAGTCGGAGTGAGTGAACCGATGACCGGCGTGCTTATCTGCATCCGTTTCAGATTGGTGAACTCGTCCAGCACGGTTCCAAATCCCGGATAAGACTGACGAATGCACTCGGCATCCTGAACAATGGTTTCGCCTTCAGCGAACAGACCCGCTATGGCAAACGCCATCGCGATGCGATGATCGCCGAAGCTCGCCACGCGCGCCCCATGCAGCGGTGCCGGGCCATGAATCTCCAGGCCGTCATTCAGCTCCGTCACCTGTGCACCCATGGTACGCAAATTATGCGCAATCGCCGCAATGCGATCGGTTTCCTTCACGCGCAATTCCTGGGCGTGGCGAATAATCGTTTTGCCACTTGCGAGCACCCCGGCGACCGCAAGGATCGGCAGTTCGTCAATAAGCTGCGGCACTTCTCTGCCTTGAATGACGGTGCCTTTGAGCGGTGCCCCCGTGACCTCGACAATTCCGCGCGGCTCAAGTTGATCGACATCTTCAATGGCCTCGCGGACTTGCGCGCCCATTCGCAGCAACACTCCAAGTAACGCCGTTCGCGTATTGTTTAGACCCACCTCACGCACCAGCAGGTGACCTCGCGGCTGTGCCGCCGCGGCAACCAACCAGAAAGCTGCCGAGGAAATGTCGCCCGGAATTGTAAAGTCGCGTGACTCCGGAACTTGATCTCCGAAGACAGTGACGCTCTTCTCGCCATCCATTGCCGTGCGCACAAGAAAATAATTAAATAGAACCTCCGTATGGTTTCGCGTCGGTGATGGCTCACTAACTGTGGTCTTACCCTTGGCAAAAAGACCCGCTAGCAGCAAGGCGCTTTTAACCTGTGCGCTCGCAATGGGCAGGCGATGCTGCATTCCACGTAAAGAGCCGCCATGGATGCGGAGTGGTGGCGTCTGTTCCGGCCCTTCTGCGAGAATGTTTGCACCCATCCTACGAAGCGGCGCAATCACGCGGTCCATTGGACGTCGCGAGAGGCTCGCATCCCCAACGAGGCGGCTCTCAAATGTCTGCCCGGCGAGCAGACCAGCGAAAAGCCGCATGGTCGTGCCCGAATTTCCGCAATCGATCTCCTTTTTCGGCGACGTAAGAACACGCTTTTTCCCATGAACGATCAGCGTGTCCGGCTGGGGCTGTTCGATCTTGATACCTAAAGCGCGCATGGCGTTCACCGTATGCATGCAATCTTCGCTCGGGAGAAAACCGTGCAGAGTGCATACCCCATTCGATAAGGCCGCGATGATTACCGCGCGGTGCGAAATGCTTTTGTCGCCCGGTACGGTAATTTCCATATCGATTCGAGGTGCCCGTTTGATTCGTAATTCCATGGATGAATTGTGAGACCTTCGCGAAAGCGAATGCGTCAGCCGTGCGCGACGATCAGCATCGGATATAAGACGCAGTTGTCCAGCCTCCTCCGCTGAAGCAAAATCCCGAGACTTCTCCGGTCAATTTTGCCAGCCGCACCCAGCGCGGCAAAGTTACGGAACGAGAAAGATTTTGTCGGTGTACGGATCCTTCACTTCCGTTCCTGGGGGGAATCCTTCCACATCGACGTATTTGCCAGGCGAATAAGGACTTTCCACCAGGTGAGGTTTGCCGGGAACAGGAATTCCGTACGGATAATCTCCCTTCGCGACTTTCGTGGGCGCAGCGGGCGGCGGAGGCGAGGCTGCAGTCTCCACCGGCGGCGTTCCAGTCGGCTGAGCGGGTCCATTCGGATTGAATGGTTGTTGCGGCGGCGGATATTGTTCGGTCCCGGCTGCCGGATAATTCGCCACGCGATGGCGGGTGGGTTGCGGGGGCGGCTCTTCACTGCATGCGGCGACAAAGAAGGCGGTAAGTAAGGCAAGCGACAGTGAGAATTTCATAAGTGAGAATGCTGTTACAAACTTATCCGCAGTCCGACTCGTTGCCAATCACTAAATCGTTTTCTCTTCGAATCTGCGCTGCTTTGGCAAAGATCGACACGATACAATGAGGAGCAGCTTTTCATCCGAATCTAAAGAAAAGATGTCGAATAACTCCCGTGCAGAGATTTTGGTCGTAGATGATGACGCCATGAGTCGCAAGATCCTGGCGCAGCTGCTGGCGTCCGCTGGTTATGACTGCCGCGACTGTGAGGGCGGAGCCCAGGCGTTACAAACAATTCACGCCAAGCTGCCCTCACTTCTTCTACTTGATTTCGATATGCCGGGGCTAGACGGCGCCGAGGTGCTGAAGCGCCTTCGCTCAGATAACAATCCGGCCGTCGCGCAAATTCCCACGATCATGCTGACTGGGCACGGGACTGAAGAAAGCGAGGTCCGTTGTTTGCAGGCGGGCGCAGATGATTTTGTGACCAAGCCAATCAATGCCGCAGTTTTGCGGGCACGAATTGAAACCCAGCTTCGCCTGCGCTCCATGCGACGTCAATTAGAGCGGCAAAACGATGAGCTCGAAGAATGGCGTCGCAATCTCGAGCGCGATCTGGCCGCTGCGCGTTTGACGCAACAATCGCTGATTCCGCAAAAGCCGCTGCTGCTTCCCGGTTGGCAGGTTGCCACATATTATCGTCCCGTGATCCAGGTGGGCGGTGATATCTACGGTTGGCTTCCTATGAAAGACGGCCGGATTTTGTTTTGGATCGCGGATGGCACCGGCCACGGGGCCGCTGCTGCGCTGCTTACCACGCTAGCGAAACTCCTTTTTCATCATGGCAGCGCCGAACATGACGCGCCAGCCACGGTGATGGAGACAGTGAACAGTGATTTCCGCAGTATTTTTGGCGCACGCTCTTTTATGACCGCCATGTGTGTCGCCCTCGATCCAGCGAGCGGACACGCGAGCGTCGTTGGCGCAGGTCACCCACCACTGTTGGTTGTACGCGACGATGGGGCGACGGAATCTGTAGCCTCGATCGCGCCGCCATTGGGGTTAATCCAACATCCCGAATTTATGGAAACCATGATCGACTTTGAATCAGGCGACGCTTTCCTTCTCTATACGGATGGCCTGTTTGGCTGGCCGAGAGGCGAA
>WNGH01002441.1_pt1 | contig 19876 bp, 21 predicted proteins | sample 5400631 | NCBI WGS metagenome assembly WNGH01 (sample SAMN13153373, study PRJNA577476) | soil metagenome | isolation source: 115 cm soil or saprolite under Garry oak tree replicate 1 | place: USA:California | collected 2016-06-15
CACCACCTGGTTCAGGCCTTCCATGAGTTGCTGCGAGCACTGGAAACCCACTATCACACCCTCAGTTCTCCCTTAGAGCCTTCAAGAACTACGGAAGGATAAGCTCCCGTTTCCTTTGAAGAAGAAGGAAAACTGAAATATCCCCAATAAGAGCAGATTCTAATACTTTTCTAACACTCCTCCTACGTGGTTCTAACACATTCTGTGGCACACTTATATACAGAAGTTGAACGGGCACATATCAGCAATGAGTCTGAGGCAAGAGGCATGTACGAAGAGGGTAATCAGCCCCAATTTAACAATAGTCAATATCCACATCGCATTCAGCAGCAACCTCTCCGCTGTGCGAACTGCGATATTGACATTCTCTGGCCTCCGACAGTCGTACAGGGAAAAACCTATTGCTGCACCGGTTGTGCTGCTGGCGGTCCCTGCAACTGTGATTATTCGCAATACAGTTCGGTTAACATCGCAGGTGTGATTCACTACCTCGATGAGAAAGAGACTGGGAGAAACGCTCACTCGGGTCACGCTACCGAACGAACGTAATACCCGTTTATCAACAATCTTACTACTAATTGAAATGAAAGGGAGTGTACATCGTGGCTAAGATTCGTCCTGTCGGTGACCGCGTGGTCGTCAAACCTACCGCTAAAGAAGAAGTCACCAAGAGCGGTATTGTTATTCCAGACACCGCTAAAGAGAAACCCCAGGAAGGGACTGTGATCGCTGTTGGTAGTGGTCGCTTGTTGGATAATGGCGACCGTGCAGCAATGGATGTTCGCGAAGGTGATCGCGTCCTGTTCGCCAAGTATGGCGGCACAGAGTTCAAACTGGATAATGAAGAGTACCTGGTGCTCAAAGAAAATGACATTCTGGCCATTATTGGCTAAGATGCGACCTTTCATCTCTCCTGATGAATCCGTCGCCTGGCGACCAAAGGCAGATGCCCGCATAGGGGTAGCCTCGTTGGAGGGATGTTTTTAAAGTTTGAAGGGAAGGAACAATAACTATGGCAAAACAACTGGTATTCGATGAAGAAGCCCGTCGTTCGCTGAAAAAAGGTATCGATATTTTGGCCGGAGCCGTCAAGACGACGCTCGGCCCCAAGGGACGCAATGTCGCCCTTGACAAGAAGTTCGGAGCGCCTACCGTGACCCATGATGGCAACGAAGGCCTGAAGAACCTGGCTGCCGGTGCCAATCCCATGCAACTCAAGTTTGGTATCGACAAAGGTGCCGAGGCCATTGTCGAGTATATTCGCTCCATAGCTATCCCCGTTGAAGGCAAGAAAGAGATTGCGCAAATCGCTTCTATCTCGGCTGCCGACGAGCAGATCGGTAACCTCATCGCTGACGTGATGGACCGCGTTGGTAAAGATGGTGTTATCACTGTTGAAGCTTCCCGGGGGATCAACTTCGAGACCGAGTATGTCGAAGGTATGCAGGTCGATAAGGGCTACATCTCTGCCTACTTCGTGACCAATGCGGAAAAGATGGAAGCTTCCATCGAGAACCCTTACATCCTCATCACTGATAAGAAGATTAGTGCTGTACAGGATATCCTGCCCGTTATCGAGAAGATGGTTCAGCAGGGTCGCCGTGAAATCGTCATTATCGCTGAGGATGTCGATGGCGAGGCTCTCGCTACCCTGGTCGTCAACAAGCTGCGCGGTATCCTCAACGTCCTGGCTGTAAAGGCTCCTGGCTTTGGTGATCGCCGTAAAGAGATGCTGCGCGACATCGCCTCCCTGACCGGTGGACAGGTGATTAGCGAGGAGATGGGCCGCCGCCTCGATAGCGCGACGCTGGCCGATCTCGGTTCTGCCCGCCTGGTCATTTCCCACAAGGACGATACAACGATTGTTGAGGGTCGTGGCGACTCTTCAGAGATCCAGGCTCGTATCCGCCAGATCAAAGCTCAGATCGAAGAGACTACCAGCGATTATGACCGCGAGAAGCTGCAGGAGCGCCTGGCGAAGCTCTCTGGTGGTGTGGCGCTGATTCGCGTTGGTGCAGGTTCTGAGGTTGAGCAGAAGTACCGCCAGACCCGTGTTGAAGATGCCCTTTCAGCCACCCGCGCCGGTGTCGAAGAAGGTATGGTCCCTGGTGGTGGTGTTGCTCTGCTGAATGCCGTTGAGGCCCTGGACGAGTTGAAACTTACGGGTGATGCCGCGACCGGCGTAACCATTTTGCGTCGCTCTCTTGAAGAGCCAATGCGCCAGCTAGCCATCAACGGCGGCCGCGATGGTTCAGTGGTTGTCGAGGGTGTCCGCCGCGCCCAGAAAGAGCACAATAACAATCGCTATGGCTATAACGTGCTCGACGATCAGTATGAGGATATGGTCGAATCCGGTATCATCGATCCCGCCAAAGTGACGCGCTCTGCTTTGCAGAATGCCACCAGCATTGCCGCGATGATCCTGACAACCGAGGCTCTGATTACTGATCTCCCGGAGAAAGAGAAGCCTGCTGCTCCAACGCTTTTTGCTTACTTACAAACAAGAACTCCTCACGACTGAAATTGGAACGAGCTCAACATTGGTTGGAAGTACTTCTGCATAGCTTCACTGTAGTTGTTGTTGGGGGCATAAAAGGTGAAACTATAATAGTACTGGTTATGCAAGACCGAAAGGACGGTGAAGTGATAAGGCAGGCTGTTGGGATCCGTGAAGCCTGCATCTTGCTCGGTCCATGGCACCCCTCCCACCGTGAGCTGCGTATTGGGTGACGTGATGGAGTGCAGGTTCTTGACATTCTGATCAGTCCCGAACGAATCGATATTGGCCTGGTTTACGTCCTGGATGGTCGCTCCGGTGAGAGATTTAGACGGGATACGTTTGATGGTCAGATCGACGCCAAGTTGCTGCTGAGGGTGGAAGTCAGCCGAGACGAGACCATATTGGGTTGGCTGCGTGGTTGGCGTTTCTACCCAATTCCCCGGATATTTCATGGCAATGCCCAGTGTGTTACTACTGGTGGAGCTTATCGTTTGAAACGAAGTGGGATTGGGTAATTGACCAGACGTCGCCGTCGGCGAACTGTTTGCAGTCGGCGTCTGCGGCGTTGGTAATGGCACCTGCACGGAGGCGCGCGTCGGGTTAGCAGAGAACTGGCCATTGGCCCACAACGTACCCAGGGTAGCCCCGACTCCTACCAATGGAACGAGAATGAGGAGTGCAATAACGAGAAGAATGCTACTCAGCGGTCGCCGTGGCTTGGGAGCAATTTTATCCGCAGAAAGATTTGCATCCTCCTGTGCGCCTTCAGCAGTGGACCCAGCCCTATAGAGTGACATCCGTGGAACGGTTGCAGGCCATGGAGGAGCGCCCGCAGGTAAGTAAGAGAATGTAGCCGGGCGGATAGATGAACCGCAGCGAGGGCAGAATGCTGTTGAATCAGACAAGTCGGCGTTGCATTGAGGACAGGTCATAGCGTAAGTAACTCCCATCTGGCATTATCCTAACTATTCGTGTATTTTGGGTAAACGACAATCAAATCTCACAACGCCACTACGTCTCTCGGTTACAACTTTGATCACTTCAAGTGTAATATGTTCTCCAGCGGAAAAAGGTATATCATCTTCATCCAGGACTCGACACTCAAAGTGACGTTCAGGATCAACTGTATCGGCTATGAGACAGCGAACATAGGGATGCTCCTCACCTTGAAAGAAAGTTTTTAATCCCGGCTCTTTCTCTAGGAGCGTTCCTGCTCGTGTCATTGCCATACTCCCATAAGCATAGTGCGTATTCTCTAGAATGAACTATAAATAAGCTGGAAGAAAATGTCAACAGGTCAGCAAAGCTACTCTAGCACCTCTGGGTTAACAATATTGGGAGGACGTTCTCCCTTATAATGAGCAACAATGTTGTCGCTGGCCATCGTTGCCATCAATGTACGCGTCTTGAGTGATGCGCTGGCAATGTGTGGCAGGAGTACGACGTTCTCCATGCTCAGCAACTCCGGCTCGACCGCAGGTTCATTCTCGAAGACATCCAGGCCTGCAGCGGCAATTGTTTTGCTCTGCAATGCTCGCGCCAGCGCTTTCTCATCAACAATAGGACCGCGTGCAGTATTAATAAGGATGGCTGTAGCCTTCATCATTTTGAGTTCACGTTCACTAATCAGGTGATGGGTGGAAGGCATATAAGGTGTGTGAACGCTGATAAAGTCAGATTGCCCGAGCACGTCTTCCATTGGCATGTATGTCATATGGTACGTGGCTTCCTCTTCAGGCTGCATCCGGTAGACGTCATAATAGAGCACCTTCATGTCAAAGCCGCTGGAACGCCTGGCTACCAATTTACCGATACGGCCGGCACCAATCAGCCCAAGGGTTGAGCCGTGTACATCAGCGCCACAAAAGAGAAGCGGTCCCCAACCTTTGTATTTACCAGCTCGTAAGAACCGCTCCGCTTCTGGAATACGACGAGCCGTTGCCATCAGTAGCGCAAAAGCCAGGTCGGCAGTTGTATCGGAGAGTACTCCTGGAGTGTTACTTACAGCTATACGCAGGCGTGTCGCTGTTTCGACGTCAATGTTGTTGAAGCCGACTGCCATATTCGCGACCATCTTTATGCTTGGAGTACTGGCTGCGCAGGCCTCGAGAAATCTGGCATCGATGTTGTCTGTGAGCAGGCTGTAAATATAGTCATGACCAGGGCCGCGCTGCAGCAGTTCTTCATAGGGCCAGATATTTCCCTCCTCCATATTGGCTTCGACATCGCCGATGGCCTCCAGGGGAGGATAGGCGGGATCAGGTACTTTCTGAGTCACAAGAATCTTTGGACGATCTGTCATTTTAGCCTCCTACCAGAGTGTTGATAATACTCTATTGTATCACGCCGTGACACTTAGCAAAGACGGAAAAAATCGAGTGAGACCGGGCAGGCTGCCCGGTCTCACTCGATTTTTTCCGTCTTTAGATCGTCTACTGCCGAACACTCGTCGTTTGTTTTTCCTCCATGCCGAGGGCGGCAGGTGCTACAAACTGAAACGGTTTGCTAAAACGGCGGCGCAAGAGCATAGCCAGGGCAGGCCAGCCATCTTTCCATGGATTAAGCTTCTTGGCTTCACGTGGCTTGTAGCTGATAGGAACTTCAAGGATTTGATAGCCTGCCTGGAGAACGCAGGCAGTGATTTCCGGCTCAATCTCGAAACGGCGGCCTTCCATGGGTAGCGCTCTTGCCAGGGTGCCGGGTATCAGTTTGTAGCAGGTTTCCATATCGTGAATGCGAGAGCCAAATAAAATGTTTGTGACCGTGGTCAGGAAACGATTGCCCCAACGAGTCGTAAACTTCTGACCGGAGAGATCACGGTAACCATACACAGCGGTCTTGCTGGTTCCAGCTTCTTCCCATTTCCGCACTAATACTGGAATATCTTGTGGGTCATATTCCATGTCGGCATCTTGTACTGTGACCAGGTCTCCACTTACCAGGCCAAATCCTGTACGTAGTCCTGCCCCTTTTCCCTGGTTAAGGTTATGACGTATAAAACGATAGCCGGTGAAGGGCTCTTTCTGACGCAGTTCCTGCAAAATCTCCCAGGTGCGATCGGTCGATGCATCATCAACAACAACAACTTCAAGATCAAGAGACACCTGGGAAAGTGACTTAAGTACTTGAGCCACCGTTTCTTCTTCATTAAATACCGGGACAATTACTGAAACACGCATGCGCCAACACCTCGCTTCTTGGGAGCTTGTAGGTTGAAATTCCTTTCTTTAAATCACATAGTCCCAAGCAACTTCAAATTATACCCTGGTCTAATTAACTAGACGGACGATTGAAGCAATAAAATAGCAACAACAAATTACTATTGTCTAACTAAACGAACGTATGGGAAAAAGAAAAGCAACAAAAAGTTACTGCCATACCTGAATGGTTCCATCTGTGAGAGCTACAATTAGCTGTTTCTCTGCAAAATGGAGGGCGCTAATCTGCCAGGGATGGTACAACTTTTGAACAATGCGCCCTTCGCCGGTGGACCAGAGGTCAATAACCCCTTCGTTGACCTCGCTATCCTCACGTGCGACAGCTAACCATTGTGCCCCAGGTGAGATGGCTATTTTCGCGCTCCCACCCATCGTTCCACAGGGCAACTCACTAAATTTTCCGCTGGCTGTATCATACAGGCGAACCTTGTGACCTATATATACAAGCGCCATGGTACCAACGTCGGAAGTGGAGGCATAGGGAGGAGTGTAGTCAGCACAACGCCCAATCACCAGGGCAGTCTCAATACGTGGCTGGGGTTTTCCGCTAAAGCGCGCTCGTGCCATGAGATCCCATCTGCGTACCACTGCCATCTCGTTTTCTTCACCTGGCACATGCGCGCACGAGAGTGTGAGCAGTGTACGCGCATCCTGTGCCAGTGCACGCAGGCGTATGGCCCAGAATACTCGTTTTTCAATGCCTTCTTCTATGCAGACAAGGGGACTACCCAGGCTTTCTGCAGGTGTCCCTATAGTATGGCTTACTACATCGGTTCCACGCACACCCAGTGCACGTGGTCCACGGGTATCTTCTGGGAGAAGCGGAAGCGCCATTATCGCCTCACGCTTCCCACCAGGCGTTTCCAGGAGGACCATGTCGAGTGAATAATGGGCTGAGACGGCGCGCTGTACCAGTGGGTAACTCCATAGCAGAGTACCATCTTTTGAATCCCATACATGCAATCCCAATCTTCCCCAACCTGCTAGCAGTCCACCTCCCGCCGAGAAGCGCAGTTCCCGCAATGACTCAACGGTGAGCGCAGGATCAGCAGCAAAATGGGTCCCCGTTTCCTTGCTCCCTATATGCCAGAACAGCCCCTTTCCATCAAGGGAACCAATAGCGATACAGGTCCTGCTGGCTGTGTGGATACTACTCATCGCTGAAATGATACCAAGTGATGTATGAAGGACGGGTCCAGTTTGGAGCGGCCCCTTCGTGCTAAAGATACTGAGGCCGGAAAACTCGATATCATCCGCGAGATCAAACCTCTGCGGTCTTGGGCGTGGACGCGCCAGGCCACCTTTACGGAAGTCAATGATTCCACCAAGAATGGTGTCATAGTTCAGGCGTTCCTCAGGATCGCTCAGTACATCGTAAGCGCGATTGATGCGCTTCATCTGTACTGCTCCCCCGGGTCCCGCCAGGTCAGGATGGTAACGTCGTGCCAGTTGGCGGTAGGCTCGCTTTATTGTTTCGCTATCAGCATCTATTGGAACGCCTAAAATGGCATAATAGTTGTCAGGTGTGTCCATGGTTCATATTTTATGAGTGTTTACAGGACTTGGCAAGCCGATGCTTACAACGATACAATACGTGTTCGCTCACGTTCGTTGCCCTGGGTAAGGCGGCGTATTCTCCACATATACCACGTCGCAAAGGTGCGATATGGACGCCAGCCCTCACCTCGCTCCAACAACTCCTTGCGTGTTGGACGTGCTTCAAGCCTGTATGCCTCGCGCACGCCTTCGACAAACCCCAGATCATCGACAGGTAGAACGTCGGGGCGGCCGAGTGAGAAAATAAGTATCATCTCCGCCGTCCACCGTCCAATTCCTTTCACCGCAACCAGGTTTTTGATAACTTCCTCATCTTCGAGTTTGTCTAATGCTGCCAGATCCAGTTGGTCGCCTGTAACCCGCTCGGTCAGGTCTCGCACATAGCGAGCTTTGGGAGTTGAGAGGCCGGCAGCGCGCAGGGCATCCTGTTCAAGCAGCAGCAGAGCCTCCGGCGTGATGAGGCCACCGGGCGTAGCTGCACGTACTCGTGCTACAATGGCGTCAGCCGCCTTGACAGAAATTTGTTGTGAGATGATGGCATCAACCAGTGTCTCAAAAATGTTGGGGTTGGGTGCCAGGGAGCAAGGTCCAACACGCGCAATCGTTTCGGCCATAACGGGATCAATGCTGCTCAAATGGGCTGTGGCAGTACTGATCACGTCAGTCCAGGGGGTGAGAGTGGTCATGTAATGTTCTTTCTTTTTGTTCTTGCTTGTCTATGATTAGCCCGGATTTGGCCGGTCTTGCTAGTTGAGTACTGCCAGTCTAGCATACTCTCGTCAAACCTGCCAGTGATAACAATTATAGAAAAGACTGCGCTTGCGGGCAGTCTGCTGGCTAAACCCCGTTGAGTTTTTTCACAGGGTGGTATTGTGGTCATCTGTAGCAATAAATATGTTATACTACGTACGTAGTGCTTTATTTGGTCATGGGGTCAGATATGAGCACAATAAATCCCCATCTGATCACCTCTTGGTTTTGTTCTTTTGTAAACTGGGGCTTGCTTTTCAGCGAACTCACGAAGGAGGAACTATGAACCGAATGCTTCGACCCTCGCGACCCGTTTTCACCTTTGTATTTGTTCTGACTATGTTATTAGGATTTGCTGGATCCTCTATTGCGCACCCACCTCCCTCAGCTCATGCAGCGAGTGGCTGCCAGCTCAATTCTGCCAGAGGCAACATTCAGCACGTGATCTACGTCCAGTTTGACAACACACACTTCACGCGTGACAACCCGAACGTCCCGTCGGACCTCGAGCAGATGCCCCATCTTCTCAACTTTATTAAAGGCAATGGTGTGCTGCTCTCAAATCACCATACGCCGCTCATCTCCCACACCGCGACCGATATCCTGACCTCGCTCACAGGTGTATACGGCGACCACCACGGTGTACCAGTCAGCAACAGTTTCCGTTACTTCAATCCAGATGGCTCCAGTAACCCTGGGGTTTCCTTCGCCTACTGGACCGACCCTATTTTTGATCCGAGTACATCGACACCAACCGATACAACTCTTAACATGCTCACCGCTGCTGGTAAGAATACTCCAGCCCCCTGGGTACCGTACACTCGTGCTGGCTGCAACTTTGGTGCTGTTGCGACGGCGAATACGATACTTGAGAATACCGCTGTCGATGTCGCTAAGGTATTCGGACCGGGCTCACCACAGGCGATTGAAGCGATGAATAATCCGACGCTGGCGCAAGCCGACTTCGTTGGTATCGGCATCCATTGTGCACAGGCAGGGGCGCTGTGCTCTGCTGCCAACACAGGTCAACCAGATTTGTTGCCCGATGAGCCCGGCGGATATTCGGGCTACATGGGACTCTTTGGCCACAAGTACGTCGCGCCGCAGATCAGCCTGAATGGGCCAATGACGGATCTGAATGGCAACGTCATTCAGGACCCTCAAGGACACAGCGGCTTCCCGGGCTTTGATGGCATGTCCGCCTCCGTCTCGCTTGCCTACGTGGCCGCGATGCAGGAACATGGGGTGCCCGTAACCTATGCCTATATCTCCGACGCCCATGATAAGCATCCCAGTGGACCTGCCTATGGCCCTGGACAGGCTGGCTACGTAGCAGCCCTTGCGGCATATGATGATGCCTTCGGCAAGTTCTTTACTCGACTGGCCAACGATGGCATTAACCAGAGCAACACCCTCTTTGTGTTCACTGCTGATGAAGGCGATCACTTTGTGGGTGGCGCACCAAGCCCTGCAGGCTGTGATGGTGTGACCACACCTTGCACCTATAGCAAGATCGGTGAAATCAATACCAATATGGCTGGTCTGCTGGCGACGGAGCAGGGCATTACGACCCCATTCAAGGTACATTCGGACGACGCTCCTACCGTCTATATCACAGGCAATCCGTCGCGAACCGATCCTACGGCTCGCACATTCGAGCGTGCCACCGGTCAACTCACAGCGGTAAATCCGTATACAGGCAACACGGATACGCTCACGAAGTTCCTGGCTGATCCGGTGGAGATGAAGATGCTTCACATGGTCACGGCCGATCCGGCACGGACGCCGACGTTCACGATGTTTGCCGATCCCAATTACTTCCTGTTTGCAGGTGCACCCAACTGCACTTCTCCGTGTGTCACGGTTAATCCGAGTTTCGCCTGGAACCACGGTGATGTGCAACCGGAGATCGTTACCACCTGGCTTGGTATGGTTGGGCCAGGCGTTGATCAGGCAGGCGTCAACAACACTATATGGTCGGATCACACCGATATCCGTCCAACAATGATGATGTTGCTCGGCTTAAAGGACGACTACAGCCACGATGGGCGTGCGCTCTTCGAGGCTCTCAGCGGCTATGCAGTGCCGCCAGCACTGAAGAAAAGTGGCAGCGTCGCGCTCCAACTCGCCCAAATCTACAAGCAGATCGATGCCTGTGTGGGTCAACTTGGTCTCAAGAGCCTGGCTGTCTCCACAAAAGCTCTGGAGAGCGGTAGCTCTTCCGATGACAGCACCTATACCCAGCTCGAAAACCATCTCATCTCGATCAACAGCCAGCGTGATACCATCGCAGCCCAGATGATTGCCTTGCTGGAAAACGCCGAATTCAACAACCAGGTAATCAACCAGCAGCAAGCGCAGCAACTCATCACCCAGGCTCAGAACTTACTGAATCAGGTGTGAACAGTATGTAGTAAAAAATAGTAGAAACATTGAAGCGAAGTTCACGTTGAAGCTTCGCTTCAATGTCCCCTTTTATCGTGTTATGACTGTATTCTGCCCTCAACATCACCAGGAAGATTTCTTGTTCTTTATTTTGTCCCTTACCTGGCATGTGTTTTTCATTTCACACATCATGTCGTACAATGCCTAGGAGAACTTTTAGGCGTTAACATCAACGATAGAGAAGGAATATATGTCAGACACCACAAACACACAGCACCACAAACATACAAATCGGCTCATCAATGAGACGAGTCCATATCTGCTACAACATGCACACAACCCGGTAGATTGGTATCCCTGGGGCGAGGAAGCCCTGGAAAAAGCAAAAAGGGAAGATAAACCTATCTTGCTCAGCGTTGGCTACTCTGCCTGCCACTGGTGCCATGTCATGGAGCGCGAATCCTTCGAGAACGAGGATACTGCCGCCATCATGAACCAGCATTTTGTCTCTATAAAGGTAGACCGCGAGGAACGTCCGGACATCGACAATATCTATATGCAGGCGGTGCAGGCCCTCACAGGGCAGGGTGGATGGCCTATGACCGTTTTCCTCACGCCTGATGGGCGTCCGTTTCATGGAGGCACTTACTTCCCACCGGGTGATCGTCACTATGGACAACAGCTTATGCCGGGATTTCCTCGCATATTGCTGAGTATAGCTGATGCCTATCAAAATCGCCGCCCAGATGTCGAAGAACAGGCCGCACAAGTTGCTGATTACCTGAAACAGCGAAGTGGCAGCCCCCTTCGTGGCAGGCCAGGAAGTCCCTCTGGAGGAATACCGCTGGAACTATTAAACACAGCCAGCCGGGCCTTAGCTGCAGAATTTGACCCTGTCCATGGTGGCTTTGGCGGTGCTCCCAAGTTTCCCAATACCATGTCATTGGAGCTCCTGCTGCGTATCCATCAGCACAGGCAAACCGGTGAGATTGATGTGCGAGCAACACGTGCAGAACTGGAAATGGTTGAGACATCACTGCAACATATGGCCAACGGCGGCATCTATGACCAGCTAGGCGGAGGCTTTCATCGCTACTCGGTCGATGCCGCGTGGCTGGTACCACATTTTGAGAAAATGCTCTACGATAACGCGCTCCTCAGCCGCGTCTACTTGCACACCTATCTTGTCACAGGCAACCCATTCTACCGGCGCATTGTCGAAGAAACGCTGGATTATGTTGTGCGTGAGATGACCTCGCCACAGGGTGGTTTCTATTCCACCCAGGACGCCGACAGTGAAGGAGAAGAGGGTAAATTCTTTCTCTGGACACCCAGCGAGATCGAGGCAGATTTGCTGCCGGAAGATGTCCCACTTTTCATGCTATATTACGATGTGACTCCAGAGGGTAACTTTGAGGGCAAGAATATCTTGCACGTAGAACAGGACGCGGAAAAAGTAGCGGACGATGCTCATGTGAGCCTGGAAGTGCTGCAAGATTCGCTCAAACGCAGCCGTGAAATTCTCTTTAAGGTACGCGAGCAGCGTGTAAAGCCTGGACGCGATGAGAAGATACTCACCTCCTGGAATGGGCTAATGCTGCGCAGCTTTGCAGAAGCTGCGCGCTACCTGAGCCGTCCTGACTACCTCCAGGTTGCCATCAATAGCGCCGAGTTTTTGCTGAGCGAACTGCGCTCTGGTGGACGTATGTTACGCACATACAAGGATGGACGCGCACACTTGAATGGCTACCTGGAAGACTACACGTTCCTGGCCGATGGCCTGTTGGCATTATACGAAGCCAGTTTTAACTCTGGTTGGTTCTCTGAAGCCCGTGGTTTGATGGATGAGGCTATCAAGCTGTTTACGGACGAGCAGAATGGCGGCTTTTTCGATACGGGCAGCGATTCCGAGGCCCTGGTTAGTCGTCCCAAAGATATCATGGATAATGCTATCCCTGCTGGCAACAGCGTTGCCGCCGATGTGTTATTACACCTGGCCGCTTTCACCGGCGAGGAGGATTACCGCCGGCGGGCCGATGACTACTTGCGTCCTCTCGCCGATGTGATGGTGCAGCATCCCCAGGCCTTCGGGCATGCACTTGGGGCGCTAGACTTCGCCCTCTCACCGGTGAAGGAGTTTGCTATTATGGGCGATCCTCGCGCTGCTGATACACGCTCATTACTAGAGGTAATCAACGAACATTATCTCCCGAATAGCGTCCTGGCCTGTGCCAGTCCTGATAATACCGAAGCTATCCAGGCTGTGCCATTATTGGCCGACCGCCCATTGAAAGATGGCAAAGCAACAGCTTATGTGTGCGAGAATTTTACCTGCCGGGCGCCTGTTAATACTCCTGAAGAACTGGGACGTTTAATTTAAATTAGTGCGGAAGAAGAGAACGTGACATAAAGCGTGCCCGTTTTATGTCACGTTCTCTCTTTTTTCGCCTGAGCTTAGATAATTGATGTATTAGCCTGGCTGGCGGGTACGGCGCTGCTTGCGACGTTGAGCCGCAGCTTTACGCTTACGCCGCGCCTGGGGGCTCTCGTAGTGTGCGCGGCGGCGTGCCTCTGACAGGATACCATCTTGTTGAACTTTGCGGTTAAACTTCTTGAGCGCTAACTCGAAGGAGTCTCCTGGATTAACTTTAACCTCACTCATAGGCTTTACCAGCGCGATCTTCGGTCACTCGATCGGCCAGCACCTTGAGCCTGGTAGCAGTCACTACAGAATACGGGCTTATCGCCTCGTGGCTGGAAGGGTACCTGGGCCTCATTGCCGCAGTTAGAACACGTTGTTGTATACATCTGGCGTGGTTCACGAGAACCACCGCTGCGACCACTACTGTACCCACCTGACTGCCCTTTGCGTGCTGCACGGCACGAAGGACAGCGGCTAGGGGTATTCGTCAGCCTGTGACTCGCATAAAATTCCTGTTCGCCTACCGTAAATACAAATTCTGAATTGCAGTCGCGACAAATCAGGGTCTGATCAGTCAATGTCATGTCTCTTTCTCAATTCCGGGTTAGAAATCCCAATAAACTTTTGTGTATCGCGCGACTTGCAAACAGACTATCTCATCTATTAACGCAATAATGCGCCATACAACGCCCATCGAGTATATCATACATTTTCTCCAAAATCACTATTTCGGAGGCATATTTCCTGGGATACGGGAAAATTCGTCAATATTGCGGTGCATTTACACGCAATATACATATGCTATAATACGGCGAAAGGACCATGGTACCCTGGTGGGTCCTGCCAACATGTGCAAACGTTTGAAACCCAGATGGTACCCCCTACTGATTGATGGATAGAAAGATTAGGAACAATGCCAACACGTAATGATGCTTATAAGCTGATGACAAGCCACGTAAAAAATGAAAATCTCCAAAAGCATATGCTTGCGGTTGAAGCTGCTATGCGTTTCTATGCCCGCAAATATGGCGAAGACGAAGAACTGTGGGCCATGACGGGACTGCTGCACGATGCCGATTACGAGGAATACCCCGACCTGCGCGAACATACCCGAATCCTGGCAGAGTGGTTGCGTGAAGGCAGCTATGATGAGCGGATTATTTATGCTATACTGGCCCATAACGATCTCAACGTATCCACCCATCCACGCAATAACCTGCTTTCAAAAGCGCTCTATGCCTGTGATGAAGTAACCGGCATGATTACTGCAACGGCGCCGATAACCAAATGCCACTCAAGAAAATTATCCACGATACTCCCCGAACTCATCGCCTTGTTCAGCCTGTCGCCTGCACAAAAAGAATACGCAGCCCTCGGTTGAAAAATGCTGCGTATCTTTCTGTTCTTCGTCAGCAAGCGCTAGTCAGCGACCGCTTCCTGAACGCCCGCCAGCCCAAGCTGATCCGCGATGCTGCTCATGGCCTCAATCACGTTAGCGATATGTTCATCCAGGTCAACACCTAACTCCCCTGCGCCCTTGACCAAATCCTCTCGGTTTACTCCGGCAGCAAAGCCTTTGGTTTTCATCTTCTTACGCACAGAGGCGACTGGTAGTCCTGGTAGCGTCTTCTGACGAACCAATGCAGTTGCAGTAATCATGCCCGTTACCTCATCGCAAGCATAAAGCGCGTGCGAGAGCAGATTATTGCGTGGATAGCCAGTATTGAGATCATTGTGCGCTAGGATGGCATAGATAATCCGCTCATCATAGCCACCGTCGCGGAGCCACCCAGTCAGCACCTGGGTATGCTCATGCAGATCAGGATATTCCTCATAATCAGCATCGTGCAGCAAGCCGGTCATGGCCCATAGTTCTTCGTCCTCGCCGTACTTGCGAGCGTAAAAGCGCATGGCGGCTTCGACTGATAGCATATGTTTGCGCAGGTTCTCATTTTTGACATGTTCGGTCATTAAACGGTAAGCATCTTCTCGTACAGGCATACTTTCCCGTACCTCCATTCCAGACTACATCTGTCGAAACTGTTTTCGTTTAGCCAGTATTATACGTCATTGCTGCCAAGGCTTCCCAAGGTAGGATGCAATATATTTTTGCAGCTTTTCCAATTCATCTGGCCGGAGCAACGATATAACGATATCTAGAGGCACCTCTATTTTTGTTCCATCCGGCAAACGTGCCGCCTTCGCCCCTGAACGAGAGGTATAGACCGCGAGACACATCTTTTCATAGACATGGTCGGGCACCTTCGGCGCGGTGGTCTGGGGCTGCTCGTCGATTGTCTCCATTATCCCACCTCCGTCAACGACAGCGTACTACAAAGACTATCTTTTCTGACCCGCATTCCCACGCAGAGGCCGCAGATGCCGCCGTTGGCCGCCATAAAGTAGTAGCCGCTGGCTGCTCTGCCGCTCTCGCTCGCGTACAGGTGGCCAGTGTGTTCAACGGTTCCCATTACCCACTGGCCGCCTATGTATACCTCGATGCGTTGGCCACTTAGAATGTCCGCCCCATCAGGGGTATCGAGCGCGTACCTGCCTCGGTTGGATGACAGAACTAATGTGCTCGCCATAGCCGTTACTCCTCCATATCCAGCACCGCAGCCATCACCGCCCGCACCTTTTCCGCATCAGTAAGCTTCCGTAAACTCTCCAGCCCGTAGCCCTCGATGCCCCAGCGATACAACAATCTGTAGACGTACTCAACCTCATCTTGCTCCTTGAGGTAATCAAGCTTCTTACCCTTGTAGAGCTTATTCGCCTCAGTAAATAGCCCGCTATACGTCACAACCTGGCGACCCTTTAGTGTCCAGTAAAATACATCGAACACCGCTTGTGTGAGTAGGTAATCACCATCTTTGGCCGCATATTTCGCCAGTTCTCTCACTTCGTTGCCCGTGTCACTCTTGAGCTTACGGACATCGACTTGCGTAATGCTCTCATCACCCATAGCTTGTTGCCACAGTTCTAGCCACCGCTCATGCTTGATGTACGTCCGATCAGTAAAGTAGCTGGCATTGACCGCCAGCAACACATGAAAGTGAGGGTGGTAATCGTCTCGCTTACTGTTGTACGTGACCTCTAGTTTACGGATGTAGCCCTTGACAACGCGCACGACTCCATCCCGTTTCATGAGCTTTCTGAAGTTCTGGTTATAGCGGCTAATCTCAACTGCCAAGTCAGCCGCCGCCACGTTCGGCGCCGTCAACGTCAGAAAAACAAACTCCTTGCTGTACTCCTGCCGAATGTAGGCGAGCAGCACCATCAGCCGCAGAGCATCTTTACACGCCTTGCGCCAGGCACACATTGGACAAAAGCGGTTCTTACAGAAGTTACTACTGAGGAGCTTTTTACGCTCTAAGCCACGGCTTGTCGCTACCAGTAGCCACGTGCCACACATTCCAATCGTCTCTGCCGTGTTATCAGGCACATGCCCCTCTATCATGCCGAGTAGCTTCTCGTTTCCCCGCTTCTTCTGTTCATACTTCCCAATGAGCTCTTGACCAGAGGCAGCCACAATCATATACCGAACTCACAAAGCAAATAGCTTGCCGTTTGGCCAAACTGCTTACGGTCTACAGACTATCCAGAGCGTACAGCACTAGGCTACAAAGACAAGTTTTTTTGCTGTCTAAACCAGCTTGGCACGCGGTTTTAGTCCACTCATTTTTGCGCGCCAATAGTTGCCTATATTATCAAGATAAGGAACACTTCCCCCGATCTGCTGCACAAACCGACCCTGTCGACTCCCATCACGCGCTGATAGCCATGTTGGTCAGCAGCTTACGGGCGTCGTCCTTAGCGGCCCGTGCTGCCGCTTCGCTCACGCACGGCCCGCACGTCCTAGCCCGACGCTGCCAACTTAGAGCTCAACAAACGTGTTGTGAAGCTCTACACAGCCCGCTTTGCCAGCAGACGAGGATTTTAAAGGTCATGCTCACGACAAACATGGCTATATAACACGGCCTAACGCGTTTTAGCAGGCATCCTCACCAGCAGGCATTCACGGACGAGCCCACCTATGCTACAATGGCCTATGAAGGTTCGATGTAAATCAACAAACACGCGATCGATCATCGTTACCACCTTCGTAGTAGCAGCCCTCTCGTGTTATCACAGAGGGCACTTTTTTATCAGCCGACCAGCAAACCAAGTGAGAGAACTATGCAGCACCACTAACTCTCTGCTTCGTAAAATTCTTGCGACTCGTCAACAACAGCGTAGTCTAACTCATCGGTGTTCTGCTCCGGTTGATATTGCGGCACCTGGAACAAGCCAGCTTTGGCATATTCCACCAGATCAGCATACTCACGGATAGTCGCATCATCCCACCAGTAAGCACGAATACGGTAGGGTACCGCTTGCCCATCGGCCAGCACATAGCCAACACCCGCACCCATTGGGCCAATGGGGATAGTTTCACACGCCGCCCCTGCTTCTTTGGCACCACGGCCCAGCACCAGATCAGTCATTTCCCCTGGCAGCCGCAGAGCCACCCGCACCGTGAACAGATCGCGGTAGCCTAGCGTCTCCTTTCGAGGGTCTTGAAGCGCTCCGACGACCACATAGCCCGCCGACCGCCCTTGAGATAACAGCACTTGCAGAGCCATGTCACCCCGTTCACGAAGGGCTTTTCCCTCTTTGCTGTTGCCCATGAGCGACGACAGATAGGCCACCTCGTCAACGATTATCACGTTAACGGGCATCTCCGTTGATGGGGTAAACTTGCGAGCGACACCCGCCAGTCTATCCGCACGCCTGTACATGTCCTCTACCGCCTCCTCCAACAGTTCAATCATCTCTTTGGCACGGCAGGCATAGTGATCCCACCACTTCGGTGCAATCGCCAATTCTACCCGCTTTGGGTCCAAGCCCCAAAACTTGACCAAGCCCGCCGCTTTTGCTGGAGCCAGCCCAATCACGAGCGACCAGATGTATGAGCCTTTACCCGCCCCTGTTGAGCCAGCTATCAGGATATGGGAGTCTAGAACGGGCAGACGGTATACTGCGCCATCGAAACCTGTAGCAATCGGGCAGCTTACCAGCAGCGACCGCGCCCCCTGATGATCAGCAAACTCGCCCTCTGCTGGCACTGCTTGCGTGGCTGGCTCAATCGGTTCATCCATCGACGCGTACAGCATGATCTTACTGTGCCCTACCAGTTCAAAGCGCAGACTTGCCACCCCAAATGCCAGCTTAAATGCTTCCAAATGCGGCTCAAACTCTTTGAACGACTGTCCATGGAGCGGCTTCACCTGCGCTTGCCAAGCACCCTTGCGGCCTTGCACCCAAGCTAAAGAAGGGTAACGAGTGCCCTTCACCTCGTTACCCTTCTTATCCAGATACGTATGGCTCGATAGCATACCGATGTGCTTGCAAACACTGCGCCATTTATTTTTGATGCGCTTCTCGAATATCAATGGCCCTGCGTGCCAAGGGAGAAACACGTTCACCACCACCAGCCAAGCGACACAGTTCAGAGCACCAGCCGCACTATGCGCTGTTACCAGCACCCAGGCCAAGCAGTAGAGCAGCAACAGATCAAAGCCGAGCACCACCAGCAAACCAAGCCAGTGACCAAGACGTTTCATGAACGGCAGTGCAAAGAAGGCATCTATGGGTTTAAAAACAGACTCAGTAACTTCTCCCAGTACTATCGCCACCTTGACTACCTTATCACCGAAGGCTGTGAGAGCCTTAAGCACCTCTCGCATGAGAGCACCCCCTTACTGCTGATTGGCAACAGACGACGCAGGAGCCCCTTTGGCACGGCCCACCGCCGCTGGCACGATATCCTCAGCCACGAAGAAGACTGTAAAGCCACCCTTCTCGTTTTTCATGATGCCGAGCTCCATCCCCTCTAGCTTGACCGCCTCACCCATGGGCATACCAGCACAGGGTTCGGTCGGAGAACTCAGGGTCACGCTCAGCACTTCCTGCTTCGACTTGCCAAAGCCCTGCACTTTGACCGCAATCGCTGCTGCCCACTTCAGATTGCCGTCATTATCACGAGCCTGCACTTGCTCTGATTTGGGGTCATTCTTGTCCTTGCGTGCCATTTTCGGCTCGACACCGAGGAACACGCCGCTCCCAAATGTGCGGCCAAAGTCTACAAATACCTTATCAATCATAAAGATCCAACCTTTCTTGCGTCACCTTTTGGGACGCACTCTAATTACTAACTCCGAAATTGTCACCGTACGGCCCAGGCCGCGACTCAACGCCGCCGCGAGTGCTTCGACACTCTTTGCCGTGATCTGTTTACCCTGCTCTGCCCGCATAACTGTACGGGCATTCAGGCCAGCGTGAATTGCCAACGCCCCCAGTGGCCACGCCACCTCCAAGTGACAGTACAAGTGGTTCAGGTTTGGGTATTGAGTGCTAGAGCCATACTGACGGTGAGCCAGTGCACAGAAAGCGATATCCGTGTCCGATAGTACATTGGTGAAACTCTTTGGTAGTTCCCTGGAAAAGGGTTACAATGTTACAGTTAGGGATGATCGATGCACATCAGGAGTACGGCTCTTCGCAAGTGTCTGGTTATGAGATCTCCTAACTTCTAGGGCTAGCATAGAACACTTCGTGTGCAAGACCGGCGGAAAGATGTGCAACGTTTGAGAGGGCAGTGATGTTCGAAGAAAATCGATTTGAGAATGTACTCAAGTCCTTGCGGGTGAGAAAGGGCAAGGAATGGACTCAGGCAAAAACAGCTAGGCTGCTCGGTGTTTCCCGGCGTACCTATGTCGGTTGGGAAAATGGAGAGAGCATCCCTTCTCAGAGAGACCTCAAAAACATCGCTACAACTCTCGAGCTTAATGAAGGAGATGAATCTAGGCTCTATCATGCGGCAGCGCAAGTGCCGCCAGAAATACATAACTTACCTCTCGTACGGAATACCTTTTTTACAGGCCGCAAAACGCAGCTCGAACAGTTAGGCCAAAGTCTGAAGGAGGATGGTAGTGTCGCGCTCACACAACCTATCAGTATAAGTGGGCTGGGCGGTACTGGAAAAACGCAATAAGCTCTGGA
>WNGH01008291.1_pt1 | contig 19875 bp, 18 predicted proteins | sample 5400631 | NCBI WGS metagenome assembly WNGH01 (sample SAMN13153373, study PRJNA577476) | soil metagenome | isolation source: 115 cm soil or saprolite under Garry oak tree replicate 1 | place: USA:California | collected 2016-06-15
CGAACTCCTCAAAGCGCTCGAGCTGTTCCGCGGTGAAGATCGGCCCGTCCAGACACACGAGTTGGTCGTCCAGCGAACACGCGTCGCAAATCCCGATCCCGCACTTCATGTAGCGTTCGACGCTCGCCTGAACCGGGATTCTGCGTTTCTTCGCGAGGTCCACGACGGCCTTCATCATCCGCTCCGGCCCGCACGTCAGGATCTGGTCAAACTTCTCCCGATCGACGAGTTTCTCAGCGAGGGCGGGTGCGAATCCGGCGAAGCCGCGGGACCCGTCGTCCGTGGCGATGTGGACCTCCCCCGCGGAGTTCGCTCGCTCGACGAACAGAAGGTCCGCCGCGGTCTTCGCGCCGACCGCGGTCACGACGCGGGCGCCCTGCTGCGCGAACGCCTCGATCGCGGCAATCATCGAGGCCATCCCGCTGCCTCCGCCGACCGCGAGGACCTTTTCGCCCTCCAAACGGAATGCGTTTCCGTACGGGCCGCGAACGCCGATTCGGTCCCCCGCGGAGAACGTGGCGAAGGCGTGCGTCGCGTCCCCGTAGTCGTGGACCGTAATGCCTTTCACGGCTCCGAGGTAGGAAATGGCCATGGGCAGCTCGTCGTACCGAGGGATCCACACCATGAGGAACTGTCCCGGCTGCCCGCCGAAGTCACCGCGGAACCGGTACGTCATCGTCGTGGGCGTCTCTCGCACGAGCTCGAGAATCGGGACGACCTCGAACTTAGGCATGGGCGACCCCGATCGCTTCCGAGACCGAGCCGAAACCGGCTTCCTCGAGGAGGGATCCCATCTCCTTGGTGATCTCCTGAAACACGGCGAGCCCTTTCGGGATGATCGCGGTCCCCACCTGGACGGCGCACGCGCCCGCCATGATGTACTCGAGGGCGTCCCGCCCCGATCCGACGCCGCCGACACCGACGACGGGAATATGGACCTTCTCGCAGATGTCGTACACCGCCCGAACTCCAATCGGCCGAATCGCGGGACCGCTCAGGCCCCCGAACTTGTTGGCCAAGAACGGCATCTTCAGTTCCGGGACGATCGCCATCGCCTTCACCGTATTGATCGCGACGATTCCGTCCGCGCCGCCTTCTTCTGCGGCAACCGCGAACGAGGCGATGTCTTGAACGTTCGGCGAGAGCTTCGGGAAGACTGGCAATGAGACGGCATCTTTGACGGCCCGGGTGAAGTCCCGCACCGCGGCCTCATCCTGGGCGATCTCCGTCCCGAGGCCCTTCGCGTGGGGACACGAGAGGTTCAGCTCGATCGCTTGGACGCCGTAGGAGGCCATCGTCGCCGCGACGCTGGCATACTCGTCGGCATCCTTGCCGAACACGGAGCCGATGATTACGGCCCCCGCTTTCTGGGCGCGTTTGACTTCGTGCTCGTACTCGACGATCCCGGGATTTGGCAGGCCGACCGCGTTCAACAGGCCCGCGTCGAGCTCGACGATCGTCGGGTTCGGGTAGCCCTCGCGGGGCTTGGGTCCGATGCTTTTCGTGACCACCGCACCGGCGCCCGCCTCGTAGACGCGGGCCATGGAACCGCCCGTCTCGTCGAGGAATCCGGAGGCGAGCATGGTCGGGTTCCGAAGCCGCACTCCGGCAATCTCGGTCCGGAGGTCCACCATCGGACGGACCGAATTGATGGATGTCCTAAAGGCTTTGGGTGGGCGCCCGTCCTGCCGTCGCGGGCTCACTCAGCCGTCATGACCATTCGGCGGTCCGAAGCGGCTCCCCTTCGCTCCCCATCTATATAATCCGGGTGTGATACGCGGTTTAGGAGTGGGGTCGGGAATGTCTGTGGAACAGAACCTTCGCATGGTTGAGGCCGCGTTTGAAGCAATCAACGACCAAGACTGGGACCACCTTTGGGGGCTCCACGTCGACAACATCGTCATGTCGGCGCCTGACTTGCCGGATCCGGTCAAGGGTCGCGAAGGGGTCCAGGAACGACTTCAGGCGTGGGGCGAGGCGCTGCCGGATCTCTCGTGGAAGCGCGTGCGAGGTTTTGGACAGGGAGATTGGGTGTGCGTCGAACTCGTCATCTCGGGAACGCACAAAGGGCCGCTCCGCCAGGGCCTCGACCAGCGGACGCTGGAAAAGGGCCGGGACGGCATCATCGCCCCCACCGGGAACCGGATCGAGATTCGAGGGTGCGTCGTGTACAAGGTGGAACACGGCGAGATTGCGGAAAGCCACATCTACTACGACCAACTCGACTTCATGAAGCAGCTGGGCCTCGTACACTAGGACCGGCGGACGACCGCCGCGACCGCCCAACCGGTTGGGCGTCCTCCTTGGCGTTGGCCCGCGCTGCCCCCGAGAACCTTTATGCGGACCGCCCCGCATCGGATGAGGGATGCGAGTCGCGGACCTAGGTCTCGACCCCCGAATCGTGGAAATCCTCAAGAAACAGGGGATCGAGGAGCTCTATCCGCCGCAGGCGGATGCGATCGGTCCCGCGCTGCTCGGTGAAAATCTCGTCCTCGCAATCCCGACCGCGAGCGGCAAGTCCCTCGTGGCCTACCTCGCGATCCTCGCGTCCGTCTTGCGAGGCGGGAAGGCCCTCTACATCGTGCCGCTGCGCGCCCTGGCCGCCGAGAAGTACGAGGATCTGAAGGAATTTGAGAGCTTAGGGGTGAAGGTCGGCATCAGCGTCGGAGACTATGACTCGGCCGATCCGACTCTCGAGAAGTTCGATGTGATCGTTGCCACCTCCGAGCGCGCGGACTCGCTCCAATGGCGGCCTGTTCCTCTGAAGGAAGGTGTGTACCACGGCGGACTCGTCCATTTCACGGACCAGAGCGTCCAGGAAGTGAAGCCGGGCGAGGACGACATATCCGGCCTCGTCGTCGATATCATGGCCTCCGGCGGTCAGGCCCTCATCTTCGTCAGCACGCGACGTTCGACCGAGGCCCTCGCAAAAGCGTTGGGTTCTCAGGTCAAGGCGGAGCTAAGCGAAAAGAACCGCGAGCAACTCGAGAAAATCGCCGCCAGCCTCGCCGCAGCCCAGGAGGAGCCGACCTCGATGGCAGCCCGCCTCGCGAAGTGCATCGGGAACGGCGTCGCGTTCCATAACGCAGGGCTCACGAACGGACAACGATCGATTGTCGAAAAGGAATTCAAGAGGGGACGGATCGCGGCGATCGTCGCAACACCGACATTAGCTTCCGGAATTAACCTCCCGGCTCGCCGCGTGCTTATCCGAGACTTGAATCGATATGACGTCAACTTCGGCCTGTCTCCGATTCCCGTCCTCGAAATCAAGCAGATGTGCGGCCGCGCGGGCCGCCCGAAGTACGACAAGTACGGGGAGGCCATCATCTTCGCGAAGGACATTGACGAGATCGACGAGCTGATGGAGGAATATTTCCTCAGCGAACCGGAGGCCATCGAATCGAAACTGGGGTCGGAACCCGCTCTCCGCATGCACGTCCTCGCGAGCGTGGCGACCGGTCACGTGAATACCGAGGAGGACCTCCTCGCATTTTTCAACCGCACATTCTTCGCCTTCACCGGTGAAGTCTCCCAAATTCACGGTAAGATTCGCGAAGTCCTCGATTTCTTGCAGAAAGAGGACTTCATTACCCGACGAGACGGCTTCTTGAAGGCCACGTTCTTCGGGAAGCGGACGAGCGACCTGTACATCGATCCGCTCAGCGCCGTGAAAATGCGCGACGCCCTTCACCAAGCCCGCGAAGACCGCTTCTTCCACCTATGGACCGTTTGCACGACCCCGGATATGCCGAAGCTCTACCTCCGCCGTGGCGACTACGCATGGGTGGAGCAGAAAATTGAGGAAGCCGACCTCACGTTCCCGGTCGAGGACTACGACTTCTTCCTCGCGGAGGTGAAGACGGCGTCGTTGCTGGACGACTGGACCGCCGAACGGACAGAGGAGGAGGTCACGAAGAAGTTCGGGATCGGACCCGGGGACATCCGCCGCATGACAGACCAAGCGGAGTGGCTCCTCTATTCGATGGGGGAACTCGGCCGGATCTTCAACAAGAAGAAGGTCCGTGCGCTCACGCGGCTCACGATTCAGGTGCAGTACGGAATCAAGGAGGAACTCCTCGAGTTGATCTCCCTCCGCGGCGTTGGCCGAGTGCGCGGACGCGCACTGTTCCAGCGGGGCTTCAAGACGTTGAAGGACTTGCAGAGGGCGAATCCCAGCGATCTCGCGCGCATCCCGACGATCGGACCGACCCTCGCGATGAAGATCAAGGAACAAGTCGGCGCGCCCGTCGATGTGCGGGAGATCGAGGGCCAGGCGGCGCTGGGGGACTTTCCGTGACGTTCGTCCTCGGCGGGGCGAGGGCTTCCGCGGTCGCTCCGGAAGAAGCCGTCCGAACCGCGGCCGATTGGGGTGCGTCGCATGGGGCGGAGGTCTGCTTGATCGATGCGCGATCGGTGTTCGGCCGCGAACATCTCGAATCCGCGGCCCGCCATGCGATTCGAGCCCGGGATTCGAACACGATGTCCTCGCGCTCCCTGGCGATGGAGACACTGCTCTACGCCTCGGGTCAGCGTCAGGTCCAGGACGCCATCCGGGTGGCCGGCCTCCGGAGGGAGACGACGACCGTGGGAATCGTGCTGTTCGGCGACGCGAAAATCGACGAGCTCCTTCAGGCGATGGGATGGCGGCGGGAGGACAAGGTCCTCAACCTCGCGAGCAAGGCCCTAGCGGCCTTCGGGATCTCGCAGAAAGAGGCGGAGACGGTACCGACGTCACAACGGGCCGACCTCGTGCTGGAGAAGGTCGCATTGCTCGACGTTCAGAAGTGAGAGGCCGAGCTGCTGACTCGAAAGAATCAGCGAAACAGGCGAAGCAAGACGGCGAGAACAAAGAGGCCGCCAAAGAGCGCCACGAAAGCCAAATCGGTATTGAGCGCCTCCGGCGACGGCTCGTGCCGGTGCGGGAGGCCTTCCCGGTCCAGGGACGTTTTCCGGATCTCCGGCTGGGGATCCCATGCGCCTGCGACGCCATGGACACGGAGGTGCCTTGCGGAAAGGTGGTGCCGGCCATGAATAAACCCATGGGCGTGGACGGAATGAACTTTGATTGGGACTCCCGCAAAGACGCGGGTGCTGGCGTTGTGGGACACTGCGGCGGCCAGGATTCGAACCTGGGAACCCCTGCGGGACGAGACCCTAAATCTCGCGCCGTTTCCGAGCTTGGCTACCGCCGCGCGGCCCCGAAGTCCGCGTGACGTAGAAAAGGATTCCCGCTCGACTCTGTACGAATGTCACGCGAGAGCGATCACCCGTCAACTACCGCTGAGATGTGCCCTTTGCAACGGGAAAGTACATGGCGCGGATGGCAATCATCGCACCGATGCCCTTCGAGCGCCTGCCGTTCGACACGGAAACCCACGTAGCTGACGTGCAAATGTTCCAGCAGGAGGCGTTCGGCGCGATCTACCTGATCGACGACGACCGCAAGGCGATCGTCGAGACGGGGACCTCGTGGGACGCGAATCGCATCCTGGATGCCGTGCGCTCGTTTGGCCTGAAGCCCGTGGACATCGACGCACTCGTCTTGTCGCACATCCACTTGGACCACGCCGGCGGAGCCGGATTTCTGCTCCCGGAAATGCCGCGGGCCAAGGTATACGTGCACCCACGAGGTCTCAAGCACCTAGTCGATCCGACGAAACTTGTGACCAGCGCGCGCGAGGCCCTCGGACCCGAAGAGGCGGACGTCTTCGGAACGATGCGGGCCATCCGTACAGATCGGCTCGTACCGGCGAACGACGGAGACCGCCTGGACCTCGGGAAGCACACGTTGGCCTTCTTCGACTCACCGGGCCACGCGCCCCACGAGCTCACGATCCTCGACGAGCACAACCGATGCGTGTACACCGGGGACGCTGCGGGTCTGTACTTCCCCGGCGACGAAATCCTGATGCCCATCACCCCCGCGCCGGCCTTCGACCTGGAGAAGAACCTCGAGACGTTCCGACGACTCCTTGCATTGAAGCCTCGAGCTCTCCTGTTCAGTCATTATGGCCCGCACACGAAACCGAAGGCCGCCATCGAGGCGATGATGGCCGCATATCCGGCATGGGCTCGCGTGGTCCAGGACAAGCTCACTTCGATCGGCGAAGAAGGCGTTTTGCGCGAGTTGTACGACATGAGTTGCCGCGCGGCAAAGCGATACCCGAAGGATTTCCTCGAGCGGAGGATCCGCGTAAGCATCACCGGCCTCGCGGCGTACCACGAGCGGATGGAGCATGCTGCCCGCACCGGTTGAGGAGTCGATCCGCGGGATCGCGGAAGACCGGACGAGCGGTGCCTCGAAGCTCGCGCGCCTCGCGGTCGACACGATGGGCCTCGCGATCGTGGATGCGAAAGGCCGTCCGGACCCGAAGGAACTCGCGGAGGTCGCCCGACGGATCTCCGAGGCACAACCGGCGATGGCCATCGTCCACAACGTCGCACACCTGATCGCCCGGCTCGTCTCCGAAGGACTCGATCCGAAGGCGGTCCTCATGGAGATCCGAACCGAGTTGGACCGGGCCCGGGAGCGAATCGCGCGGACGTTCCTCAAGGTCGTGCCGCCCCATGCGACGATCGTGACGCTCAGCTACAGCGACAACGTCCTCGAGGCAATCAAGGTGGCCCACGGCCGCGGCCACGTCAACCGCGCGTACGTGTTGGAGTCCGGCCCCCTCTTCGAGGGACGAACGATGGCGAACGCCCTCTCGGACGCGGGGGTTCCGGCGTCGGCGGTCCCGGATTCGGAAGGCCCCTTTCTCTTGGCGCGGGCCTCGTGCACCCTCGTCGGGGCCGATAGCGTCTTGCGGGACGGAGCCGTGGTCAACAAGGTCGGAACCCATGGCCTCGCACGCGCCGCAGGAGACCGCAAGAAACCGTTCTACGTCGCCTGCGAGACGTTGAAGTTCGACGCCCGGTACGACGCGGGAACATGGCCCGGCCCACGGAGCCCGGACGCGGCCAACCCCATTTTCGAGATCACGCCCGCGGAGCTCGTGACCCTGATCGTCACGGAGCGGGGAACGTATGGGCCCGAGGTGGTCCGCACGATGCTGTCTCCGGGGCGCGAGCCGCGCCGGCCCGCCGCGGCGGAAAGTTGATTCCCGTCCCTCTCTTACGTTGAAGGAATGGTGGAACCCGAACCGCCGGCGGGCCTCGACCCGGTCCAGGAAGGCATCCGCCTGTTCAATGAGGAATACTTCTTCGAGGCCCACGAGGTCTTGGAGGATCTCTGGAAACGGGAACACGGCAGGTCGAAGTTGTTCCTCCAAGGGCTCATCCAGATCTGTGCCGCCTACCACCACTTCCAGAACGGGAATCTGGTCGGGGCCGAGACGTTGCTCGAGCGGGGGGCGCAGAAGATGCGGTCCTATCCGCCGGACTACCTCGGTATCGACGCCGTGAAGCTGCTTGCCCACGTGGACCGCGACCGGGAGCGAATCGGGAGGATGCAGCGCGGCGAAGAGGACGACAAAGTCCTGAAGTTCCCGCGAATCGAACGTAAGATTCAATAAGAACTGGCGCACGAGCCAGATCCGGTAGGACCGTGGATGTCGAACCGGCCTTCCCCGGCCTCGATCCGACGACGAAGGCGCCGGTCGAACGAACCTTCGCGGCGTTGAAGCAGCGAGGCATCACGTCGATCTACGTTCCGGACCGCCGAGCGGCTCTCGAGAAGGTCCTCGGATTGATCCCGAAAGGATCGACGGTGGCCCATGGGAGCTCCACGACACTGCAAGAGATCGGCCTCGTGGCCCGGCTGAAGGATCCCGCCTCGGGCCTTCTGTACCTGAACCCGGAATGGCAGATCGAGAGCGATGCGACCCGCCGCGCCCGGATCCGGGCGAAGCTCTCGGTCGAGGCCGATTACTATCTCGGCAGCGTCCAGGCGATCTGCGAGACGGGCGAAGTCATCGGTGCTGACGCGAGTGGCAGCCGCCAGGCGTTCTACGTGTACGGACCGCCCCACGTGATCTGGGTCGCGGGTGTCAACAAACTCGTGCCGAGCCTGGAGTCTGGCCTGCGACGGGTACGAGAGGTCGCGCTGCCGCTCGAGGACCAACGGATGAAACGCCAGGGCGGCCCAGGGAGTTCGATCGGGAAGCTCGTCATCTACGAACGAGAGCGGCCCGGGCGAACCACGCTGGTCCTCGTCGGAGAAAATCTGGGATTCTGACGAGTCCGAACCGCGGGCTCGCCTACAGGAACTCCGAGAGGAGTTCCTCCGGATTTTCGATTCCGAGCGGCTGCCGCACGGGAGCGCCTTTCTTCAGCGCGGGCTCCAGGTCCTCGTACGTCGGGACCTTCTCGTTCCGATAGAACAGGCCGAGCGGAATCCGGTCGCGCCCCACGAACGGCCACTCGATCGCTTTCGCGAAGGCGGCTTTCATGTCGCTCGAATCGTGGCCTTCCTTCTGAAGATCGTAGACGCGCTCTCGGAAGAAATCGTACGTGTTGATCTTGTTGTATGTGACGCAGGGCGACATGCAATCGATGAGGGAGAATCCGTGGTGCTCGATGCCGTTCTTGACGAGTTCGGCCATGCCCTTCACGTCCCCGCTGAAGGCCCTCGCCACGTATGTTGCCCCGGAGGCCAATGCGAGTGAAATCGGGTCCACCGGGTTCTCGATGACGCCTTCGATGGGCGTGGACTTCGTCTTCATCCCCTTTTCCGAGGTCGGGCTCGCCTGGCCCGTCGTGAGCCCGTAAATCTGGTTGTTCATCACCAGGTACGTGATGTCGAAGTTGCGACGCATCGCGTGAATGAAATGCCCCACGCCAATTCCATATCCGTCGCCATCGCCCCCGGTCACGATCACTTGGAGATCCGGATTCGCGAGCTTCGCGCCCTCCGCGACCGGCAGCGCACGTCCGTGGATCGCGTGGAATCCGTACGTCGAAAGGAAGTGCGGCAGGTTGCTCGAGCATCCGATCCCCGAGACGATCAGGATGTTCCATGGCTCGAGCTGGAGCGTATGGATCGCCATCTGGAGCGCCCGCAGGACGGCGAAGTCGCCGCAGCCCGGGCACCACGTCGGCTTGATCTCGGACTTGTACGTGTCCATCTCGAACTCGAGTTTCACGCGACCGCCTCCATGATCTTGTCGGAGATGTCCCGCCAGGTGAAGGGCTCGCCGTCGTACTTCCCGAAGAAGTGGTCCGGCTTGTATCCGGTCTCCGCCCGGAGGAGCCGAGTGAACTGGCCCGTGTAGTTCCCTTCGATCGCGAGGCTCTGCTTCACGTTCTTCAGGAGGCCGAGGGTCGCCTCGGCGTGGAACGGGAAGAGGGTCGGGAACTCCAGGCTGTTCACCCGGATCCCACGCGCTTCGACGTTCTGGATCGCCTCGTGAGCCGCGCCCCAGGTGGACCCCCAGTGGATCAGGGTGAGATCAGCGTCCTCCGGCCCCCACAGCTCTGGCGGTGGCGTATCCTTCCGGAGTCCGTCGAGCTTCCGCATCCGCTTCTCATGCATCCGGTTGCGCTCGGCGACGTACTCCGGGATGCCGGCGAGGACATCGGAGATGAGTTCGCTGTTCTCCATGTGCTCGTCCGTTGCGGCAACGAACTGATATCCTTTCGTGCCGGGGATCGCCCGGGGACTCACGCCGCTCTCCGTGAGGAGGTATCGCTTGAACTCCTTCACTTCTCCGCCGTTGGCGGCCGACATGCCGCGCACGATGGGCACGTTGAAGTCCGGCTTTTCGACCGTGCGGTAGCCCTCGCCCAGGTAGAGGTCGGAAATCAGGATGATCGGCGTCTGGTAGATTTCCGCGAGGTTGAACGCCTGCGCGGTGTGACGGAAGCATTCTTCGGGATTGCGAGGCGCCAGGATCGCGCGAGGCCAATCGCCTTGGCCCGCCCCAAGCGCCAGGTTGAGGTCGCCCTGTTCGGTTTTCGTCGGCAGCCCGGTGGAGGGGCCGCTCCGCTGCACGAGAATCGCGACGAGCGGCGTCTCCGTCATCCCGGCTTGGCCGATCGCCTCGACCATCAGGGAGAAGCCACCGCCGGAGGTCGCGGTCATCGAGCGGACCCCAGCGAAGCCCGCGCCGACGGCCATGTTCATCGCCGCCAGCTCGTCCTCGACCTGCTTGACGACGACGCCGTGGGGAGGGCCATGAGAGGCCATCCAATGAAGGATCGAAGAGGAGGATCGAAGAGGCCGGCGTCATCGGGTATTGCGCGAGGAACTTCACGCCGGCCGCGAGCGCGCCGAGGCAGATCGCCTCGTTCCCGGTCATCAGGTACTTCGGCTCATTCGGATACGACAGTCCGAGGTTCAGGGAACCGCCCATCTCCTCGACGGCGGCCGCACCGAGCTTCGCCGCCGCGATGTTCTGCTGGACGATCTCCGGCTTCTTGTCCCCCCAGATGTCTTTGAAGGCGCTCTCCACGTGCCGGAAGTCCAGGTCGAACAGGCGGACGGCCGCACCCAGGGCGACCGTGTTCCGCATCAACGCGTTTGGGGAGAGGCTCTGCGCCTTCTTGCGGAGGGGAATCCCCAGGAGACGCACGTTGCCGCGGACCTTGTTTGGATCCGGCTTCGTGCCGTCGACGTCATAGACGATCGCGCCGCTCTCGGTGACCTGCCCCTGGTGGACATCCATCGTCTGCTGGTTCAGGCACACGACGACGTCTGGGTCGACGCCATGGGACAGGACCGGATCGAGGCCTCCCCGGATCTGGGTCCAGACATGGCCACCGCGGATTACACTTTGATACGACGAATATGTCCATGTGTGCATCCCGCTCCGCGCACTGATCTTCGCGAAGCTCTCCGCAGTCGACGAGACGCCGTCTCCAGCGGCGCCGCCAATGCGAAAGACAAGGTCTCTTTTGGCCATCCGGAATCCCACCGTGTGGGCCGAAGTGTGTCTCGGGTTCTCCCCATCAACGCCGTCCGAATTTAATATACTCTTGCATGCATAGAACCCGGAGGAAGACGAGGTCCCCGGCACAATCCTTTTGGTGTTCGGGCCGTTCCCGAGGCGAACGACGTGCGAGCGGTCCCCGATCTGCCGAAGCACCCGAAGCCCCTGGGCCCGTACTCCCACTGCGTCGTCGCGAACGGATTCGTCTTCATTTCCGCACAAGCGCCGGTTGCTCCCGGCGGGAAAGCGGGCGAGTGGGCCGCGCCCGATATCGCGGGCCAGACAAGACAATCGTTGAAGAACATAGCCTCGATCCTCGAAGAACTCGGGCTGACGATGGCCTCCGTCGTCAAGACCACCGTCTTCCTTACCGACCCGGCGGACTTCCAGGCGATGAATGAGGCATACAAGGACTTCTTTCCCGAAGAGCCACCGGCGCGGTCTCCCGCGAAACTCGGGATCGCGAATCCAGGCCTGAAGGTCGCAATCGAAGCCGTCGCGGTGTACGAGCCGAAGCAGGATGAGTGAGCCGCCTCCTCGACCGATTCATTCGCGCAGGCGGTGAGATACGACGTCAAGCAGCCGCAGGCTGGGTTCCCGGGTACAGGTAGCAGGCGACGAAATGATGTGGGGCGATTTCAAGGAGTTCCGGCTCCCTCACCGGTAGGAACTCGAGGACGACGCGGCCGTCGTCGAGTCCCACCCGCTGGATCGCACGGAACGCGATTCCATCGGGCCGCGACGAGCGTGCTCTCACGAGCGCCTCGACACGCAGTCGGTGCGACTCGGTGGCCGGATCGCGGTAGCGAAGGAGGAGGACCTCGTCCCCGCGGATCGTCACCTCCTCGAGGGCCGGGAGATCCGTGGCTTCCGGATTGCGCGACCGATCGAACAGGTATGCCGCGGTCGCCGCCACATCCCTCGGACTCCAGCCGCAATGCGGAAGGACGACGTTGCAACGCGTATGGAACCGGCACCCCGCTGGCGGGGCGATGGGACTCGGGACGTCTCCGGGAAGGATGATTCGTTCCCTTCGTCGCTTCGGATCGGGGACCGGGACGGCGGAGAGAAGGGCCTTGGTGTACGGGTGCATTGGATTGGCGAACAGCTCGGCCGTTCGCGTTCTCTCGAGGATCCGCCCGAGGTACATGACCGCGACGCGGTCCGCCATGTGCCGCACCACGCTGAGGTTATGCGTGATGAGGAGGTACGTGAGCTTCTGTCTTTGCTGAATGTCTTTGAGGAGGTTCAGGATCTGCGCTTGGACGGACACATCGAGGGCGCTCGTGGGCTCGTCGAGGAGCAGGAACTCCGGTTCCGGCGCGAGGGCGCGGGCAATCGCGATCCGCTGACGCTGGCCTCCCGAGAACTCGTGGGGGAAGCGGTACAGGTACTCGGGCCGCAGACCGACCTCCTGCAGGAGACGAGCGCTCTGTTCGTACGCCTCAGCATGGGTCGCGAGACCGCTGACGAGGAGCGGCTCGGCGACGATGTCCTTGACGAGCAGCCGAGGATCCAGCGAGGTGAACGGGTCTTGGAAGACGGGCTGCATAAACCGGCGAAGCGACTTCATCGACCGGCGGCGCAGCCGAGTCATCGAGTACTGACGGATCAGATCCTTCGTGTGGCCGTCGTCGCGGACGGCATCGCGGCCATTCGTGCGTAGGCGTTCGAAGACCTCGACGGGCACGTTGAATAGGACATCGCCTTCCGTGGGCTCGATGAGCCGCAGCAGGAGCCGACCCAATGTGGTCTTGCCGCAGCCGGACTCGCCAACGAGCGCGACCGTCTCCCCTCGACGGATCACGAGGTCCACACCATCCACCGCGCGGACGGTCGCAATCGCCCGTTGAAGGAGGCCGCCTTTCACCGGAAAGTGTTTCTTCAGGCCTCGGGCGGCCAGCAGGATTTCGTTGCGCTCCCGACTAGGTTGCGCCACTCGCCACCTCCTCCGCGTACAGATGGCAGGCGACTCTCCGATTCGGGCCGTGGGAAAGGAGCTTGGGCTCCTCGACCCGACACCGATCGAAGGCGAAAGCGCATCGCGGGTGGAACCGACAGCCGGATGGCGGCGTCAGGAGATCGGGGACGACTCCCGGAATCGTGGGCAGCGGGTCTCCCGGCTCGAGCCCCTGACTCTCCGTCGACACAATCGATTGGAGAAGGCCCTGCGTGTACGGGTGAAGTGGGTTCGCGAAGAGATCGGCCACGGGAGCGTCCTCGACGATTTTCGCGGCGTACATGACGGCGACCCGGTCGCTGAGTTCCGCGATGACCGCCAGGTCGTGCGTGATGTAGAGGATCGCGGAATCGATTCTTTTTCGCAGGTCTTTGAGAAGCCCGAGGATCTGCGCTTGCGTCGTCACGTCGAGCGCCGTCGTCGGTTCGTCTGCGATCATCAGGGCCGGCTCACCCGCGAGCGCCATGGCGATCATCACGCGCTGTTGCATCCCTCCGCTGAGCTCGTGCGGGTACGCGTCGTAGACCTTCGTCGGCTCCGAAATCCGGACGAGTCGGAAAAGCTCGACCACGTGTCGCCGCGCCTCCTCCTCGATCGGTCGGCCCAGGACCGCGCGGACGACCGGGATCGAGGTGACGATCCGATAGAGCAACCGTCGGGACCACAGCTCGGTCTCCGTCCGGAACAAGTCCGTCGCCGGGTCCCGGAACCTGAGCTCGATCGCATCCTTCTCGACCGCGACGGACTTCACAATAGAGAAGATCGCACCGAACGGGCCGGAGGCGGTCTCCCGAAGGAGCGCCTCCACGCGGGCCCGAAGATCCTCGGACGGCATGAGGAACTCGCCTCTCCCCCGGTCGCTCCCGGAACCACTCGCGGATCGGAAGTATAGACGAAGCGCGTCCGGTCGCGGCGAGACAGTCGCAAGCGGAGGCAAGCCTTTGGCTCGCGGGTTCTTCGCGGGATCGAACAGATCGACCGCCGGTTGACCCAACGAGAGCCTCGATAGCCGTTCCCACACGCGGGTGTAGTGGGTCTGCTCCATGGCATCGAGGCGCTTCAGGAATCGGAGCCACCAGCCGCCCCCCTGACGGCGGCGACCCGCGAACCGCTGGACTCGAGCTATCCGGTCCTCGAGCGGCATCCCTGACGCGTCAATCAGGGCGTGGATCTTCTCCGGCCGCAGCCCGCTCCGGACGCAGAAGTCGGCAATCAAACGCTCTCGCTCCGACGCATCTCCCGAAGCGACCGCCTGGCGGAACAGGTTGAGATCCTGCTCCGTCAGATTCCGGCGCGAAAGCAGGCGGTCGCAAATCTCCTGTCGCCGCTGAAACATCAGCACTTCGGCGACCTGATATCCGACTCGGAGGACGGGGTTCAGGGAGGACATCGGCTCCTGGAAGATCATCGACATGCCGCGTCCTCGGACCCGGTTCATCCGGGCTCGGTGCTTCTTCAGGCGGTCGTCCGAAGGCAGAAACTTCGGCGGGCCTTTCGTCCGCGGGACGACGCGGATGTCGTCCTCACTCCCGGCGAGCAGGTTGAGTCCTCGGAACCAAATTTCACCCCCGGCGATTCGCCCCGGCGGTTGCTGAAGCAGGTACATGATCGAGAGCGCTGTGACCGTCTTGCCGCAACCCGATTCGCCGACGAGCCCGAGCACCTCCCCGTTCCCAATCTCAAGGTCGACCTCGTCCACCGCTCGGAGGATCCCACGAGACGTCGAGAACTCCGTCTTCAAACCTCGGACGACCAGGATCGGCTCCACCCGCTACCTCCGGGCACGGGGATCGAGGACGTCGCGGAGGCCGTCCCCTAGGAGGTTGACCGCGACGGTGAAGATGAGCAGCGCAATCCCGGGCGCCAGGATCGTCCAGGGATAGGACCGGAATCCGCTCGTCCATCCGATGTTGATCAGGTTGCCCAATTCCGGAAGGAACAGGTTGCCGGCGTTGAAGCCGATGAACTCGAGGGCCGCGAAGATCTGGGTGACGACGCCGAGGTCCAGCGAGATCTGGACAAACACGGGTGCGAGCGTGTTCGGCAGCACGTGCCGGATCATGATCCGTGCATCGGAAGCGCCGGCGGCACGCGCCGCCTCCACAAACTTAAGCTCCTTCACGGAGAGCGACTGCGCTCGAACGAGACGCGCGTAGGGTGGCCACCACAGGATGAGGAGGATGAGATTAATCGTGAAGAAGTCCCTCTTCGCGAGGGCGAATGCGACCGCGATGGCAAAAACGAGGAACGGAATCGAGTATGTGACATCGGTGACGCGCATCAACGCCTCGTCGAAGAAACCGCCGCGAAACCCGGCGAACACGCCGATCAGACTTCCGACCGCGGCGCCGACGAGCACTACAAACGTGGAGTAGATCAGGTCGATGCGAATTGCTTTCAAGACCGCGTCGCCCAAATCGATGCCTGGGTACGTGGTCCCCATCCAGCCGCCAGCGGCCGTTCCCCCGGGCCACCAGAACGGCGCCTTGGGAAACGGGTCCGAGAAGTTCGGGACCATGATGTCATTGTGCGCGACGAAGAACTGGTCGTAAATCACGATTCCGAGGTAGCCGAGCACGATGATGAGGCCGGCCGCGGCCGGCGGGCTCTTCATCAGGAGGCGAAGCGTGAGCCAGTATTCCTGCAACCGGCGGCGCCAACCGGACATGTCGAGTCGGGCGCCTTCCCCCCGCCGCACCGTGACCGTGCTCATCGTCGGGCCTCACAAGCTGATTCGAGGATCGAGATACGCGTACATCACATCCGCTGCCAAGTTAATCAAGACGAGGAATAGGGCGAAGATCAGCGTCGTCCCCATGATGCCGCCGGCGTCGAATCCGAGGACCGCCTGGGTCGCCCAATATCCGATGCCCGGCCAAGCGAACACGTCCTCGACGAGGACGACGCCACCGAGGAGGCCCGCGAAGAGCAAGCCAATGACCGTCGCGGCCGGGAGGAGCGCATTTCGGCGGATGTGCGTCCGCGTGACGACCCAGTCGGGCAACCCCTTCGCCCATGCCGTGCGGACATAGTCCTGGTTCATCGAATCGACCATCCCGGAACGGACCATGCGCAGGATCACGCCCAGGATCCCAATCGTGAGCGTGGCCGTCGGAAGGATGAGATGCTTCAAGGCGTCCAGGAACACCGCCCACGATCCGTGGAGCGCCGCATCGAGGACGAGGAAGTGCGTGGGCTGCGAGAACAATTGATATGTCCCCCCGAGGTCGACGAAAGCCCACGGTTCCGTGGACGGACTGATGGAGCTCGGGCTGTATCCGCCGGTGATCTCCCATCCGGGAATCAGCGAGATCGCTAGAATCTGGAGGAGCAGGGCGAGCCAGAAGAACGGAATCGAGTATCCGACCAAGGCAAAGATGCGGGTCGCATGGTCGGGCAACTTGTCTTTCCGCAACGCCGAGACCGTCCCGGTGGGAACCCCGATCAGAGTGGCGAACGCGGTGGCCGCAATCGCGAGCTCAACGGTCTGCGGGAAGAAAATGGAGATCGCCTGGGTCACGGGCATCCCGCCCTTGATGGCGGAGGTCGTGTATCCCCAGTCTCCGCTGAGGAGTCCCCGCATGTAGTAGAAGTACTGGACGGGGACGGGGTCCCGCAGATGGAACTGCTGCACGATCGGCTGGAGGAGCGGGTTGTTGATGTCGCACGCGCCGAGCTTCGGCGTGCAATAGACTGCGATGGCGAGGTTGGGACCGAACGCATGGCTCAGCGTGAACGTAATGATCGTGACACCGAGCAGCGTTGGGATGAGGATGAGGAGCCTGCGAACCACGTAGAGGATCAGGCGCATTGTCGATCCGACCCTGTGAGGGAGCGAGACCTAAAGGATGTTTCCCGATCCGTGTGAGGTCCGAATGGAGACATGGGCATATCGAATGCAACGAATCGACAGGTCAGCCAGCCCCAGCGTTCGCTCGCCCACTCCCACGCTTCGGGACGCGGCGGCACGCCTCCGGCCGAAACACGACGGGGCAATGCTATAGCTGCCATCCGCGCTCGAACGTTCGACCGCCGAGCGGTACGAGGGCTATCCGAGAGAGCGCCGCCGCGGTCGCGACGACGGAGAACGGTACCCCAGTCGCGACGAAGTACCCGCCCGGGGAAGAACTCGTCGTGGTCGTACTCGGCTTCGTAATCAGGTCGTACAGCAGATCCAACCCGCCCAGCGTCGGATTCAGCTCCTTGTCCATCCCCGTGATCCACGTCCGGAAGGAAAAGAACGTGTACTGCTGGAACGCCGGGACGTAGTACCAGAGGTTGGCGAACGCTTGCTGGGCCTGTTGCGAGTCAATCACGACCTGGTTCACGTTCGTCGCGTTCGGCGCGCTGATGCTGTCCAAGATCCAGTTCCGGATGTTCGTCGAGGCCGCCACTTGGTTGGTTCCATTCGGGTCCGCGGCTAAGTATTGGATGTTGTATCCGTTCGCGTTCGGGTACGTCCCCCCGTCTGGTGTTGAAGACGTCACGGGGCTATCCGCAGGGAGCAGCATCGGCAGGGTGTAGTCGGTCGGGAATGGATAGTCCGCGAGCCACCCGAGGAAGTAGATGCCCATTGGGTCCACGTGGGGCACCGAATTGGTAATCATCTCCTCGAACGAAATCGGCTTGATCACGACGTGGATTTGACCCGGGGGCGCCAGCTGTTCGATGTTCTGGGCCCATGCGGCCGCTGCGGCCCGATTGACGATGTCGGCCGTCTCCACGTTAATCGCGATCGTGAAGCCCGAAGTGCGCCACCCATGGTCACGGACCCACGCAGTCTGGTTGTAATATTGGTGGGCCAGCGTCATGTCGAACACATTGAGGGACGACAGGTCCTGGTACCCAATCATCCCCGAGGGAATGATGCCGTTGAACGGGGTTCCGAACGTCGCGTTGAACTTCTTGTTGCCCAGAATCTGGTCGATGTACTGGCCGTAGTTATACGCGTACGCGAACGCCTTCCGCATGTTCAGGTCGACGAAGAAGTTCGACGGAACCTCGTTGCCGTAGGGATTCGAGTTCGGACCGATCGTCGACTGGTAAATCTCCAGATTGAAGTTCCACCAGAACATGTTGAGGGTCGGGTTGAACTGGATGCGAATCAGGCCGAGCCCAGAGAGACGCTTCGCGACGTCGAAGTGAGCACTCGGTATGCCCGCAATGTCCGCTTGTCCGGACTCCAACGACAACTCGCGCGTAGAGGCGTCCGCGACGTACTGCAGGACAACCTTGCTGACCGTTGCCGCCGGGACGCCGGGGAGCACTTGGAAGGACGGGTTCGGCTTCAGCACAACGGAGTCGGGGTTCGCCACGTAGTCAATCATGTACGGCCCGGATCCGACCGCGCCATTGCGCCAGGCGGGTACGTAGTTCGCGAGCGCGCTGTACTTCTCGTAGTCGACGAAGCCCGCGGGGTTCCAGATAAGCTTAGGGCCCGTCGACTCGAGCCACAGATGGTCCATGATCCCGGCGCCCAGCGGATCCGCGACGACTTGGTAGAACAAGAGCGGCGGCGCTGGGCTGATCAGGTGGAACGTGACCTCCTGAGTGTTGTTGTTGACCGAGACCGCGCCGTCCACCACGCCGAAGGTCTGCGTCGCGTTAATCGAGCCGTCCGGGTTCGTCAGTCCCGAGATGAACGTCCCCGGAACGAAGAACTGGGAGATAATCCAGCCAGGTGGGAACGGAGATCCCGAGTTGAAAAGCATCGTCCGGCTGATCGAGTACTTCACATCCCAAGCCGTCACACTGTCTCCGTTCGAGAACTTCAGACCTTGCCGAATGTGGAAGGTGTAGTTCATGAAGTCCGGAGAGACTCGTCCGTTCGCCACCGTCGGGATTTGATCTGCAACGACCGGCACGAAGTTTGAGGTCGACGTGCCGTTGTAGGCGAGGAGGGTCTCGTAGATGTTGGAAATGACTTCGAAACCAGTGGATTCGTAGTCCAGCGCGGGATCGAGTGTGGTATAGCCGCCGGTCACGGCCTCCATGTTCGTGATGATTCCCGGCTTGATCACATTCCCTGAGTACGTGATCTCGCGGTACGAACCGACGGCCACCGTCAACCCCACGACGGTCGTCTGACCCTGACCCGTCGCCGTGAGGACCGGGTGCGCCGGAGTCGAATTCGTTTGCGCCGCGGAGAAGTTTCCTGTCGTGACAGTGAGGGACACGCTGAAAATGCCCCCGGAATTGTAGGTGTGCGAGATCATGTAGGGGTCCGCGACCAACGTGTTCGTTGTCGCGTTCTCGAGCCGAGAGTTGTTTGTCGCCGGCGTCGAACCGTCGCCGAAGTTGATGGTGAGCCTCGTGACCTGCCAGGTGTAATTCACCCAGGAATTCGCGACCGAATCGACAAGGTCATCGAATTCGAAGTCCGGCGGCTGGGCGACCGCTCCGACGAACGCGATGTGGGCTCCGACTGCGATGAATGGAGCGCCGGGAGAAGATTGCGTTTTGTTGAATGAAAGGGCCCCAAGAGAAGTCGTCGTCCCGAGTGGATCCGGGTTCGCCACCGGTGCGGCGCCGACCTGCACCGGGAAGAGACCTTGCGCGTTGTCCACGGTCTTTCCGTTACTCAGGGACGCCGTCGAGAGGACGAAGTAGTTTCCTGGATTTGCGTACGTGTGAGCGATCGTGTCGCCCGTCGAACTCTGTTTGTTGCCGTCGCCGAAATCCCACCGCATGCCCGTGCTGCTCACAAACGGCGGTGGGGTGACCGTCGCCGTGAACGACGTGGACCCGCCAGCCGGGATGAACTGGTTGTTGCTCGTCACGAAGATCGAGCCCGACCCGAGGTACAAGACGAAGAAGGTCGCGAGCCCGGCGATGACGAGGATCGCCACGACGACGAGCACAATGAGGACCTTTCGTCCTCGGGGTCTTGCGGCCGCAGGCGTTATTTCCGGTCTTAACGGCTCAGAAGGCGCTGGTTGGACTTGAGGCTCAGAGGAATCCACTCGAATCCTCCTCCGACTGAAGGGCGGTCAAGTCGGTCCCTATATACGATGATTTTGGCACATTGCCCAGTCGCGAGGCATA
>WNGH01006388.1_pt1 | contig 19873 bp, 30 predicted proteins | sample 5400631 | NCBI WGS metagenome assembly WNGH01 (sample SAMN13153373, study PRJNA577476) | soil metagenome | isolation source: 115 cm soil or saprolite under Garry oak tree replicate 1 | place: USA:California | collected 2016-06-15
GATCGGGCCCTACAGCTTCGCGGACACGATCTATGTCACGGTGACCCCCTACGCGACGATCGACGGCACGGGCGCCGCGGGCCGAGCGGTGTCGCTCCAGGTGCGCTACCTGTCGGATCCCGGGGAGCATGACCCGCTCGTCGGCCTGCGGCCGCGGCTGCAGCCGTTCACCGACTTGAAGTACGCGCTCCAGGCGACCGAGAGCGACGGCTCGACGAAGAGCTCGAGCGCGCTCAACCCCCAGGGATCCGTCCTGCCCGCGGCGATCGCCGGGTTCATCGCCTGGACGACGAGCGCCGGGACGCATCCCCCGTGGGTCGCGTTCACCTGGTCGGCGCAGTCGATGATCCTGCCCGACGGGACGACGCTGGCGATCCCCGCGAGCGGCGCCATGAACGTGCCGGGCACGCCCACCGTGGCGGTCATCGCCGCGACCGGCGGCGTCGGGTCGCTCCCGGCGGGCACGTATAAGGTCCGGGTGGGCTACGTCAAGAGCGGGTGCATCGTCGGCGTCAGCGGGGAAGTCACGTCCGCCGCGGTCGCCGGCAGCCAGACGCTCGCCGTGACGGTTCCCCCGCCGCCCGCCGGCTCGACCTACGACGGGTGGTGCGTGTTGCTGACGCAGGGCGCGACGAACACCGAGCAGCTCTTTCACCCAAACAGCCTGGTATTTCCGTGGCCGACCGTGGCGGCCCCCTGCACCGTGTTCGGGAGTGCGTACACGCTCGACGGGGGCGTCGGACTCGGCGGCTCGATCGCCGACTACGACCCGGCCTGGAATACCGCCTGCGTCTGCACCACGGTGGGCGTGAGCAACTCGAGCCTGGCCTTCAGCACCCAGTATTTCTTCTATCCGTATTTCGACAAGCCCTGCCAGCTGGTCGTGATGGCGCTCGGCGCCGTCGCGGCGGCGACGCCGGCGAATGCGGGCGTCCAAGGCGCGGACACCCACTACCCGCTCGGCGGTGCCGGCAGCGGCCTCAGCCCGTCCTTCAACGTCACGACCCCGGCCTCAGGCGGCAGCAGTGGGAGTGGGTCGGGCGGGGGTGGGAGGGGCTACAAGTGAGCACGAGCCGTCTGCGGTACTTCTGCATCATCCCGAGCAGCTGGCTCCCGGCCAACGGGGGTGACGGACCGCCCGTCGGCCCGACCGTCACCCGCACGCTCGTCGGCCCGGACGGGCAGCCGCTCCCGCAGACGGTGACGCTACCGGGGGCTATGCCGAGCGAACTCTGGGAGGCGCTGATCTGCCCGGGCGATGCGACGCGCGCGCTCCTCTGCGTGGAGCATTGGGCGAGCGGCGCGGAAGAAGACCAGTGGCGCGCGACGCCCGGCGTGATCTCGCTCCCGGACGTCTGGGATTGGGGGAAGATCGTGCCGCCGCTCGCCGTGGCGCTCTTTGGCCCCTACGGCGTGACGGCGGCGGACACGATGGCGAGTGCGGCGGCGAAGATCCGGGCGGTGTGGCCGCGCCTACGGCACTAGCACTGCGTCCCGGTGGAATCTTCCTTCACGAGGACGTTCGGATTCGGGTTGTTCGTCACCACGACGGTCCAGGCCGGGGGCGCTGACAGCGTGAACCACGGGCTGCCGTTGCTCGCCCAGGTCGTGGAGTCGTTCGCGAGGCGCGCCGTCACGGTGAAGTAGGCCGAGTCGCCCGCGGTCGCCGTGAAGCGCTCGCAGTACGTGCCCGCGCCCCGCAGGGTGTCGCTCGGCAGCGGCCCGTTCGGATCCGTCCAGGAGAACACGAGCGTGTCGGGTGTAGCGTTGGTGATGCGCGCGGTCGGGTCGTGCCCGAGCGTCGTCGATGGTCCCGTGGCGCCCGCGCAGGCGGTGAGCAGGACAACGGCGAGCAGTAGTAGGCGTTTCATCGTGGTCTCCCATTCCAGCAGTGTTCGTTATACCAGTTGGTGTCGCTCGGCCTCGGCCGCGGTGACGGCGTGGTATCGTTGCCGGCCGAGACATCCAGCGCATACATCGTTGCTTCTGTCGCCACGCGCAGGCAGCGCTTGGTCGTTGGCTCGGTGTGACACGCCGCGATCCCGATGGCGAGCATGAGTAACCGCTTCACGGCTTCCCCCGTTGGAGCCAGCAGCGGACCGCCGCTGCGACCGGGCCGGGGACGGGGCGCCGTCCCGCCAGCCAGTGATTGACCGCACTCTTCTGGACGTCGAGCTGCTGCGCCGCCTCTCGCGCGGAGAGGCCCAACCGCTTCAACAACCGCGCCAGCTCGACTCCCGTCATCGAGTACAATGTAGCCGCCCAGGCCAGAAACGGAAGTGACGGCCGTCACGGGATCCGCAACTCTTGACCCCATAAGCGGCTGTCCCTATCGTTGGGCCAGCAGGCGAGCGCCCGGTGCGGGCCAGAGAGCAGCTCTCTGGCCCGCTTTGCGTTTTAGGGAGGCTGCGATGCGCTTTGAGGGGGGCAACACCAGCACGCTCGTCACGGGGACCCTGGACGCGCCCTTGGTCGCGATCCGCGCGCCGACGACCGAGATTGGCCGCCTGCTCGAGCTAGGGGTGTTCCTCACCACGGCGGTGGCCACCCGACTGGGCCTCACCCGGGCGACGACGGTGAGCGTCACGCCCGGCACCACGAAGCCGGGGCGAGCCATCTTCCCGGGCACGCCTGCCGCCCCGCTGGCGGATTCGGGCATGCTCCTGGTGGCGAGTTGGGTGACCCCGCCCGTGATCTCCACGAACTACCTGCGTCGGATCAGCCTGCCCGCCACGATCGGGGCGGGTTTCATCTGGACGTGGCCCGTGGATCGGCCGCTGATCGTCGGCGACGGCGAGAACATCTCGGAGCTCGTGCTGGCGAACATTGTCGCCGCCGCGCCGGCGCTCTTCGATTTCTACGCCGTGTGGGAAAACTGAGCACCCGGGACCGATGGATGACGAACGATACGAGTTCAGTCGGCCGGCCTATCGGCTGGAAGCGCAAGCCGACGGCGTGGTGCTGCCCGTCCTCCTGTTCCGCATTCGCCGGGCGCGCCATCCCAATGCCTCCGCCCAGGACGTCACGGACTGGGAGGATCTGGGCCCCGTGAAACTCCGGCTCATTCCCGTCCGCGATCCGCCCCCCGGGCATGCCCCCGTCGCCTTGCAGCTCGAGGCGGCGGTGAATCTCTCGGTCATCTGGGACGGACTCGACCGCCGGCGACCGCGGCCATGACCACAGAACTCGAACCCCGGCACTGGCGCGCGATCATCGGCTGCGCCTTGATGCTCGTCGGCATCTTCGGCTATGCGGCGATCGTGTTCCACGTGGGCGGGGCGCCGGACGCCTGCGCGCCCACCTGGATGCAGTTACTCCGCCAGTACGGCTTCCCCGGCGCGCTGCTCGTGGGCGGCTACAATCTCTTCCAGCCCGGGGCGCTCGCGGAGATCGTGAGTAGCTGGCGCGGGGCGAAGCCGACCTGATGCAGCTGAGCGAGGCGGGGGCGGCGATGCTCGGCGCGCTCGAGGGCGAGCGCGGCGCGATGTATCGCGACCAATGCGGGCTGCCGACCATAGGTGTGGGCCATCGGCTCACGCTGAGCGAGCTCCACTCAGGCCAGATCGTCCTCGGTCACGTGGTCCTCCCGTGGCGCGAGGGGTTGTCGCCGCTCGCCATCGAGGCCCTGCTCGCGCACGACACGGCGACGGCCGCCGCCGCGATCACGCAGCTCGTCACCACCCCACTCACGCAGCCGCAATTCGATGCCCTCGTGTCGTTCGCCTTCAACGTGGGCGTGGAGGCCTTCCGGACGTCGACCCTGCTCCGGGCCGTGAACGCGGGACACTACGCCGATGTCCCCGCGTTGCTGCGGGAATGGATCAAGGGCCATCTGCCGGACGGCTCGCTGGTCGTCCTGCCGGCCCTGGTCGCACGGCGGGAGACCGAGATCGCCCGCTGGGAGGCGGCGGCGTGAAAGGGCAACTCCTACTCGTGATCGGCCTCGCCCTGGCGGGCGCGATCGCGCTTCGCGACCTCTTTCCGAAGCGCGAAGCGGTGCCGACGCCGCCGCGAATCGTGACGGTGCACGATACCGTGCGCGCCCTGGACACGGCCTGGATCACCCGCGTGCGCCATGACACGGTGCAGATCAATGTCGTCGAGCGGGTGACGGTCACGGTGCCCGAGACGGTCCGCGTCGCGCCGGCGCTGACCGGGCTGACGGCGCTCGTGGTGGGTGCCCGCGTCGGGGACTCGACGATCGCCGGCGGGTTCAGCGTGGCCTCCACCGGGACCGGGTATGTGCTGGACCGCTGGCAGACGCAGCTCTATACGCTGGGCCCGATCAAGAGCGTCGCGGTGGATGCGGGCGGTGGCGTGGCCGCGCAGTTCTATGACGCGCCGAAACCCCCGTGTGGGCCACTCTGCGTGGCCAAGCACTACCTCGTCGGGGCGGCCATCGGCTACGGGTCCTGCCAGGTGAGCCATGCCATCCACTAGGTGCCGAGGGAGGCCCGTGAACCATGTGGCGTGATGATCCTGCATCCAGTGCCCGAGCGCCGACGTCTGCAGGCCGATCGTACGCTCCGGCGGCTCTGGCCCGGATTGTGTCCGCCCAATCTCTGGCCGCTCGGCTGGGGGCGGGTGCGGCGCTGGTGGTTGGGTGTCTGGGCCTGGCGACCGTGGCCGCCCGTCTCGCGCTCGCGCCCGCAGCGCCCACGAACGTAGCCGCCACGGTGGGCGCGCGGTCCGACTCGGCGATCGTGACGATGACGTGGACCCCGCCCGCCGGCGAAGCCGGCACGCACACGCGGCTGATCCCCGCGAGCGACACGATCACGAGCATCGTCGCTCCCGGCGACTATAACGACGCGCTCCCGGGGACCTATCATCAGCGGGCGATGGCGAGCCCGCCCCGCAGCGCCGATACGTTCCGGCTGGCGTACCCAGCGCTGGCGCAACGGGTGAAGGCCGTGGTGCGGGCCGGCGATAGCACCGGCGCGTTCGGCCCGTTCGGGATCGCGGCCCCGCTCGTGCTCGGCGTGGGCTGCAAGACGAGCACGACGGGGTGGGGTAGTGCGGCCCTGAGCCCCCAGACGGGCAGCTTCACCGTCCAGTTCGACGCCATCCCGAACGGGGCGCTAGTCGACGCGGTGACCGGGTTCTCCGCGACCTCGACCGCGCTCTACACGGATCTGGCGGTAATCGCGCGCTTCAACGCGAGCGGGATGATCGACGCGCGGAACGGCGCGGTCTACGCGGCGACGAGCGTCATCCCGTACGTGGCGGGCACGACGTATCACTTCCGGCTCGTGGTGAATCTGCCGGCGCACACCTACTCGGCCTATGTCACGCCGGCGGGCGGGACGGAGCAGACGATCGGGACAAACTTCGCGTTCCGCTCGGAGCAGGCTGCGGTGACGTCGCTCGGGAGCTGGACCTGGCATGCGGAGAGCGGGTCGGCGACGACCTGCAACGTCTCCGTGCCCTACACCGTGCCCGTGAACCGGATCGCCAAGGTGACGGTGCTGCCCACGGCCATGAAACTGTACGTCGGGCAGCCCCAGACCCTGACCGTCGTCCTGCAAGACGTGAATGGGGCGACCGTCGCGGGCGGGGTGACGTGGACCACCAGCTCGCCGAGCGTGGCGGTGGTCGATATGGGGAGCGGCTTGGTGACGGCGGTGGCGCCGGGCACCGCGACGATCACCGCGACGAGCACGAATGCGCTCTTCGGCAGTTCGGTGGTGACCGTCACGCTCGTCCCGGTGACGCGGATGGAGGTGACCCCGAGCCTCGACACCCTGCCGCTCGGCACCTCCCTGCAGCTCGTGGCGACGACCTACGACTCGGCCGGCCACACGCTCTTCGGGCGGCCAGTCACGTGGTCAAGCGGCGCGCCGGCCATCGTCTCCGTCTCGCCCCTCGGAATGGCGGGGGCGCTGAATGGCGGCGTCGCGCAGGTGACGGCGACGAGCGGCACGGTGAGTGCGACGGCGACGATCGTGGTGCGGGTGTCCACACCGGGCCCGGCGCTCGCGAACCGGCTCTACCTCGCCCCGTCGGGGCTCAGTCCCGCCCCCGGGGGCGCGCAGACCTTCTACGCGATCCTGCGCGACTCGACCGGGGCGGTGACGACGGGCGTCGATGCGACCTGGACCTCGAGCGACACGACCATCGCCGTGGTGAACGGGTTCGGCCGGGCGCAGTTCCGGGCCCCGGGGACGGCGACGATTACGGCCACGAGTGGGGCGCTGTCGGCCTCGGCCGCCGTGAACGTATTCGGGGTGAGCGTCGCCCCGGTGCTCTTGAGCGTGGGCGCCTTCCGGGTCACGAACGTCCCGTCGCGCTGGTTCACTCGGCTGCCAGCGATGTTGCCGTTGTATACCGGCTCTTACCTCGTGGACCTGCTGGGCGGCACGGACACGACCGTGGTCGGCCGGGCCTCCTGCACCGTGGGGACTCCATGACCGGGGTGCCGGTCAGGCATGGCCGCCTTTGCCTGTGCGCCTTCGGAGCGGCGCAAGACCTAAACCTGGCCGGTGCTCCATGACGGCTCGCGACGTCGGGCGGGCAATCTGGCACGTCCTCCCGCGCATGCTCATCACCTGGGGCCTCGCGCTCGGACTCCTGGCCGGCCTCAACTGGATCGCCAGCCAGTTCATCGCGAGCCCGTGGACCCAGGGCTTCGTAGTGGGTGTGGCGGCCATTATCCTGGGCGACCTCGCCAACCTCATCGAGGTGCGCTGGATCTATGGGCCGCCCGAGGAACGACGGAAAACGCCATGACGGTCCCGCTCGCCACTCCAAGAACCGGCGGCTCTGCGTCGCCACCTTTTCGAGCCGTTCAGCGTCCGACAAGCCTTTCCGCTGAACTGCGGCCGGCGGCACAGGGTGCGCGGGCGGGACTTCTCCCTTACCTGACCCCGGACGCGAGCCCCGAGACGGTCCTTGGCTGGGCGCGCATTTTTGCCCGCCGGTTTGAGCCGTTCGGCGCGCTCGAGCGCGACGACCTCGTGAGCATCGGGTGCCTGCGGTTCTATCTCGCGCTCGAGCGGTGGCGGGACCACATCGGCGACTTCGGGGCCTGGGCCGCCACCTACATGCGGGGGGGCATGGGCGAAGCGCTCCGGCGCGAGGCCCACGGGAAGGGGGATGCGCAACCCCGGCCCCGGCGCTCCCGGGCAGCCCAGCGCCGCGCGCACAACCAGGATTACTACGTACGGCATGGGCAGACGGCGCGGCCGTGGCGGCAGGCGCATGCCGGCTTACAAATGTGCGACATATGTGGCGAGCCGGTCGGGCTCGGGCACGGGGCGCGGCGCTGCGACGCCCACACGTCCCGGTGGGCGTTGCACCAGCGGCAGGCGCGGGAGCGCCGGCGCGCCGCGGTGGCGTGATGCGGCTGCGCTGGGTGCCCCGCCACGGGTGCTTCTGGGCCAAGGGCGCCTACTGCACGCAGGTGCCCCCGTCGTGAGGCGCGCCGCGTGAAGCGACTCCTCTGGCCGCTCCTGCTCGCGGGCGCGCTGCTCGGGGCGATCGCTCAGCTCGGCGCCGCGCAGGGGATCGGCCCGTTCCTGCACTCCGACAAGGTGAGCGAGTACGGCGGGGGCGCCGCGCTGAACCTGATTGCCCGTGGGCCTTGGGTGTCCAAGCCATGGCGGCGCCCGGTCGTGCGGTTCCTCGAGGTCCAGGCGATCAGCCTGACCTACGAGAAGCTCCTCGATTGGAATGGTTTCCAATCGCGGGACGTGCGCGAGCGCATGTACGGCTATCTGATCGCCGAGGGCGTGATCGAGCTCGGCCGGCTGGTGATTCACCGCCACTAAAGGAGGCGTGCATGTTTTGGATCGTCATCTTGCTGATCCTCGCGGCCATCACGGCGGGCTATCTCGTGGGCTGGTCGCGCGGGCATCGCGGGCTCGCCCGCTGGCCATTCACGGTGGGCCAGGACGGGATCCACCGCCAGCCTATCCTCCTGCTCTGCTTGCTGACGGCGGCGAGTGGGAGCTTGGTCGCGTGCACTGCGGAGTATCGCGCGCCCGCACCGGCGCCGGACACGACGGCCGCCGCGCCGCGCGACTCGGACGCGCATCACGCGAAGCGGAAGGATCACGACAAACGCAAGCCCCCCCACGGGGAGGAGACGAAGCCATGAGCTGGAACGTCACGAAGTCCGACGTCCCGAAGGAACTCGTCGCGCAGGAAGTTCGCGCGGCCCACGAGGGGCAGAGCGCGTATCAGCACGTACCGCACCGGAAGATCATGGACGCCCTCACGGAATGCGCCGCGGCGGCGGCGGCGGTCGCGCCGGACGGCGCGCGCGTGAACGTCACCTCGTATGGGTACTTCAACGACAACGGCACGGGGAACTTCAATCTCGCGGTGACGCAAGCGCTGCCATGATCGCGCTGGTGCTCCTGCTGCTGCAAATCGCGCAGACGCCGGGGCGTCGCTACTGGCCGGTGTCGGTGGACTCGCTCGCCACGGGCCATGTCCTGCACACGCATGTCCAGGTGACGGGACGCGTGAAGCTCGTGCGGCGCGAAGCCGACGGCGATACGCACATCCAGCTCACCGGCGTCCGCTCGTTCATCGTAGCGGAGTGCGTGCCCGAACTGCCGTGCGCGCTCCCGACGGTGGGCCAGCGGATCACGGTCTATGGGATCAGTCGGGAGGACAAGGAGCACCACTGGTTCGAGTGCCACCCCGTGGAGCGATGGGAGCCCGCGCGATAGCGGCGCTGCTGCTCGGGGCGGCCTGTCGCGCGCCCCCGGCTCCCGTGAGCGCGGCCGATTCCCTCAGTCTGTTCCGCCGGACCCAGCAAGTCGCCCAAGTCTGCCTGAAGGTCATCGCCCTGCGGGATACGCTGGATTCCCTGCGGCATCAGCATCGGGTGGACGCCGCGGCGCGGCTCGATCCCCGGGTGCGGGATTCGCTGCGGGCCCTCCGCTGGAGCACCCCCTAGCGCCGCGGCTTCAGTTCGCCCCGGAGCTCCTCGGCGTAGTCCAGGAGATCCGCATTGGGGGCGCCGTGCTTCGCCAGGAGCGTGGCGAGCTCGATGAGGATGTCGTGCAGCACCCAGCCCCCGGCCTCCCCGCCGTAGAGCTCCGCATCCTCCAGGGTTCGCTGGAAGGCCAGGGCCGCCCGCTCGGCGCGCATCCCCACCTCTGGAGCAACCGCCGTACCCGAGTGGGCCCCGGGGCCCGATCGTGGCCCTGCGAGGCGTATAGCGGCCTTTTTGGGCGTTGTGGGCGGGTCGCCCTCGCCGGTGCGTAGCCAGCGGATGGTCGTCTGGGCGGGGTCGAGAAAGAGCCGCGCCACGGCCTCCGCCAGGTCATGCGACAGGCTGTTCCGCATCGCGGCGTTCTTCAGGCTCGAGCGATTCACCCCCGCGCGATCCGCCAGTTGCGTCAGATATAACTCCGTGCCCTGCCCGAGGATACGACACACCTGCCGGAGACGCCCGACCAGGGGGTTGGGGGGTCGCTCTTGCGTCTTGACAGGTCGCATGCGCGTCGTATATTGGCTCATATGCGAGACGGAGTGCGACTCGCATGCCACAGAGTCACACCAAGACAAACCGTTCAGAGTAGGGGTTGGGATGGCAAATCGCAAGATGACTCGGAATATCCACGTGCGCTTGACCGCCGAGCAGCACGCCAAGATCCGGCGGGCGACGCAGCTCGAGAGCGAGCGCCTGAAGATGCCGCTCGATGAGGGCACGCTGTTCCGGAAGCTCGCGATGGAGGGGATCGAGCAGATCCTCGCCGCCCAGCCCGTGCCGGCGAAGGAAGTCGCGTGAGCGATCTCTCCGAGCGCTTCACCGAGACGCTCTCCTGTGGCTGTGAGCGCCATGCCAGGTCCTGGAGTCCGTGCGCGGCCCATTGGGCCGTGCCCTCGGCAGCGAAACTCGCCGAGTTCGCGCGGCCGGTCACGCGCCCTCGCTATCCGCTCGCCGCCGAAGGCGCCCCCGAGCACCTGCGCAACGCGCTCACGATCCTGGCGATGGCCGAGCGGGACGGCAACGGCGAATGGCATCTCAGCGCCGCCGAAGTGAGCGCCATCCGCACCCGCGTGGCAACGGCGATCGCACAACTGGAGTCTCGGTGAGCACCGTGCTGCTCGTCGCCGGCCTCCTCACCATCGTTATCGCGGCCTCCGGGCTGCTGGAGCTGGGGACCCGCTGGTGGGCCCGGCGTCGGCAGGGCCAGTTGCAGATCGATCCCCACGTCCGATCCTCCCTCCGGCGGCGCATCAGCGATCAGCAGCGACGGGCGGTCGAGGACGCGCGGGCGCGAGAAGCGAAGCGCGAGGGCTGAAAAGAAGCGCGCCGCCCGAGCCGAAACTCGGAGCGGCGCTGTCACCGGTTCACCGAACGCACGAGGAGCCTAGCATGACCGACGAACTCGACGTGGCGGGGCTGCGTGCGCTCCTGCAACGGACTGAGGCGGTCGCATGACCGCGCCCGCGAAAGGCAAGCCCGAGGTCCGCACCCGGCTCAGCCGGTCCGAGGCCCAAGCCACCGGGCTCGTGCCGCCGGGCCACGCCTGGAACGAGGACACGCAGGCCGTCGAACCGCTCGGCGTGGCGCTCGAGCGCGCGCAGCTCGCGCGGCCCCTCGATCTCGCCAGCCACCTCGAGGCCTGGGAGGAGAACCGCAAGATCCTCGTCACCTTCGTGCAGAAGTACCTCGAGGAGGCGAGCTACGATCAGAAGGGCTACCCCGTGCCGGGCCAGGTGCGGGACTTCTACAAGATCCCCGGCGCCCAGACGAAGGCGCTCACGAAGCGCGGCGCCGAGAAGCTCGGCAACCTGTTCCGCTACGGGAAGGCGACCACGGAGATCCGGGATAAGACGGAGACGAAGGAGTACGTGAGCGCCACGGTCGAGGTGACGCTGGTCGATCAGTACCGACGCCCCGTGGGCTCCGCGGTCTCGTCCTGTTCGACGGCCGAGGGTGGCTTCACGAGCGAGCGGGCGAAGAAGAAATACAGCGGCGACTATCGCGCCGCGCTGAACGACGTCGTGGCCCGCGCCGCCAAGCGCGCCTTTGTGCAAGCAGTCATCGTCGCGGCCGCGGCCGATGAAGTGTTCACCGCGGCGGAGGACGTGGAAGGCACCGGCGAGAGCGCGCCGGCGGCCTCCGCGCCCCGGTTCCCGGCGAAGTTCGGCTCGCTCTCCGGGAAGCTGGTGAGTGAGGCGACGGACGACCAGCTCGCCAAGGTGGCGGCGTGGTGCCGCACCCAGCAGCCGGTGCCACAGTCCCGGGAGCGATGCCTACGCGAACTACGGGCACCGCGGCATCGTGGTCTGCCAGCGCTGGCGCGAGGATTTTTGGGCGTTCGTCGCTGACGTGGGGACGCCGCCATCGCCGCACCATACACTGGAACGGATCGACAACGACGGCCCGTACGAGCCGGGCAACGTGCGGTGGGCAACCTACCTAGAGCAGCGCAACAACACCCGGTTCAACCGGGTGCTCGAGCTGAATGGACGTCGCCAGACCGTGAGCCAATGGGCGCGGGAGATGGGCGTGTCGAGAGGACTGATATTGGGACGCCTGCAACACGGCTGGTCTATCGAGGACGCAATTCTGTTGCCTTCACAGCGATGGCCGCGCCGAGCGGAACGGAAAGCCGGGTTGGCGCAATGACCGACATTCAGGTCGATCCCGCCTTTAGCTCGCCCTCGCGCCCGGCACTCTGGTGTCAAAACACGCCCGCCGCCGGCGAGGTCGAGGCGTTGCTCGCGGACCGGACGCGGCTGCGCGACTTCCTCACGCACGGGCATCGGTTGTTTCGGGATGCGGTGTCGCGCCAGCGCGCGGATGCGCGCGAGCGGCCCGATCCCGGGACGCGGCCGGACGGGAGCGAGGATCCGTCCTTCGGGCAGCGCTCGAACGCCGATCAGCAGCGCGCCACGCTCGACTTCTATACCTGGGCGCAGCACTACGGGCCCACCCTCGTGCTACTGCTCGATCGCGCGCTCCTGGACGGCGCGATCGAGCGGACGTGGCGGGCGGAGCGGGCGCCCCGATGACCCACGCGCTGCCTCTGCGGTCACCCTGCGGCGCTGCGGCAGTCGCGCGGATGTTCTGGTCCGGCTCCGCGCCGATCGACGTATGTGCGGAATGTCTGCGGCGCGCGCTCGAGATCGCGCAGGCGATGGGCTTTTATCTGCACACGGAGGCGACGCGCACGGGCAGCTGTGCGCAGCTGCTCGAACAATAGACAGAGCCCCGGAGCGAGCTGTTCTCCGTCACGGGAAATTGTCGCGGGTCGTGATTCGTGGCCCGGTCTGGCAAGGGCTCCCTCGGCGGAGCGCTCCGGGGCGAGCTGAGGCAGGACCTGCAGTGAGCGGCCAGGTTGCCGAATGCCGCCGCCGGATCGGGTAGTTCCGACCGCCGGTAACGGTGACGCGTGAGTACCGCGCTCACTGCAGCCCGCGTGCCTAGCTCAAGAGAGAGCGGCGGCCGACCAGGCCGCAGATCCCCGTGCAAATCGGGGGGCGCGCTTCACCTCCGGAGGAATCGTATGACCGCTACGGTGCACCCCACACGCCTGCGCCCTGGATTGCCGAGCCTGCCACCGGGCTTCCGGCAGCTGCCCATCGACGAACGTGGGTATCCCGTCCCCTTCTTCGTCCAATGGTTCCTGCCCGATGGGACCGCGTCCGAGCCGGGCGTCGGGAAGCCCGACTTCCGCATCGCGGATGGCCGCAAGCGGAACGCCGCGGTGAAGCACAAGCTGTGCTGGCTCTGCGGGCAGCCACTGGGCAAGCGGTTCGCCTTCGTCATCGGGCCCATGTGCGTGGTCAACCGCGTGGCCGGGGATCCCCCGATGCATGTCGGGTGCGCCACGTTCAGCGCGGCCGCCTGCCCGTTCCTGAGCCGCCCGAGCGCCGAGCGACGCGAGGCGAAGCTGCCCGAGGGCGGCGAGATCCCAGGCTTCGGCATCATGCGGAACCCGGGGGTGGCGCTCGTCTGGATCACCGACCACTACACCCTGTTCGACGATGACAAGGGCAGCTTCCTCCTGCGGATCGGCGGCCGGATCGGGCTGCTGTGGTATGCCGAGGGGCGCCAGGCCACGCGGGCGGAGATCATGGCCTCGATCGACTCGGGTCTCCCGATCCTCCGCGGCGCGGCCAAGGAAGACGGGCCGGAGGCCGAGGCGGCGCTCGAGGCGCAGATTGCCAGCGCGCTCGAGCTGGTGCCGGTCCGATGACCGCCGCAGCCGTCTTGAAAGGCGCCGGACCGGACGCGCTCGGCACGCTCATCCGGATCCCGCTCGCGGAGCTCGTCGAGTCGCCCTGGAGCCCGCGCAAGCACTACGATCCCGCGAAGCTCGCGGAGATCGCGGCCTCGCTGCGGGCGAACGGCCAGCTGACGCCGATCACCGTGCGGCCGATCACCGTGCGGCCCTGGCACAATCACAGCCGGACTGGCGAGCCCGTCGGCGACCGCTACGAGATCGGCGCCGGCCATCGGCGCTTCCGCGCGGCCAAGCAGCTCGGGCTCGCGAGCCTCCTGGCCGTCGTACGGCCGCTCGACGACGTCGCCTTCCTCGAGCTCTTGACGATCGAGAACAAGCAGCGCGAGGACGTCACCCCCCTCGACGAGGCGGCCGGGTTCAAGCTGCTGATGGAGAAGGCGGGCTACGACGTCGCGAAGCTCGCGGCGCGGATCGGGCTGTCGACGAACTATGTCTACGATCGGCTGAAGCTGCTGCAGCTGATCCCCGCCGCCCGGACCTACCTCGAGGACGGCACGATCACGGCTGGCCACGCGATTCTGCTCGCGCGCCTGAAGCCCGCGGACCAGAAGCGGGTGATGGGCGATCCGAAGCGCACCAACCGCTACGACTACGATAGCGGCGGGGGCCTCTTCCAGGCGGACTATGGCGACCATGATCCGGAGCAGCCGTCGCTCGAGCTGCCGGAGAACACCGTCAAAGCGCGGAGCGTCCGCGAGCTCGCGACCTTCATCAATGACCACGTGCGGTTCCGCCCGCAGGAGTCGGATCCGTTCCTGTTCCCCGCGGCGGCCGCGGCGCTGCAGCAGGCGAAGCCCGACGACTTGGAGCCCGTCTACATCACGTACGACCACCAGCTGAAGTACGACGCCAAGGACCACAAGGTCCGCACGTACGGGGTGAGCTCCTGGCGGCGCGCCGACGGGAAAGCGAAGTCCAAGACGTGCGCGTGGAGCCGCATCGGGATCGTCGCGGCCGGGCGAGATCGCGGGGATGCGTTCCGCGTGTGCGTGAATCGCGACAAGTGCGAGGTCCACTTCAAGGCGTCCGCCCGGGCCAAGGCCGCGAAGAAGGCGGCCGCGAAGACGCCAGCCAAGAAGAAGGCGAAGCGGTGATCGACGTCGACGCCGCGATCGCCGGGCTCGAAGGCGAGCGCGCGAAGCTCGACGCCGCGATCGCGGCGCTCCGGGCGTTGAAGAACGGCGCGCCGCTGCCGGCCGCGCCGGCGGCAGTGCTGGCACCGCCCCGCCGGCGCCAGCCGAGCACGCCCCAGGAGCACTACGGCAAGGTCACACCCGAGCAGTGGGCCCAGGCCCGGACGTGGTGGGACGCCGGCGAGAGTGCCGTCGAGATCGGCAAGCAGCTCGGCATCACAGACGTCTCGGTGCATTGGCACGCGCAGCAGCACGAATGGCCGAAACGGAAACGCGGCGTGCAGCCGGTGGCGGCCGCGCCGACCACCGCGGTCGCGGATCCCCCGGCGCCGGCCGTCTCGAAGCTCGAGCCCCGCCGGCGGTGTCCGCACTGCGCCGGCATGACGGCCGAGGACCCCTGTAGCTGGTGTCATCGGAGCCTCACTGCGTGAGTCCCGCGCGCTTCCTCCCGAAGGGACAGGTCGCGCACCCCCGCATCCGCCGGACAGCGAGTCGGCAGTGTGAGGGATGTGGGGATCCGGTGCCGCGGCGCCGACGCTGGTGCGTGAGCTGCGCGACGAACCGGGCCAAGATCGCCGCCGGGCAGCGCGCCTACTACGAGCGCAACCGGGCCAAGATCGCCGCCGGCAAGCGCGCGTACCGAGAGCGCAACCGGGCCAAGATCGCCGCCGGCAAGCGCGCGACCTATCAGGCGACGCATGTCTGCCACCGCTGCGGGACGCCGCTCGAGCCGAAGCCTGGGCGGCCGCCGCGACTCTGCCCTCGCTGTAAGCGGAAAGCGTGAGGAGATGGATGACCGCCCTCCGAAGCTCCCATTTGCCGCGACGCGCGTGGTCAAAGCGGCGCGCCTACTCCCCTGGGGCGCGAAGGCCGTCTGGCTCGAGGACTACGCGCTCGACCACGGCCCCGAGGGCAGCTGGATCAGCGCCGCGCATCTGGCCGCGCGGGTCGGCCTGTCGAAGGACAACATCGAACGGCACCGCCGGCGGCTCGCGGAGCTTGGGCTCTACTATGTCATCCGGCGCCCCGGCGCCCGCGCCGACGGCTGGGTCCCGACGCTGCCCCTCTTCTGCGTCCCCGTCCTGCGCCCGACGGTGGACCAGGTCATGACCTGCGCCAATCAGCTCGACCAGCTCCTCGAGGGCGCGAACGGCGCCGCGCATGGCAGCGCCGACGGCGCCACCGATACTAGAGGAATGGCGGCGCCTATGCCGCCACGCATGGCGCCGTCCAGTGCGCCACCAGCGCCGGAGGCAGGTCGCGGGGAGGGGGGCAGGGGGGAGGGGTCCACCCTTGCCCTTCGTGGTCGTGAGACCACCCTCCAACCTCATGAGGATGGAGAGGTTGCTCGCGCAACGGGAGGGGGGAGAACGGCGGAGGATGGAGGTCGCTTGCCGCAGAGCATTCTACCCCAGGCTCCCGGGAGGCGTTCACCTGAGGAACCGGCGGCGGCCTTCCCCGAGGACCTGGATCCCGCGACCCGTGCCGCGCAGGCGAAGTGGCTGGCGAAACGGAGCGAGGGGACGCCGTGACGCTCCGCGCGACGTGCCAGCACTGCGGGGCCGATGGCCAGCTCGGCCGCTCGATCGCGCACCGCGCCGGCTGCCCGATGTACCAGGGACACCCGCACCAGGTCCGTGACGTCGCCTGGCCGCCGCCGGTGGTGGCCACGTGTCCAGACGTCTGCGCGTTCCGGCTGACGTGCGCGACGTCCACGCAGCAGGGGATCCGGACCCTGTGGGACGCGGGGCGGATCCGGACGCCCCAGGACTGCACGTTCTACGAGCGGCGGGCGCAGCTGCACTACGAGACGACGGGGCGCGCGGTCCCGGCGACGGCGGCCGAGCTGCTCGCGCAACTGCGCGAGCGCGCCGCGATCCAGGGGGAAGCGTGAGCGAGCGCGTGAGTCGCTGGTTCCGTGCCTGCGCCGGCTCGCTGCGCCTGCAGGGGAATCTCCTGCGGTTTCGGTCGTCGCTCGGCATCGGCGCGCGCTGCTCCTGGGGGGGCACGTCCCCCGCGCGCTGGTCGTGCTGCCTCGAGGCCGACATGCTCGTCTGGCGTCTTACCTGCTGGCTGTGGCGGGAACCGGCCGCGCACCGTTGGGCGACCTCCCCGTGAGCGGCCCTCGCCGGATCGCGACGATCGGCATGACCGGCGTCGCCGGGCTCTACTGCCGGAACCCCGACTGCGGGAACGGCCGGCGCGCGGGCGACGTCCTGTGCCGGACGTGCTGGGCCCGCGTCCCGCGCGCGCTGCGGCTCACGATCTGGCAGCTCGCCGATCGGGCGCCGGGCTCGCCGGCGCACCTGCGGGCCTGCGCGGCGGCGATCCGCGCCGCGCGGCGGGTGAGCGCATGAGCGCGCCCCGTGGTCAGGCACTCGGTCCGCGTCCCTGGACGACGGCGGACGGTCCCGCGCTCGCTCGCAAGGTGATCCTGCGGTCGGCCGGCTGGATCTACGTCGTTCGGAGCGGGGATCGGATCAAGATCGGGTATTCCCGCAACGTGCGGCTGCGGATCCAGAAGTTAGCCCAGGTCGCTGGACCGTTGGAACTGCTCGCGTCGTTCCCCGGCACGCGCGACAATGAGGCCGCGTTTCACCGCCGCTTCCAGAGCCATCGCCTGTTCGGGGAATGGTTTCAGGCGACCGCGCGGGTTGTCCGCTGGGCGCGTCTGAAGCAAGCCCGACATCGGGAGCCAGGATGAGCGCACCATCGCGGGCCGCTGAGTCGCTGCCGCTCGAGCGGTTGCTGAGCGCCGAGGACGTGGGCCAGATTCTCGGGGTGAGCGCGAAGACTGTGCGGCGGTTGCCCATTCCCAGTGTCTCCGTCAGCACCGGGCGGCACCCGATGCGCCGCTATCGGCGTGCCGACGTCGAACGGTGGATCGAGGAGCGGGCGACATGACCGCGTGGAGTCCCAAGAAAGGCACGATCGAGATCGACCGCACGTTCCCGACGCTCGGGCGCGTGCGGCTCCGCACCGGCACGCACGACCAGCGCCGCGCGCGGCAGTACGAGACGATGCTCGAGCAGCTCCCGCTCGCCACGGTGCGCCTCATTCTCGGGAAGCAGCTCGACCTGCGGGAAGTCTGGGACCTGTGGAGCGCCGGCCGACAGTCCGAGATCCCCACAGCCGACGCGCTGCGCCCGCTCGCGCGCGCCATGCGGATGTGGATCGACGCCCCGCCCGAGCCCGTCAGCGACAGCGAGACGGGCAACCGGGAACGGACGCGCGAGCGCCTGGTCGCGCTCGATGCGACGGCCAAACTCTGGGACTTGCCCGTCCTGCTGAAAACGCTGCGCCTCGCGATGCGGGCCACGGGAGCGGCCTTCAATCGGCACCGCGCGGCCTGTCTCGCCCTCGTGCGCGACCTGGTCGGTGCGCGCGCCGAGCTCCATCGCCTCTGCGCTGATGTGCCGACGCTTGAGGAAGTGCCGACGTTCGCGCGCCATCCCTGCACCGTGGCGGAAGCGCAGGCCATCCGCGCGGCGCTCGGCGCGAAGTGGGGCGGGATCTGGTGGGCGCTGTGCTGTCACGGACTCGGGCCGAAAGAGTTCTGGGACGACGGCTGGAAGCCCGTGGGCCTCGGGGTCGAGGTGTACGGGCAGAAGCGGCCGGCGCGCAACCGCGTCGTCCCGCTGGTGGCCCCGATGCCCGCGCCGGTCGGCACGAAGGCGGGGTTTGCCGAGGCGCTCGAGCGGGCGGAGTTGGGTGTCACGCCATACGACGCGCGCCGGTCCTACGCGCGCTGGCTCGAGGAGATCGGCCTGCCCGGGTATCAGCGCGATGCGCTCATGGGGCACGGGCCGAAGAGCATGCGCGAGCTCTATCCGTGGGGCGAGATTACGGCATGGCTCGCGGAGATCGGGAAGAAACTGCGGAAGCATGTCGGCGAGCGGACGCCGCTGCGGCTCGAGGGACGCGCGTGACGGCGCAGGTCAGGGTGCGGGAGAATGTTGGGGACGTGGGGGTCTCTTCGGGGCGAACCTGGCCCGAACGGGCGCACCTGGCCGTGCTCCCGTCGGCGGCCGTGCGGGACCCGGACTGCCTCTTAATCAGTAGGTTCTCGGTTCGATTCCGAGTCGGCCCATGTAGGGTGCGGGGAAAGTGCGGGACGCCGTGAGCGATCTCACGGACGTCGAGCTCGAAGCGATCGCCCAGGTCGCCTGCCCCCGCTGTCACGCCCCGCGCCATCGGCCGTGCCTCGCCCGTGCGACGACGCCGCGCCGGTGTTCGTCCCGCGCGGCTTCCGGCTGCACGAGGTGGGCGCCGACGTCGTCGTCGCCACCTACACGGCGGCCCCGCGCCGGGGCGAGCGGTTGTGGGTGAGCCATTTCGCGACCTGTCGCGATGCCGCGGCCTTCCGGCGGCCCGCGTGAAGCGCGCCCTCGAGATCGGCCGCATCGTCACCGGCAAGCCGTTCACGTTGCCGCTCGACTTCGTCGCGCGCACCCTGGGGATCATCGCCGTCCGCGGCGCCGGCAAGACCGTCGCCGCCACGGTCATCGCGGAAGAGATGTGCGAGGCGGGCCTGCCGTGGATCGCGTTCGATCCGACCCCCGGCGGCGTCTGGTGGGGGCTCCGCGTGAACCCGGACGGCTCGGCCGGCGGCTACCCGGTGCTCGTCATCGGGGGAAAGCACGGCGACCTGCCGTTCCATCGCGAGCGCGCCGGCCAGCTCGCGGAGGCCGTGGTGCGCGAGAACGTCTGCTGCGTCGTCGACGTCTCGCGCGAGAGCAAGACGACCTGGCGCGGGTTCGTCGCTGACTTCTGCGATCGCTTGATGGAGCTCGAGCCCGCGACGCCGCGGCACATCTTCCTCGAGGAAGCGCCCGAGTTCGTGCCGCAGCGGCCGCTCGGGGAGCAGAAGCGGAGCCTCGCGGCGATCGACCGCCTCGTCCGGCTCGGCCGGAACGCGGGCTACGGCGCGACCCTGATCTCGCAGCGCACGGCGACGATCCAGAAGGACGTCCTCACCCAGTGTGAGAGCCTGCTCGCCATGCGCTCCGTCGGGGAGCCGGACCGCCGCGCGCTCAAGGGCTGGATCGCGGAGTGCGTGAGCCCGAAGCCGGACGATCCCGAGGTCGAGCGCTTCCTCGGCTCGCTCCCCGAGCTCCCCGACGGCGAGGGCTGGTTCTGGAGTCCGCAGTGGCTGAAGGCCTTCGAGCGCATCCGGATCCGGGAGCGCAAGACGTACCATCCCGGGCGGACGCGCGAAGCGGGCGCCGGCGTGCCGACGCAGGTCGAGCTGTCGGATGTCCGGGATTTCGTCGAGCGGTTCAGCGCGGTACTCGCGGCCGAGCTGCCGAAGAAACCACCGCGGCCGGCGAAGCAGACGGCCGCGGAGAAAGCGGAGGTGCGCGTCGTGGCCGAGGCGCTCGACCCCAGCCGGGCCCAGGAGGTCGCTGAGCTCAGGGCGCGGATCGCCGTCCTCGAGACCGAGGCGGCCCGCGTGCGCGGCCAGAACGCCGACCTCCACCGCCAGCTCGGCGCCGCGAAGAGCACGATCGCAACGCTCCGGCA
>WNGH01005103.1_pt1 | contig 19864 bp, 17 predicted proteins | sample 5400631 | NCBI WGS metagenome assembly WNGH01 (sample SAMN13153373, study PRJNA577476) | soil metagenome | isolation source: 115 cm soil or saprolite under Garry oak tree replicate 1 | place: USA:California | collected 2016-06-15
ATCTGGCCGTCCAGCACGTGCAGCAGCGGCTTGACCGACAGCGACGTCGCGAGCAGCGCCGCGGCCGCGCCCATCCGGCCGCCCCGGCGCAGGTACTCGAGCGTGTCGACGTAGAAGTAGGTCCGCGTGTTGTCCACTGTGGACACTGCGGCGTCCTGTACCTCCGATGCCGACGCCCCGTCACGCGCCGCCCGGCCGGCGGCGAGCACGGCGAACCCGAGCGCCATCGCAGTCGAGCGGGAATCGACGACTCGCACCACGCCGTACCCGAAGTCCTGAGCAGCCAGCGCAGCCGACTCCCAGGTCCCGGACAGCGCCGCGGACAGGTGCACCGAGACGATATGGCTCGCACCGCCCTCCAGCGCGCGCCGGTACACGGCGGCGAACTCGGCCGGCGACGGACGCGACGTCGTCACCGGTACGTGATCGCGCAGCGCGCGGGTGACCTGACCGGGCGAGACGTCCACCCCGTCGGTGCCGGTTCGGGTGCCGATGGTGACCCGCAGCGGGACGACGCTGACGCCGAACTTCTCGGCCATGCCCGGCGGCAGGTACGCAGTCGAGTCGGTGACGACCGCGACACTCGCCACCTCCGATGCCATGCCAGCGACCCTAGTGCCACCGTTGAGTTCGACAGCGATGACTCGACGGACCGGCGATCGTTCAACTATCGAGGGGCAGACCGGCGGAGGAGGAGTGAGATGGACCGTGTGACGTCCAAGGACGGCACGACGATTGCCTACGGACGCGTCGGAAGCGGGCCGGCCGTCATCCTCGTCGGCGGCGGTATCAGCGACCGCTCGGAGAACGCGCCACTGGCTCCCGAGCTCGCGGGGCAGTTCACCGTGTACAACTACGACCGTCGCGGCCGAGGCGACAGCTCCGACAAGAGGCCGGGGCAGCCGGGCTCGCGATCGACAAGATCGCGGTGTACGAGGTGCCCTACGACATGGCCGAGGATTGGCCGCAGCGGTGGCGGGAGTACGCCGAGGCGCTCGACGTCGCGCTCGCCGAGGGCCGCCGCGGCGACGCGTTCGAACTGTTCATGCGAGTCGCCGATTCTTCGGAGGACGCCATCGCGGGAGCGAGGAACTCGCCGATGTGGCCTGAGCTGGAAGCGATCGCGCACACGCTCGCCTACGACGCGGCCTGCATGGGAACCGGCCAGCCGCCAGCTGACCGGTTCACCAAGATCAGGCAGCCGACGCTGGTGGCCACGGGCGTCGCCGGCCGCCAGCCCGGAGCCGCCCGTTGGGTCCGGGCCCTCGAACCGGCCGCCGACGCGATCGCCGCGAGCATCCCGCACGCACAGCGTCAGACGATCGAAGGCGCGGGCCACGTCGCCGACCCGAAGGCCGTCGCCGTCGTGCTCGAAAGGTTCTTCAAGGCTTGACGGCCCGATCAGACGACGAAGTTGACCAACCTGCCGGGAACAGTGATCACGCGCTTGACCTCGCGGCCGTCCAGCGCCGCGACGATCTTCGCATCGGCTCGCGCGGCGGCCTGCATCGCCGCCGCGTCGGCGTCGGCCGACACGGACACCACCGACCGCACCTTGCCGTTGACCTGTACCGGGACGTCGACCGCCTCGTCGACCAGCAGCGCCGGGTCGGCGGCCGGAAAGGCCTGCCAGGCCAGCGATTCGGCGTGCCCGAGCCGCGACCACAACTCCTCGGCGATGTGCGGCGCCAGCGGGGCCAGCATGAGCACCATCGGCTCGGCCAGCGCGCGGGGCGCTCCGCCGGCGGGGTATGCCTGAACGATCGCGTTGTTCAGCTCGGTGATCCGCGCGATCGAAGTGTTGAACCGCAACGTCTCGTAGCCGTCGCGGACCGCGTGAATCGTCTTGTGTAGCAGGCGATTCAGCTCATCCGGGATCGGCTCGTCCGAGACGTGCGGCACGCCGGACTCCTCGTCGATCACCGCACGCCAGACACGCTGCAGCAGCCGGTACGGGCCGACGATCGCCTTCGCGTCCCACGGCCGCGACTGCACCAGCGGACCGCCGAACATCTCGAACAGCCGGAACGTGTCCGTGCTGTAGTCGGCGACGAACTGATCCGGCGTGATGACGTTCTTCAGGCTCTTGCCGATCTTGCCGAACTCCTGCGTCACGCGCTCGCCGCGGTAGAAGAACTCGCCGTCGCGTTCCTCGACCTCGGCGGCTTCGACATAGAAGCCGTTCGCGTTCGTGTAGGCAGGCAGCTGCAGGTAGCCCTGGTTGATCAGCCGGTGGAACGGCTCGGAGCTGGACAGGTATCCCAGGTCGAACAGCACCTTGTGCCAGAAGCGAGCGTAGAGCAGGTGCAGCACTGCGTGCTCGACGCCGCCGACGTACAGCCCGACGCCGCCGGCGGGCCGATCGGCAGTTGGCCCCATCCAGTAACGCTCGACCTCCGGGTCGACGACCTGCTCGGTGTTCGTCGGGTCCAGGTAGCGCAGCTCGTACCAGCAGGAGCCGGCCCAGTTCGGCATGGTGTTCGTCTCGCGCCGGTACCGCTTCGGCCCGTCTCCCAGGTCGAGGGTGACGTTCACCCAGTCGGTCAGCCGGCCAAGTGGCGGCTCGGGCTCGGAGCCGGCGTCCTCGGCCGCGAACGACTTGGGCGAGAAGTCGTTCGTGTCGGGCAGCTCGAGCGGCAGCATCGAGTCGGGCAGCGCGACGGGCAGGCCCGTGTCGTCGTACACGATCGGGAACGGTTCGCCCCAGTACCGCTGCCGGGAGAACAGCCAGTCGCGCACCCGGTAGGTGACCGCGCCGCGCCCGTGGCCGTACTCCTCCAGCCAGGCGACGATGGCGGCCTTGGCGTCGGCGACGCCCTTGCCGTCCAGGAACCCCGAGTTGATCGCCGGGCCGTCGCCGCCGTACGCCTTGCCGTCGAAGTCCTCCGGGGGCTGCACGGTGCGGACGATGGGCACGTCGAATATCAGGACGTAGTCGGCGATGAAGATCGGCAGCTGGGCGCCGTTCGCGGGATTCGTTGCGAACGCGCCGGTGAAGACGCCCGTCTTCTTCTTGGCGGCGCCGGCCTGGCGTTCCAGGTCGGACCGTCCGGCGGTCGACGCCCGGTACGCGGCGACCGCGTCACGGGGCGTGTCAAGCCCGCCCGTCCACGCCGGCTTGGCCGCGTCCGGCCACGAATCGGCGCTGAGCGCGTCGACCAGCGGATGCTCGGGCGCCAGCACCATGTAGGTGGCCCCGAACACCGTGTCGGGCCGGGTGGTGAACACCTCGATGTCGCCTGCCGCGGACGCGAACCGGATGTGCGCACCCGTCGACTTGCCGATCCAGTTGCGCTGCATCGTGCGCACGTTCTCCGGCCAGTCGATCAGGTCCAGGTCACGGGCCAGCCGGTCGGCGTACGCGGTGATGCGCATCATCCATTGCAGCAACGGCTTGCGGAACACCGGGAAGTTGCCGCGCTCGCTTCGCCCGTCGGCGGTGACCTCCTCGTCGGCCAGGACGGTGCCCAGGCCGGGGCACCAGTTGACGACCGACTTGGCGCGGTAGACCAGCCGGTGGTTGTCGATCACCTCGCGGCGCTGGACGGCGTCAAGTTCGGCCCATCGCTTGCCGAACGGGTTGGTGCCGGGACCGGGCAGCCGGGTGTCGGCGTCCAGCTCAGCGATCAGCTCGGCGACGGGGCGCGCCTTGTCGGCCTCGACGTCGTACCAGGAGTCGAAGATCTGCAGGAAGATCCACTGCGTCCAGCGGTAGTACTCAGGGTCGGTGGTAGCGAACGTGCGGCGCGAGTCGAAGCCCAGCCCCAGCCGACGCAGCTGGCGGCGGTACTCGGCAATGTTCGCGTCCGTCGTGATGCGCGGGTGCTGCCCGGTCTGTACTGCGTACTGCTCGGCAGGCAGGCCGAACGCGTCGAAGCCCATGGGATGCAGGACGTTCATGCCGCTCATCCGCAGGTAGCGCGTGTAGGCATCCGTGCCGATGTAGCCGAGCGGGTGGCCGACGTGCAGCCCGGCCCCGGACGGGTACGGGAACATGTCCATGACGTAGGCGCGCGGCCGGTCGGCGACGGTCTCGAACCCGGCGCTGAGCGGCCCGGTCGGATTGGGCGTGTCGAACGTGCCGTCACGCTCCCAGCGCTCCTGCCAGGACGTCTCGATCTTCTCGGCGAGCTGCGCGGTGTAGCGGAACGGCGGCGCGTCGTCAGTGGCGCTGGCACTGCCCACGGGGGCCGGCCGGGTGTTGCTGGTCATCTCGAGTCTCCTGCTGTGCGGTCCGGGCAAACGAAAAGCCCCCGCGAAAAGGATCGCAGAGGGCTCAGCCGCGCCGACGTGCTACTGGTCAGCGCGGCCCGGTAAGGAGCAGGCGGGCGCTCATGCCGGCGATAATACCCGGTGCGACAAATCGCTCACGGTCGGGCGCGGACGCGCTCCGTAACCAATGCGGACGCTGCATCACAAATCGGGGATTCGGTGCTCGCCCGGCGTCCGCCGTCCGTCGCCACCGGACGCCGGGGCACCTTTGATCAAGGTAGGACCGGCCACGTAGGGGCACAAGTTGAAGCGCGGCGCGGCTCGTGCCATGTCACTCCTGTGCCACCGCTCATGCGATTAGCGTGCTTAAGCGTGTTCAGTCCGTATCCAATTCGGGCCTGCTAGGCCTCGGCGTCGGCTGGCTCCTCCTCGAGGTCCAACCGCGGGATGACCGGACCGGGCGCCCCGACGTTGTGTGCGCGCAGCTCCCACCGCGAACCGTGCCGTAACTCCGACCAGTGGCAATTGGCCAGCGCGCTCAGCACCGGCGTGCGCTGCGACAGGCCGAGCAGCACCGCGCACATCGCCATCGCGGTCGCACTGTGGGTGACGATCACGGCGAGCTGGCTGTCGTCGTCGATCTCGTCGAATGCCTCGAGCGCCCGCTCAGCGACCTGCTCGCGCGACTCGCCGCCGCGCCGGCTGACGTCTCGACCGTGCATCCAGTCGTCGAACTCGTCGGGGTAGCGCTCGGCGACGTCGTCGCGGGTCAGCCCCTCCCAGTGGCCGAGCGAGCGCTCGCGAAATCGCGGCTCCGAGGTCACCGGCAGGCCGGTGATCGCGCCGAGCGGCGCGGCGGTCTGCAGGGCGCGCTTCGCGTCCGAGGACAAGATGAGGTCGGGCTTGAGTGCCGCCACGAGCGCCGCGACCTCGTAGGCCTGCGCCCGGCCGAGGTCGTCCAGGGGCGGATCGGCTTGGCCCTGGAAGCGGTGCTGCGCGTTCCACATGGTGCGCCCGTGGCGCAGCAGCAGCACCCGCCGCTTGGTCACGAGGCGATTGCCGGGCGGTGCGCTCACGACGGCGCGCCGTCGGGCACGAACGGGATCGTCGGGCAGTCCTTCCAGAGCCGCTCGAGGGCGTAGAACACGCGCTCCTCGCTGTGCTGGACGTGCACCACGACGTCGGCGTAGTCGAGCAGTACCCATCGCCCGTCCCGGCGCCCCTCGCGGCGCAACGGCTTGACGCCTTCGCGGCGCAGCCGCTCCTCGACCTCGTCGACGATTGCCTCGACCTGGCGCTCGTTAGCCCCCGTCGCGATCACGAAGATGTCGGTGATCACCAGCCGCTCGCTGACGTCGATGAGGACGACGTCGGTGGCGAGCTTGTCGCTTGCTGCGTTGGCGGCAACGAGCGCCAGATCGCGGGCTATGTCGGTGGCCGTCATCCCGGCGAGCTTACGTTGCGGTACAGATGATGCTTCGCGATGTACTGGACGACACCGTCGGGCACGAGGTACCAGATCGGGTGCCCACCGCGGACGCGCTCCCGGCAGGTGCTCGACGAGATCGCCATCGCCGGCACGTCGACGAGGGTCACCGCATCGCTGGGCAGATGGGCGTCGGACAGTTCGTAGCCGGGCCTGGTCACGCCGACGAAGCGGGCGAGCCGGATCGCCTCGTCGTGATCCTTCCAGGACAGGATCTGGCCGAGGGCGTCCGCGCCGGTGATGAAGAACAGCTCGGCGTCCGGGCGCGTGGTCGCGATGTCTCGGATCGTGTCGATCGTGAACGTCGGCCCGGGGCGGTCGATGTCGACCCGGCTGACCCAGAACCGCGGGTTGGATGCTGTCGCGATCACGGCCATCAGGTAGCGGTCCTCCGCGGCGCTGACCTCGCGGTCGGACTTCTGCCACGGCGCGCCGGTGGGGACGAAGATCACCTCGTCCAGGGCGAACTGCTCGGCGACCTCGCTGGCTGCGACCAGGTGGCCGTGATGGATCGGGTCGAACGTCCCGCCCATGATTCCGAGTCTTTGTGCCGGCACGCTGCGCAATGCTACGGACCCGCGGGGTTCGGTTTGCCCCACCGCATTGAGACGTGCTGGCGCCATCGAGATCGGCGCGTCGCCGAACCAAGATCGAATTCATGACAACTACCACCGAATCGGCGCGGGTCATCGAGGCGCGCGCCCTGTCCAAGCGGTACGGCGACAAGGTTGCCGTCGACGCGCTGAGTTTCACCGTGGCGCCGGGCCAGGTCACCGGATTCCTCGGCCCGAACGGCGCCGGCAAGTCGACCACGATGCGCTTGCTGCTCGGCCTGGACCGTCCCGATCGGGGAACCGCCACGATCGGCGGCGGCCCCTACCGCGACCTGCCCCGGCCGCTGTGCACCGTCGGCGCGCTGCTGGAGGCCAAGGCGGTGCACAAGGGGCGCAGCGCGTACAACCATCTGCTCTGCCTGGCCCAGACCCAGCACCTGCCACGGCGCCGCGTGGACGAGGTGATCGACCTGGTCGGGCTGCGCGGCGTCCGGCACAAGCGGGCCGGCGGCTTCTCGCTCGGCATGGCCCAGCGGCTGGGCATCGCGGCCGCGCTGCTAGGCGACCCTGCGGTGCTCCTGCTGGACGAGCCGGTCAACGGCCTCGACCCAGAGGGCATCGTCTGGATCCGAACCCTGATGAAGCACCTGGCCGGCGAGGGGCGCACGGTCTTCGTGTCGAGCCACCTGATGAACGAGATGGCGGTGACCGCCGACCACCTGATCGTGATCGGACGCGGCCGGCTGATCGCCGACTGCCCGACCGAGGAGTTCGTCACGCGCGGCGCCAAGCAGTCGGTACGCGTCAGCTCGCCCGACGCGCGCACGCTGGCCGGCCTGCTCGCGGCGCACGGCGCCGAGGTCGAGCCGGCCGGCGTCGGCGTGCTCGTCGTCGCGGGCATGCCCGCTCCGCGCATTGCCGAACTGGCCGCGCAGCAAGGCCTCGTGCTCTACGAGCTGACACCCCAACGCGCCTCGCTCGAGGACGCGTTCATGGCGCTGACCCACGGCAGCGTCGAGTTCGACGGAGCCGACCGATGACTACCACCGCCGTGCGCTTTCAGGACATCGCACTCAGCGAGTGGACGAAGATCCGCTCGCTGCGCTCGACGGCGTGGTCGTTCGCGGCCCTCGTCGTCGTGTCGGTCGGGTTCAGCATCCTGGCCACGTCCATCTACACCGCCAACTGGGACCACCTCAGCGCCGACGACCGGGTGAACATGGTCGAGGACCCGATCGGACTGATCCTGCAGCCGGGCGCCGCCTGGGGGCAGATCGCGATGTGCGTGCTGGGCGTCCTGCTCTTCGCGGGCGAGTACTCCACAAGCATGATCCGCGCGACCATGCTCGCCGTACCCCGGCGTACACCCGTGCTCGCTGCCAAGTTCGCCGTGCTCGCGGCGGTGACGTTCGTCGTGGCCGAGATCGTCGCGTTCGGCTCGTTCTTCGTCGGCCAGGCGATCATGCGCAGCCATGTGTCGGTGTCGCTGGGCGATCCGGACGTGCTGCGGGCGATCGTGGGCTACGGGCTGTACCTGGCCCTCGTCGGCGTGCTCGCCCTGTCGATCGGCGCCATCGTCCGGCACGTCGCCGGCGCGATCGTGCTCATGATCGCGCTGACACTCGTGCTGCCAACCGTATTCAGCGGGCTGCCGGGCAAGCTGGGCCGGTACCTGAGCACGTACATGCCCAGCCCGCAGGCCGGCCTGCAGGTCATGTCCACCGGACGGGGCGGCGACGCGGTCGTCTCGCCATGGCAGGGATTCGGCGTCGGCTGCGTCTGGACCGCGCTGGCGGTCTTGCTGGCGATCACCCTGCTCAACAAGCGCGATGTCTGAACTCTGGCAGGCTGAATCCACCATGACCGACACGACCCCGACGGCCTGGCGCGCGTTTCTCCGCGCGCCGGTCTCGGGCTGGACGTGGCGCGGCTTGGCCTACCTCATCGTGTGTGCCCCGCTCGCATTCGCCGGCTTCTGGGCCGTGGCCATCTGCCTCATGTTCGGCGTCCTCTTCGCGATCACGTTCCTCGGGCTGCCGCTGATCGCGGTCACCGTCCTGGGCGGGCGACGGCTCGGGCAGCTGCAGCGGACGCTTGGCCGCTCGATGGTCGGCGCGCGCGTCGACGACCCGCCGCCTTTCCGGCGACGGCCCGGGCTGTTCGGCTGGCTTGGCTCGGCGCTGAAGGACACGACGGGCTGGCGCGGGCTCGCCTACCTGGTCGTCAAGGGCCCGGTGGCGATGGCCGGTGCATTCGGCGCAGCACTGTTCTGGGTCGAGTCGATCATGCTGCTCACCTATCCCGTGTGGTGGTCGCTCTTCGACGTGACCAACAAGGATTCGCACGGCGTGAACCACCACTCTGAGATCCAGTTCGGCAACTTCTACTTCGACACCTGGCCGAAAGCCCTGCTCCTGTCGGCGATCGGGCTCGTCGCGGTCTTCCTCGCGCCGTGGCCGATCCGTGGCCTGGTCGCACTCGACGGCGTGCTGATGCGCTGGCTGCTCGGCCCGACGCAATCCGCTCAGCGCGTCCACGAATTGGAGCGGACGCGTGCGCATGCCGTCGACGACTCCGCCGCGGCGCTGCGGCGCATCGAGCGCGACCTGCACGACGGGACGCAGGCTCGGCTGATCGCCCTGGCCATGAACCTCGGCCAGGCCAAGGAAACGCTCGACGCCGCCGGTGACTCCTCGCGCGTACGCGAGCTGGTCGGCGGCGCGCACGAGAGCGCCAAGGACGCGATCGCCGAGCTGCGCGACCTGGTCCGCGGCATCCACCCGCCGGTGCTCGACCAAGGCCTCGACGCCGCGCTGGCCACCCTGGCGGCGCGCAGCATGGTGCCCGTCGAGGTGCAGGTGCGCGTCGCGGTGCGCCCGTCGCCCGCGATCGAGACGATCGCGTACTTCTGCGTGGCCGAGCTGCTGACCAACGTCGCGAGGCACAGCGGCGCCACTCGCGCAACGCTGGACGTACGCGAGCGCCACGACACGCTTCGCGTGCAGGTTCGCGACGACGGCCGCGGCGGTGCCCGGATCGGCGCGGGTACCGGGCTGACCGGACTGGCCGAGCGCGTCCGTACGGTCGACGGCCGGCTGGGCATCGACAGCCCGGACGGCGGCCCGACGACGGTCACCGTCGAGCTGCCGGTGGCGAGCTGACGTGCGCATCGTCATCGCCGAGGACGCCGCGATCCTGCGCGACGGGCTCGTTCAGCTGCTCACCGACCGAGGGCACGACGTCGTCGCGGCTGTGTCCGACGGCGACGCCCTGCGCGCCGCGGTAGCCGAGCACGACCCCGACGTCGCCGTCGTCGACATCCGGATGCCGCCGAGCTTCACCGACGAGGGGCTGCGCGCGGCCATCGCGATCCGGCACGAGCGGTCCGAGGTCGGCGTGCTGGTGTTCTCGCAGTGGGTCGAGACGCGCTACGCGGCCGAGTTGCTGGCGGGCTCCTCGTCCGGTGTCGGGTACCTGCTCAAGGATCGGGTGGCCGACGTCAGCGAGTTCGTCGAGGCCCTGACCCGTGTGGCGGCAGGCGGTACCGCGCTCGACCCCGAGGTCGTGCGCCAGCTGCTCGGCGCGAGCCGCCGCCGCGACGCCATCGCGACGCTCACCCCGCGCGAACGGGAGGTGCTCGGGCTGATGGCAGAGGGCCGCACGAACGGCGCGATCGCGCGGCAGCTCGTCGTGAGTGACCGCGCCGTCGAGAAGCACGTCGCGAACATCTTCACCAAGCTCGACCTGCCGCCGTCGGGCGAGGACCACCGCCGCGTGCTCGCGGTGCTGCGCTACCTCGACGGCTGATCGGCCCGCCGCTCGCGGTTTTGGCCGCGCGGACCGCTGATGGCGGTCCGCGCGGCCAAAACCGGATCGGATCGGGCGCTCAGCGCACCTGGCCGTCGCCGGTGACGACCCACTTCGTCGTGGTCAGCTCGGACAGCCCCATCGGTCCGCGTGCGTGCATCTTCTGCGTCGAGATGCCGATCTCGGCGCCGAATCCGAACTCGGCCCCGTCGGTGAACCGGGTGGACGCGTTCACCATCACCGCCGCCGAGTCGACGCGTGCGACGAAGCGCCGCGCCGTGTCGAGGTTGCGGGTGACGATCGCCTCGGTGTGCCCGGACGACCAGCGACGGATGTGCGCGATCGCCTCGTCCGCGTCGGCGACGACCCGGGCGGCGATGTCGAGCGAGAGGTATTCGGCGGCCCAGTCGTCGTCGGTCGCGGGCACCACGCCCGGTGCGTTGAACGCTGTGTCGCCGTGCACCGTGACTCCCTTGTCCTGCAAGGCATTCACGATCCGCGGGACGAACTCGCCGGCGACGTCTCGGTGCACGAGCAGCGTCTCGGCGGCATTGCACACGCTCGGCCGCGACACCTTGGCGTTGACGACGATGCGCTCGGCCATGTCGAGGTCGGCGTCGGCGTCCACGTAGATATGGACATTGCCCACGCCCGTCTCGATCACGGGCACCGTCGAGTTCTCGACCACGTAGCTGATCAGCCCGGCGCCGCCGCGCGGGATCACCAGGTCGACGAGACCGCGGGCGCGCAGCAAGTGGCCGACGCTCTCCCGGTCGGTGCCCGGAACGAGCTGGACCGCGTCCCGCGGCAGGCCTGCTTTCTCGGCGGCGGCCGCCAACACGTCGACGAGCACGGTGTTCGACCGGTACGCGGACGCCGAGCCGCGCAGCAACGCGGCATTGCCGCTCTTGAGGGCGAGCCCGGCGGCGTCGACCGTCACGTTCGGCCGCGCCTCGTACACGATCGCGACGACGCCGATCGGCACCCGGATCTGGCGGATCTCCAGCCCGTTCGGCCGGGTGTAGCCACGCACGACCTCGCCCACCGGATCGGGCAGCGCCGCGATGTCGCGCAGGCCATCGGCCATCGCAGCCACCCGAGCGGCGTCGAGCGAGAGCCGGTCGAGCAGCGCCTCGGACGTCCCGTCCTCGCGTCCGGCGGCGACGTCGTGCGCGTTCGCCTCGAGAATGGCTTCCGTCGCGTCGGCGACGGCGTCCGCCATCGCGTGCAGGCCGGCGTCCTTCTGCGCACGCGTCAGCGGCGCCAGCTCGGCCGCGGCGTCACCGGCTCGCGTCGCGACGGCGCGCACCTCTTGCTCGGACATGGCGTCCAGCGTACGGCCGGGGCAAGCCCGTGTGGTTTCGTGACCACATGGGCCACCAGTACGTGCACGGCTACCACCCGCGGGAGAACGAGCGCCTGCATGATCAGGCCGGCACGCTGGTCGAGCTGCTGCACTCCGACACCCGATACCCCGCCGGGAGCGTCGTCCTCGAAGTGGGCTGCGGCGTCGGCGCGCAGACGCTCACCTTGGCCCGGCAGAGCCCCGGTGCGCGATTCGTGTCGGTCGACATCTCTGCGGACTCGCTCGCCGAGGCTGAGCGCCGGGCCGACGTCGCGGGGCTGACCAACGTGGAGTTCCGGCAGGCGGACATCTTCGCCCTGCCCTTCGCCGACGGGTCGTTCGACCACGTCTTCGTCTGTTTCGTCCTGGAACACCTGACCAGGCCGGTCGAGGCGTTGCCGATTCTGCGCCGACTGCTCCGGCCCGGCGGCACCATCACGGTGATCGAGGGCGACCACGGATCGACCTACTTTCATCCCGACAGCGCCGCGGCCCAGCAGGCGATCGACTGCCTGATCCAGCTACAACGGATGGCCGGTGGCAACGCGCTCATCGGCCGGCAGGTCTATCCGCTCTTGCGGGAGGCAGGCTTCGACGCTGTCCGCATCTCGCCCCGCATGGTGTACGTCGACGCGAGCCGGCCCGAGCTCGTCGACGGCTTCACCAGGAAGACATTCACCGCGATGATCGAGGGCGTCCGCGAACCCGCCGTCGCGGCCGGCCTGATCGAGCCCGGCACGTTCAATGCGGGCGTGCAAGACCTGCACCGGACGACCGAGCCCGACGGCGTGTTCTGCTACACGTTCTTCAAGGGCGTGGCTGAGGCGACATGACTGGACGGTTCAGGTCAGGTCGTCGTCGACGAGGTTCGCGTAGCCGGTCTGCCCGCTCCGATTCGGATGGTAGGACTCCATGATCGGGCTGGACAGCCCGTTGATCCACTCGACGTCGTCACACACCGCGTGCCCGATGAATGCCGACTCCGGATTGACGAAAGCGAACCCGTGCGCCGAGGCGCGACCGGCGAGCGTGCTGTCCATCAGGTCGGCGGTCTGGTTCAGCAGCGACTCGTCACTCGGGCTGAACCATGTAGCGGCGTTGCAGTCCTCGCCGTTGAACAGCCGTGGGTAGCCCACGACGACGACCTTGGCCGTCGTCGCCCGTGACCGGATCGCGTTGTACAGCGAGTCGAGCCTGCCGGGCAGCGTGTTGCGGATGATGCTCTGCGCGTTGGACACCGCCGCCGAGCAGTTGCCCAGCCAGGACGGCTCGGCGCACGTGGTGATCACCGAGGAGAACCCGGCGTCGTTGCCGCCGACCTGGACCGTGACCCACCTCGTGCCGCTGCTCAGCCCGCCGAGTTGGCCGCTCTGCACCGACGAGGTCGTCGCGCCGCTGCACGCCGAGAACGTCAGCGTCGCGCCGATCCGCGCTGCGTCGGTGACCGCGTAGGCGTAGGGAGACCGGTAACACGATCCGCTGTCGCTGTAGTAGGTACGGCTTCCGACGCCCGACGCGTAGGAGTCGCCGAGCGCCACGTACTGTCCGCTCGCGGCAGCCGGAGCGGCAAGCGCCACCGTCACAACGGCGGCGGCGAGGACTGCGATGCCTGCTTTGATGAGCCGGTTGTGCCCCATGGACTGCCCCTTCTCGAAGCCAGCTGGAGTCCCCGTGGCACGACTATGACTGGATCTTGTACAGAAGGGAAGAGCGTTACAGAAGCACCAGGTCGTCCCGATGCACGACTTCACGGCGGAACTGCTCAGGAAGGTCGCCGGTGCGGCGGCCGAGCAGGCCGGGCAGGTCGGCCGAGTCGTAGCTGACCAGGCCGCGCGCAACGACAGTGCCGTCGACGGCGACGAGCTCGACCGGGTCGCCCGACTCGAAGTCGCCGCTCACCCCGGTGATGCCCGCCGGAAGCAGGGACGCCCGCCGCGCGACCACCGCGGCAACCGCGCCCTCGTCGAGCACCAGCCGGCCGCGCGGACGGGTCGCGTGGCGCAGCCAGAACAGGCGCGATGCCGTGCGATCGCCGGACGGGTGGAAGACAGTGCCCGCGGTTCCCTCGAGCGCGGCGGCGACCGACGCCGCGGCCGCGAGGATGACCGGGATACCCGCCCCGGTCGCGATAGTCGCGGCCTCGATCTTGGTGGACATTCCCCCGGTGCCGACGTCGCTACCCGTGGCGCGCACGCGGACCGCGGCGAGATCCTCGAGCGTGCGCACCTCGTCGATGAACCGCGACTCGGGCCGCCGTGGCGCGGCGCTGTACAGGCCGTCGACGTCGGACAACAGGACGAGCGCGTCGGCGCTGACCAGGTGCGCCACCAGCGCGGCAAGCCGGTCGTTGTCGCCGAAGCGGATCTCGTGAGTCGCGACCGTGTCGTTCTCGTTCACGATCGGGATGACGCCGAGACTCAGCAGCCGCTCGAGTGTCCGGTTGGCGTTTCGGTAGTGGCCGCGCCGGTGGAGGTCGTCGGCGGTCAGCAGCACCTGGCCGACCGTCAGGTCGTAGCGCGCGAACGACGCGGCGTAGCGCTCGACGAGCAGTAGCTGACCGACGCTCGCCGCGGCTTGCTGCGTGGCCAGGTCACGCGGCCGGGCGCGCAGGCCGAGCGGCCCGATGCCGGCGGCGATCGCGCCGGACGACACGAGCACGACCTGCTGGCCGGCGGCGTGGCGTGCGGCAAGGGCGTCGACGAGCGCGTCGAGCCGGCCGGCGTCGAGGCGTCCACGCGAGGTCAGCGACGAGGAGCCGACCTTGACGACCGTGCGCTGCGCCTCGGCGATCGCCTGCCTGGTCACTCTGGCCTCTGCGTCACTCTGGCCTCTGCCGCCGGGCCCGTTTCGCCGCCAGCCGCTCGTCGGAGCGGGAGCGGGCGGACGTCTCCAGGCGCTCGTCCGATCCGCGCCGCGACGGCCGGTACTCGGCGTCGGCCATGGCGGAGGCCGGCTCGAAGTCGAACGTGACGTCGCCGATGGTCACGGCGGCACCGGGCTGTGCGCCCTGCCTGGCGAGTTCGTCCTCGACGCCGAGCCGGGCCAGCCGGTCGGCGAGATAGCCGACCGCCTCGTCGTTGTCGAAGGCGGTCTGGCGCACCCAGCGCTCGGGCTTGGCGCCGCGCACGACGAACGCGCCGTCCTCGGCCGAGTCGGGCGCGACGGTGAATCCCGGGTCGTCGACGGCCTCGGGCCGCAGCACGATGCGCGCCGGTGCCGGGGCCGGACGTGCTGCGCGGTCGGCCTCGACCTCGGCGGCGAGCGCGAATCCCAGCTCCCGCAGGCCGGCATGGCTCACCGCGGACACCTCGAACACGCGAAGCCCGCGAGCCTCCAGCTCAGGACGCACCAGCGCGGCCAGATCCGCGGCCTCGGGAACGTCCATCTTGTTCAGCGCGACGACGCGGGGACGGTCCAGCAGCGAGCCGAACGTGCCGACGTAGCGCCGAAGCTCGTCCTCGATGGCGTCCAGGTCGCTGATCGGGTCGCGGCCCAGGTCGAGCGTCGCGCAGTCGAGGACGTGCAGGAGCACCGAGCACCGCTCGATGTGGCGCAGGAAGTCGAGGCCCAGGCCCTTGCCCTCGGCGGCACCGGGGATCAGCCCGGGAACGTCGGCCATCGTGAACGTCGACTCGCCCGCGCTGACGACGCCGAGGTTCGGCACGAGCGTGGTGAACGGGTAGTCGGCGATCTTCGGACGAGCCGCCGACATCGCGGCGATCAGCGACGACTTGCCCGCGGACGGGAACGCCGCGTCCACCCTGGGCGGCGACGAACCGGGTACCGGCACCGGTCAGGTCGGCGAGCACCTCGCCGTCGGCCATCACCACCGTGCCGTCCGGGACGCGCAGTTCGAGGTCGGCGCCCTCGGCGCCGTTGCGGTTGCTGCCGGCACCCTGCTTGCCGTTGCCGGCGTGCTGGTGCGGATGGTGGTGGAAGTCCAACAGGGTATGGACGTTCGGGTCGACGACCAGGACGACGTCGCCGCCGTTGCCGCCGTTGCCGCCGTCCGGGCCGCCGAGCGGCTTGAACTTCTCGCGGTGGATCGAGGCGACGCCGTGCCCGCCGTTGCCCGCAGAGACGTGCAGCACCACGCGGTCTATGAACGCCACTGCTGCTCCTCTCTGCCTGGTCCCTCGCAAAATGAAGGCGGGCGCCGGGATGGACCCGGGCCCGCCTGGCGGTGCGTCGTCGCGGGGGGCCGGTCAGGGTGCGTTGAACACGTCCTGCTCGTCGCGAGCGGCGAACCGGATGGCAAGGCCATGCCCACCTCGGAGGAAAGCTCCGGCGGAGCCACTGCCGACCACGACAACGCAGCCAGGCGTCGATCCGAGCGACGCGCAGCAGAGCGTGGACGTGTTCAACGCACCCTTAAGCCACCGGGACGATGCTGACGGTCTTGCGACCGCGCGATTCGCCGAACTGCACGCTGCCTTCGACCAGCGCGAACAGCGTGTCGTCGCCGCCGCGGCCGACGTTCGCACCCGGGTGGAACTTCGTGCCGCGCTGGCGGATCAGGATCTCGCCCGCGTTGACGGCCTGGCCGCCGAAGCGCTTGACGCCGAGGCGCTGCGCGTTGGAGTCGCGGCCGTTGCGTGAGCTGGACGCGCCCTTCTTGTGTGCCATTTCGCTACTTCTTTCCCGCGGCGATGTCGGTGACCTTGAGCTCGGTCAGCTGCTGACGGTGGCCCTGCCGCTTGTGGTAACGGGTCTTGTTCTTGAACTTGTGGATGCGGATCTTCGGGCCCTTGGTCTGCGCGACCACCTCGGCCTTGACCGCGACCTTGGCCAGCTTGTCGGCGCTGTACGTGACGGCCTCGCCGTCGACCAGCAAGACGGCCGGCAGCGCCACCTCGTCACCGGGGGCGGCGTCGAGCTTCTCGACCTGCAGCAGGTCCCCCACCACCAGATGGGCCGTCCTACAGGCTACGGCACCCTCAACGCCCGAAGCAAAGCGGCTCATCGGGCACCGATCGCGACAGGCGGGCCTGCCGGGCGGCTGGCCGCGCGCCGCCGCCGGCGCGGCGCCGGCTCGGCGGGCGCTTTGCCGTCGGGGGTCTCGGCGACCTCAGCGGCGACCTGGTCGCCGGCCGGCTCGTCGTTCTCGTCGGGCTGCTCGGCTGGTGCCTCGTCGGCGACGGCCTCGGGCTCGGCGCCGTCCGGCTGAACGCGTCCGGCAATCGTGACCATCGCGTTCGCGGCAGCCTTGCGCTGCTCGTCGTTGGCCACCGGCTCGACCGCCTCGACCGGCTCGCTCGACTTGCGGCCACGCTTGCCCTGCTTCCTCGGGCGCTGATCGCCGGCGTCGGCCGCATGGCGCTCGACCGGCTCGGAGTGGATCAGCACGCCGCGGCCCTCGCAGGTCGGGCAGGTCTCGCTGAACGCCTCGAGCAGACCCTCGCCGACGCGCTTGCGGGTCATCTGCACCAGGCCGAGCGAGGTCACCTCGGCCACCTGGTGCTTCGTGCGGTCACGTCCCAGACATTCGGTGAGCCGCCGCAGCACGAGGTCGCGGTTGCTCTCCAGCACCATGTCGATGAAGTCGATCACGACGATGCCGCCCACGTCGCGCAGTCGCAGTTGCCGCACGATCTCCTCGGCAGCTTCGAGGTTATTGCGCGTGACGGTCTGCTCGAGGTTGCCGCCCGAGCCGATGAACTTGCCCGTGTTGACGTCGACGACGGTCATGGCCTCGGTGCGGTCGATGACCAGCGAGCCACCAGACGGCAGGAACACCTTGCGGTCGAGCGCCTTGGTGAGCTGCTCGTCGATCCGCAGCTCGTGGAACAGGTCGCCCTCGCCCGTGTGCTCGCGAACGCGGTCGGCGAGATCGGGGGCGACGTCGTTGACGTAGCCGGAGATGGCGTCCCACGCGTCCGCGCCGGACACGATCAGCTGGTGGAAGTCCTCGTTGAAGACGTCACGGACGACGCGGATCGCGAGGTCGGGCTCGCCGTAGACGAGTGTCGGTGCGGCCTTCGGCTGCTTGGACTTCGCCTCGATCGACTGCCACTGCGCCTTGAGCCGCTCGACGTCGCGGGTCAGATCCTCTTCGCTGGCACCCTCGGCGGCCGTGCGCACGATGACGCCCGCGTCCTCGGGGACGATCTTCTTCAGGATCGCCTTGAGCCGGTGCCGCTCGACGTCGGGCAACTTGCGGCTGATGCCGGTCATCGCACCGCCCGGCACGTACACCAGGAACCGGCCGGGCAGCGAGACCTGGCTTGTCAGCCGGGCGCCCTTGTGCCCGATCGGGTCCTTGGTCACCTGTACCAGCACGGTGTCGCCGGACGACAGAGCGGTCTCGATCGCCCGCGCCTTACCTTCGAGCCCGGCCGCGTCCCAATTCACCTCGCCGGCGTACAGGACGCCGTTGCGCCCCTTGCCGATGTCGACGAAGGCGGCCTCCATGCTGGGCAGCACGTTCTGCACCCGGCCGAGGTAGACGTTGCCGACGTAGGACGTCGCGGTCGCGCGCGTCACGTAGTGCTCGACGAGGATGTCGTCCTCGAGCACGGCGATCTGGGTCCGCTCGCCGGCCTGGCGTACGGCCATGACCCGGTTCACCGACTCGCGCCGGGCGAGGAACTCGGCCTCGCTGAGGATCGGCGCGCCTCGAGGCGCGTCGAACCCTTGACGCCCCGCACCCCGTCGCCGTCTCCGCTGCCGCCGTTACGGGATTCTCGGACGTGCACCACGGTGTTCGGCGGATCGTCGCCCCCGGGCTCGGCGTCGCCCGCGCCGGCCTTGCGGCGACGGCGACGGCGACGGCGCGCCGACGACGTGCTCTCGCCGTCGGGCTCGTCCGCCTCGGCTGCGGGCTCGTCGGCGTCGTCCGCGGGTGCGCCGTCATCGGCGGCATCGTCCGCGGTCTCGTCCTCGCGCGTCTCTTCGGCGTCCTCGCGTGCGTGTCCCCCGCGCCCGCGACGTCCGCGGCGGCGCCGGCGGCGGGCACCGGTCGCCTCCTCGGCCGCGACCTCGCGAACCTCGTCAGGCTCCTCCTCGGTCTCGGCCACGACCTCGTCCACCACGGCCGCATCGACGGGTGCTGCCTTCGCAGGTCCTCTGGATCGGCGACGGACCGGCACCGGCGGCGCGTCGGCCGGTGCGACGAACAGCATCGGCGGCGGGCCCGCCGGGGCCGTCGGCGCGCTTGGTTCGTCCTGGCTGGTCGCTGCCTGCGGGGTGCGCTTGGTGCGGCCTCGCTTGGCCGGCGCGGCCTCGTCGGCCGGGGCATCCGGCGCCGCCTTGGCAGCGGCGCGCTTGGTGGCTTTCTTCGCGGCCGGCGCGGCGTCAGCGGCGGCGTCGGCGCCGGCCGTCTTGGCGGCCGACTTGCGGGCCCGCGACGCCTTCTTCACCGGCTCCGGGGGGGCCGCTTGGGCCTGCTCCTCGGCGGGCGGCGCCGCCTTCTTTGCGGCTGCCTTGCGCGGGGCGCGCTTCGGTCTAGTTGTTGCTTGGGTTTCGTCCGGCGTCGCCGGATCGTTCGTGTCGTCTGTTTCGAGCATGTGCTCGGGTCACTCCGTTCGGCCTCCGGGCGCTGCTCGTGACAGGCCTGCTCCGGCCGGTTCGAGCCGCGACCGCGCGGAGGCGGTTGAGGCGGGCAGCCCCCCGGGCGGCCCGCTAAGTCTGTTGTCCGACTACGACCGCACTTGCGCGGCCACGATCGGTGTCCAGGGACGGACTACGGCGCCATCTCGCGCGTCACCCGATCGGCGGCGAGTGGATCGCCGACCGCACCGGAACCGTCGAGCGGCCCCTGCGCCAGCCGGACCGCGCGATATTCCCAGCGCGGGACGTCGAGGGCGAGACCGGCAACGGAATGCAACGCTGCGAGTAGGTCGTCGGGCCGAACGGCCGGGGTAACCAGTCGGACGACCACGTCCAGTATTGCACGCGGTGCCGATCCGCCCGGTTCACCGGCATCCGACACGGCGAGAGACAGGACCGGCCGCCTGGCATCGACCGTTTTGCGCCCGTCCTTGGTCAGCCGCTCGATCTCGACCGTGTCGGCCGCCAGGAAGCGCTCGACCACCCTCGTCGCCTCGTCGGCCGGGACGCCCAGCAGCTCGATACGCCACTCGGCGGCCTGCATCCGCTCGGGCAGCGACCCCCCACCGGCTTCGACGGCCTCCACGATGTCGAGGCCATCGGGTAGCGCGGCATCGAGCGTCGCGCGCAGCTCGCCGACGTCCATGCGCCGGGCCAGCCCGATCTCGAGGTACTCCGCCTCGCTCGCCACGCCGGTCGGTGCCGCGCCGACATAGTAGATCTTCGGATGCGGAGTGAAGCCGGCCGAGTACGCCATCGGTACCTGCGCCCTACGCAGCGCGCGCTCGAACGCCCTCGCGAAGTCGCGGTGCGAGGTGAATCGCAGGCGACCACGTTTCGCGTAGCGCAGTCGGACGCGCTGCACAACCGGCGGCGGTGGCGGTCCTTCCGGAACACGGCGGGCCATGCCGC
>WNGH01008116.1_pt1 | contig 19860 bp, 12 predicted proteins | sample 5400631 | NCBI WGS metagenome assembly WNGH01 (sample SAMN13153373, study PRJNA577476) | soil metagenome | isolation source: 115 cm soil or saprolite under Garry oak tree replicate 1 | place: USA:California | collected 2016-06-15
TCGTGGAATCGGCGGACTACACCGACGGACGCACGCCACTCCCGGCCCGGAGTGGAGGGGCGCTCCAACTGGCGACGCCGGAGGCGATCCGCAAAGCGTTCGCGGAACAATGGAACGTCCTCTCCCATTCCCTCGGGTTAGGCGTCGACTCGGACAAGGCGTTCCAGGGCGTGCGGGACCTCGTCATGTACGACATCCCCGATGGCACGCGGTCGACCCTCTCGGTCCCCGTGACGGGCGACGTCGACGCGGATGCGGGCCTGTACTGCCTCGCCCTCGTCCACACGCTCGCGAGCCTCGGCGCGCGGACGAACGTCATCATGACGCACACCGTGTACAACCGCGACCGCGGTCCTGAGGAAACGAGACGGTTCCTCGAGATCCTCCTGAAGGGAATCGATCCCTTCCGCGAGTATGCGCGCCGCCATGGATTGGCAATCCACCTGGAGGGAATCCGGGAGGGCTACGAGCTCGAACAGGAGTTCAACCGCGCATTCCCCATGCCGTCCCACCCGAAGTTCGACGCGCATTTCCTCATGGACTACGAGGAGGAGTGGTTCCTGTCCCCGGAGGGCCGCGCCCTGCTCGAGGTGCTGCCGCCGATCGATGTCGTCGTGCGGCACACGAAGCTCGGCATCTCCGGCGGGTGGATTCCGACTCGGATGCGGAAGGCCGCCTACGTGTATTCGCAGAACGGCACCGTGCACAGCAATTGGAATTTCAACGAGTACGCCGCGATGGTCGCGGTCACCTATCTCGCGAAGATCCTCCATGAGGGCGAGGCGCTCTCGAAGACGTACGCATCCATCGACGAGATCAAGGCCCGGTACCGCGACCGCGAGATTCGGCTTCGTCAGAAGATCGTCCGCCTCTCGTCGAAGCCACGTAAGCTCTTCGTCGTCGGCTCGCCGGTCGGTCTCATCCAGGTGTACGCCTAGACGAGCGGGGACTCGACGAAAAATCCCGTGAGCAGCTGTTCCGTCCCTCTCGCCTCGCTCGGCACGCCTTTCCATTTCTGCAGCACGGGCCGATTTTGCGCCTCGAACGCGAGGAGGACGTCTCGCATTTGGCGGCGCAGCTGATCGGTCTCTTCGCCCTCGAGGACGACGGTCAGGTACGTCAGGCGGGCCTTTTCGATGACCAGTGTGTAGGTCCCGTGGACGATCGAGCTGAGGGATTTGCCGCGGAGGATCGGGAACGAAGTTCGCATGAAATTCTGGATGACATCGAGGGTGGCGCCGAAGAGATCCTGGTCGATCGTCGTCTCGCCCGGCTTGGTTTTCGCTCCGATCAACGTCCCGTCATGGAACGTGAGGAACACCGCCTTGATCGAATAGCGGCGCGCCTGGAACATCCGGATCGCTTCGGAGATTCGCTCTCGCCCGATCGGGTAGAGCGTGTAGTAGGCACTCGCAGCAACGAAAATCAGGAGGGTCGAAAGAGGCGGTGGAAAACTCTGATTGCCAGTCAAGCCAAGGATCCCGTTTGTCGACAGGCCGAGGACGAGGACCAGGGTGAACGTCACCATGAGGCCGGCGGCCCGTCGGGCGAGGGTCTCGCTGCTCTTCCGCACGATCTGGTAGAGGCGGTACAGGTTCCGAATGCCCACGACCGAGTACGTGAGGATGTACGCGAGGTAGATTCCAAGGATCGGGAAGTCGAAGACCGGCACGAATAGCGGGGCATCACTTGTGGGCGGATTCACCCTCGTGATCCCATATCGGAAGACGAGGAGCAGCATCGCGACCGAAAGGATCATGAGCGCCCAGTACGACCGGCGCATGCGGTCCACGTAAACGAGCGTGAAAAGGAGGAAGAAATTCACCGCGAGCGTCAAGCCCGTCAGGCTCACGAGGGCCGAGAGACGCGCATAGACGTCCGATACGGAGTGGAAAAGCAGCCAATCGCCAATCGCGTAGAGGCCCGCGAAAAAGCAGCAGAATAGGAAGAACGCTTCTGTCCAGGTGTGCCACCGATCTCGGTAGATTTGCAGCGCAGCCAGGATGAACCACGCTGCAGCCGAGACGAGGGGTGCTTCAATGAGGACTTCGAAGAACCAACTGACCATCGGTGTGTCCGGAACCGCGTTCCGTTCCGGCACGTATAAGGGAAGTCAAATAAATACCGCTCTCGATATCTGGTTTGGACGGGTGGCGGAAGAGGACCTTGAGGTCGATTCGGTGACGACCCGGCCTTTCGTGTTCTTCGATCTTGGCGGGACCCTCGTTGACCTCCGCGGGATCGTGACTTCGATGGCAAATGCGCTTCAAGGGGCGCACGTACGCGGACCCGTCCCCCTCGCGTTGCTCTGGGCCACGAAGACCGCCGAGCGCCTGCCCGCTGCAGTCGGCCCAAACTTCCGCCCGGAACGGGAGATCGCGACCGATGTCCTCGCCGAACTCCTTCGCGAACGCGGCCGGGCAAATCTCATCGAGGAATCAACTCGCCTCGTCCGGGAGGCCTGGGACGGCTATGTCCAACGGTGCGTCCTCCAGGAGGACGTCTCGGTGGCTTGGCTTCGGAGCCTCCGATCCAACGTCGCAGCTCTCGGAATTGTCACGGACGGCGATACCGAGGCGGTCGCCGGGGTCCTCGCGCGCACGAAGCTCGAAGGGCTGTTCGACTCCATTACGATTTCAGAACAGGTGCGATCGTACAAGCCGGACGCACGGATGTATCGAGCGGCGATGGGGGCGCTCGGCTCGAAGCCGGTAGAGAGCTTGTTCGTGTCCGATTCGCCTCTAGATCTCCAGGGGGCGATCAAGCTCGGGATGGGCGCGGCATGGATTCCGCGGCCCTCGCTGGGAGAGCCCGCAAAACCGCCGAGCGAGTCGCTTCGGCTCACCCACATCGATGAGATCGGGCGGATTGCCAAACGCTACGCAAAGTCGGGCCGGTTCTCGTTACGCTAGTGCGGCCGACCCTTTCTTCGTCTGTTTGAGCTGCAGTCGGTACATCTCGAGCAGCTCCTTCGTTGTCGTCGCGTCCTCCGGTCCTTTGTCGTCGCGCCAGCGTCCGGTGAACCGCGGGAATCGGATCGCAAGGCCGGCGCCAGGGCGGACCGCTCCCCAGGCCGCCGTGTGAACCGGGCTCACCGTGAGTTCGGCGCCCCGGACCTCGAGGACGGTCGTCGGCTCGAACCAGGTGTCGGCCTCAAGCTTCGAGTCGACTCGAGCGGGCTTGTGGTCTCGACGCGCGGCCTTGAGTTTGTCCGGCAACGCGAGCAACGTCTCATCGTCGAAGCCCGTGCCGAGCTTGCACGTCGTGCGGAACAGGTCTTCCTGTTCGTCGTATCCGGCCATGAGGAGCGCTCCATAAGAGCCCGCGCGTTTCCCTCGGCCCGCGAACGCGCCGACGATCACGAGGTCGATCGTATCGCTCAATGCGGCGCTGTATTCCTTCTTGAACTTGATCCACTGATAACCCCGCGCCCCCGCGTCGTAGGTCGAGTCCAGAGCCTTCGCCATGAGGCCTTCGCATCCCGCCTGAAGGGCCTCGTCGAAGAATGCCTCGGCTTGTTTCACGTCGTCCGTCACGTGGACGGTCGAGTGGCGGATCCCTTCCGTCGGTTTGACAACCGCCTCGAGGGCCTTGCGTCGGTCCGTGTACGGCCGCGCCGTGAGGTCCTCCTCGCCCCGCAAGAGGCAGTCGAACGTGAACAGGGTGACCGGGAATTCCTTCGACATTCGGTCGAGATCCGTCTTTCGTCCTCGGCGTCGGCTCACCTCCTGGAAGGGAAGGAACTCCCCCGTGTTCGGATCGACGGGGACCGCTTCGCCCTCCACGATGACGGCTCGATCCCGCACCGCGCTTCGAAGGCCATCGACGATCTCGGGGAACTGCACGGTGATGTTCTCCAGATGGCGGGAGAATAGCTCGATCCCCTTCGGAGAGACGTGGGCCTGGACGCGCAGCCCGTCGTACTTGTATTCGAGGGCGGCCTTCCCCATCCGCTCGAAGATCGCCTCGAGCGTCTCGAGTCGTTCGGCGAGCATCGCGCGGATCGGGCGGAAGAGTTTCAGGTGGATGTCGTTGAGGCCGTCGATGCCTTTCGAGGCGAGGACCCGCGCGACCTCCCCGAGGTCGGACGATACGTTGTACGCGCGCTCGACCCGCGCTCGGTCCGCCTTCGTCGCGAAGGTGGCCGCGAGTGCGTCGACGATCGTCATGTCCGCGACCCCAAGGCGCATCTGGCCGACGACCATCCGGACGACGTACTTCGCCTCCCGCGGGGTCGCGTTGCCGAGCAACTCCGACAACAACCGAATCTTCCGTTCCTGACTTCCTTCCCCGGCTTCGCGGGCAATCGCGTCGAGATGCTGATACACCGTCGAGACCGTCAGCGGACTCGACTCCAACGGCTTCTGCCGTCGCGTGGCGATCGCCTCCTCTGCGACGAGCCCGAGGTCTCCCTTCTCTTTCCAAAGGCGCATGACGGGTGCGTCCTCGAGGCCGGTCGCATGGGCGAGGACCCGCATCACCATCTTCTCCGCAAGGCCCAGCTCGATCCCTTCGTAGTCGGGGTGGATCCGACCTTGCGTCAGGTACACCACCTTGTCGAGGTCTTCTTTCGGGGTGACCCGCAACAGTCCGACGAGGAGCTCGGTCATCTCGAGACGTTTCGTTGTCGCCTCGATCTTTTCGTACGCGTCGACGACGCGCCCGAACTGCATTGTCCGGGCGGAAGCCATGGACGCATCTTAAGGGTTCGCGGGACTCGCGCAAACCTCCGCCGACACGTTGTTATTCGAGGGCGCCGATGTCCGACCGTGGCGTTGCGCGCGTTCGTGACCGGGGGTTCGGGCTTCATCGGGGGCCACCTCGTGCGACGGCTCCTCGAGGACGGATGGCACGTGAAAGCTCTCGTGCTCGATTCGGAGCGGAGCCGCCTTCCGAAACACGCAAACCTGGAGGCCGTCCCGGGGGACATCACGAACCCTTCGACCCTGCGGGGTCAGATGGACGAGACCGATTCGGTGTTCCATCTCGCGGCCCTCGTGGACTCCTGGGTTCGGGATCCCCGCGAGTACGTTCGCGTGAACGTCGAGGGGACCGGCCACGTGATCGACGAGGCGTTGTCGGCTGCCGTCCCGCGATTCCTCTTCACGAGCAGCATGTCCGGGATCGGGGTGACGCCCGGCGTCGTGATGCGCGAGGATAGCCCGGTCGGGAAGTCGTTCGGGCCATATGAACAGTCGAAGGCGGATGCGGAGCGGCTGTTGACCCGATCCGTGCGAGAACGTGGGCTGCCCGCGATCACGCTCATCCCGAGCATCGTCATCGGACCGGGCGACACCCGCAACACCGGAAAGTTCCTGCTGTCGTATGTGAGGGGCGAATTCCCTGGCACCTTTGCGGAGGACTCGGTCCTGCCCGTCGTCGATGTGGACGATGTCGCCCGCGCGCATGTGCTCGCGTATCAACGGGGCCGCGTTGGCGAACGGTACATCATCTCTGGCGAGAACGTTCCGTGGGGCGAGTTGCTGCGGATGGCGAGCATCGCCTCGGGGACCCCCATGCCATCGCGGCACATCGGCGGGCGGGCGCTGCGGTTCGCGGCTCGCACAGGGGAACTCTTCTCCCGAGTCACCCGGTCCCCGCCCCGCCTCCCGTCATGGCTCGCCGACTTCCTCCTGACCGGCGCGTCGATGGACAACGGAAAGGCAGTCCACGAGCTCGGGATGACGTATCGCCCGATTCGCGAGTCGATCCGCGACTCGATCGGATGGTTCCGCGAGCAAGGCTTGTTCGTGGGACCGGAGGCGGCCGTAGCCCGAGAACTCGAAGTCCAGGTTCCTGTGGAGAACCCGCCCGTCGGATTAGAGATGAGGATCGAACCGACAGGCCAGGACACCAGTGCCTCTGGAGCCGCGCAACTCCGACGTCCGAAGCCGCCCGGAGGCCCCACCTAGCGCACGCGCTTCACGACCGCGTCGACGATCGCGAAGCTTTCGCCGAGGTACGCGTTCGGATCCATCGCCGACTCGATCTCTCGCTTCGAGAGGAGTTTCGTGACCTTCGACTCGGCGAGCAACGCGTCCCGCAAGTGGATCTCGTTCGCCCGTGCCTTCTGCGCAGTCTCGCGCACGAGCTTGTGGGCCTCCTGCCGTCCGATTCCCTTCGACACCAGGGCGATCATCACCGCTTCGGCCATGACCTGGCCCTTCGTCGCCTCGAGGTTCTCCTTCATTCGGTCCGGATAGACGCGCAACGTTCGGAAGATCTCCGCGGTCCGGGCGAGCATCTCGTCGATCAGGACGCACGCATGGGGCAGGATGATCCGCTCCGCCGCGCTGTTCGTCAGGTCGCGCTCGTGCCAGAGGGGGACGTTCTCCAGGGCGGGCGTCACGAGCGACCGCACGATCCGAGAGAGCGAGCAGACGTTTTCCGAGGCGACCGGGTTTTCCTTCTGCGCCATCGTGGAGCTCCCGACCTGCCGCTTCGACTCGAATGCTTCGGCGACCTCGCCGATCTCCGTGCGCTGCAGATTCCGGACTTCGGTGCAGAACTTCTCCAGGGACGCCGCGATGTTCGCGAGGATGGCGATGAATTCCGCATATCGATCGCGGCCGACGACCTGCGTCGCCGCTTCTTCCACCCCGAGGACGAGGTCCCGCATGACCGCCGGCTGGATGTCGAGGGCGTATGGCCCGAACGCCGCGCCCGTCCCGACGGCCCCGGACATCTTCCCGACGACGATCCGCGGGGACGCCTCGCGCAACCGGTCGCTGTGGCGCGCGACCTCGGAGGCGAAGACCGCCATCTTGAGTCCGAACGTGATCGGGACCGCGGCTTGCCCGTGCGTCCGGCCCAGCATCACGGTCCGCTTGTGTTTCGACGCCAGGCCCGCCAGCACGTTCGTGAGTTCGCCGAGGTCTTCGCCCACGACGCGAATCGCATCCCTCAGCTGGAGCGCCGTCGCGGTGTCGAGGATGTCGTTGCTCGTCGCGCCGAGGTGAACGTATTTTCCCGCGTCGCCGTCGCACGCTTCGGTCAAGGCGAGGACGACGGCCATCAGGTCGTGACGCGTCTCCTCCTCGATCTCCTGGACGCGCTTGACGGTCACCCGCTTCGTCGTGGCCTTCTTCGTGATCTCGGACGCCGCGGGCTCGGGAATCAACCCGACCTTCGCCTCTGCGCGGGCGAGCGCCGCCTCGACGTCGAGCAGGCGCTGGAGGCGCGACTCTTCCTCGAAGATCCCCTTCATCTTCGGCCGGCCATAGCGGAAGTCGATGGGGCACAGCAGCGACATGGCCACCGACGACCGCAAAGCCCGGAGGTATTATGGACTTTCTCCCGCGGGCCTGGGCCTACGGAGGAGACGGGGTTTTCGGGAGGACCACGGTGAAGGTCGATCCATGGCCGGGGAGGGAGGTGACCTCGATCGTGCCGCCGTGGGCGCCGACGACGCTCTTCGCGAACGCCAGGCCCAGTCCGGTTCCCTGCTCCTTCGGCTTCGTCGTGAAGAACGGTTGGAAGAGCTTCTCGATGACGTCCGGCGACATCCCCGGACCCGTGTCCTGGACGATCACGGCGACCGTCTCCCCGCGGTCCTCGACTCCGACGGTCACGGCCCCGGATGACGTGGCCTGAAGGGCGTTCTTCGTCAGGTTCACGAGCACCTGCTGGATCCGCCGCGGGTCCACGTCGGCGATGACCGCGCGGCTCACGACTTCCTTCCGCAGCTCGACCCCGTCGTGGAGATACGGCTCCATCTGCTCGAGCGAAGCGTCCACGATCGTGCGCAGGTCGGTCTCCGCGGGTTGGATCGGCGGCGGCCGCGTCAGCCCCGCGAGATCCTGGAGGATCGACCCGATGAGGCGTCGCTGGGCGTTGATCTTCTCGAGGCGGCTGACGACTTCCGGGTCTTGCGAGCGCTTCGCGGCGGTCGCCGCGAGCAACGAGATGTTCGTGAGCGGAGTGTTGATCTCGTGGGCCACGTACCCGGTCAGGCGGCCCATCGCCGCGAGTCGTTCGGATTCGAGGAGCCGATGTTCCAGTTCCTTCTTCTCCGTGACGTCGACCGCGGCTGAGAGCACCGCTCCTTCGGGGCCAAGCGGGAGGGTCTCGATCGAGAGGATCACGTGCCGGGTTTGTCCGGTCTTCGACTGGAGCGAGAGTTCCAGGTTGTGGATCGGCTCTCCGGTGCGCACCTTCTCGAGGACCGCCTCTCGAGCGGCGGGATCCCGCCACAGCCCGAGCTCGAGCGAGGTGTGGCCGATCACCTCCTCGCGCGCGTATTCGAACAGACGCAAGAACGAATCATTGACGTCAACGAACCGATTCTCCGGGAGCGCGGAGAGGCTCATCGCGACCGGGCTCCCGTAAAACGCCTTCTGGAACCGCACCTCCGATTCCCCCCGGGCCACCTCGAGCTGTTTCCGCGCGCTGATGTCCCTCGCAAATCCGACGAACGCCGGAGGTTCACTCGCGATTCGTGTGATTGCGAGCTCGACGGGGAATTCCGTTCCGTCCTTTCGGAGTCCGGTAAGTTCGATGCGTCGTCCCAAGACCGGTCCCTCGCCGGTCTCCAGATACCGGGCGAGACCGCGGCGGTGCGACTCCCGCAACGACGGAGGGACGATCGTCTCCGCCAGGGTCTTGCCGATCACCTCGTCCCGCCGATATCCGAAGGTCCGTTCGGCGGCGGGATTGAAATCGACGATGCGGCCCCGGTGGTCCATCGCGATGACGCTGTCGAGCGCCGTATCGAGGATCGCTGCCCGCCGTGCTTCGCTCTCCCTCAAGGTCAACCGGGCCTTGGGGCCCCCCACCGGTCCGGCGGCCTTGCGCGGTGCGCGGGACCTCTTCTTCGACGGGGATCGAGACATCGAGGTGAAACCCGGAGTTCCGGGAGGGAACCGCCCGCCTCCGCGATGGCCCGCGGCCCTATTTATGGCGTTCGAGCGAATTGTTCCCTTTTCTGCGAGAGTCGCAACATGAATCGCGCAGGCGGAGGTTGGCCTGACGTCGAAAAGGAAAAGGGGGAGCAAAGGGCGATCGGGTCGCCCTCCGCCCGGTTACTTCTTCCGTCCCATCATGGCCGCCAGTGCCGCAATGACGACGAGGGCGAGGATCGCCACGATGATCGTCGAGGTGTCCAAGCCCGCGGTCACCCGCGGTTCAACCGTCCCGACACGCTGCTCGGCGACGACCGTCGTGCTTCCGGTGCCTTCGGTGTAGCCCGCCGCCGTTGCGGATGCGACGATCCGGAATTGAGTCCGCGGACCCACGTCTGCCGAGAAGGTCGTCGTGAAGTGACCCAGCGCGTCGGTCGTACCGGACGCGGCTGCAACGCTTCCGCCGAGGCCGACGACCTGGAGGCTCACGACGGCTCCGACGACGGGCGAGCCTCCGGACTGCACGGTGACCGTGATCGTCGACTGGCCGCCGGACGGCACCGTCACCGCCGAGGAACTCACCGCCACCGAAAGCGCGCGTGTGTCCGCGGTCACCGTCATCCAGGCCGACGTCGTCGCGCCGGCGTAGCCGAGCTTCGATGCTTGGATCGTCACCTGGACGTCCGTCGCGCCTTGAGCGCTCGGTGCGGTGATCGCCGCGCTCAGCGTACCCGCGAGATTCGTCGTTCCGCTGGCTACCTGGTTCCCGCCGATCCAGAAGGAGACGTCGGCTCCCGCAACCGGGGCGCCTTCCGAGTCCGTCACCTTCGCGATCGCGGTCGTCGACTGCCCGGCCTTGACGGCCGTCGGCACCACGGTCAACGTGGCCGCGAGGGGACCGAGCTGGGTCACGTGGAGCATCTGGTACGTCCAGAAGTTGTTCACGCCGCCCGGCATGCTCACCCAGCCGTCGAACGATCCGCGGACGGTCGCCTCGATGGCGTTGAAGTGCAAGACCGGGACGAAGAATCCCTGCGTCATCGTCCGGAGTTGCGCGTCCATGACGGCCGTCGTGCGCGCCGCGGGTCGCGCGGATCCCGAGGCGCGTGAACACGTCGACGGTCGCTTCCTGGATCGTGAACGCCCGCGCGTCCTCCGTGACCGGGATTCCGATCACGGTCAGGGCGAGCGGCGCGCCGTTCGGCCGCTCCCGGAAGCCGTCTCCGTCGCGGTCCAAGTAGCCCGCGTTGTCGAGCATCTGCAGGCTCTGCGTGAGCAGGGCCGTCGACCGCCCGCCGACCAGGGTGATCGTCACCTGGTACGTCGGCACGGCCGGGTTGAACCACGGCACGTCTTCCTGGATGACCGGGCCCTTCGAGATGATCGTCGACGGATACAGCTGGCGGTACAGGATCGGGTTCAGGGTCACGGCGAGAGCGGATCGCAGGCTGCTATCCGACGTCACGCGGCTTGAGTCCATGTTGAACCCGAACGAGAGCTGCCGGAGGCCTGGGTTCTGCACGAGCGTCGCGTCGTTCAGGAGCGTCTTGTTGACGCCTCCGACGTCGATGATCTGCGATGGCTCGTCGACGAGGAGGCCCCAACCGATGAAGTCCAGGTTCCCGCTCAGGAGCGCGGTCGCCGCGGCCGTCGTACTCGCGTAGACGCTGAACGTCACGGTCTCGAGGTATGGCGGCCGGAAGTGCGCCGCGTTCGCCGTGAGCGTCCACGAGGTCGACGTCGACGCCGTGAGCTTCCACGGTCCGCTCCCGATAGGGCTCGCGACGGTCCCGGTCTTGACGATCGGGAGGGTGATCCACTGTCCGAAGAGCAGGCCGCCTCCCGACGCGGACGACATCGTGACCGTGTTCCCGACGTTGGTCACCGAGAGATCCGACGAAACGCGCCCGGCGGTCTTGTACTGGTTGTACGAGGACACGACGTCCCCTCCTCCCACGGCCGTGCCGTCGTGGAACTTCAGGTCCGACCGCAGGGTCGCGGTCAGGGCCGGGCCGGAGATTGACCACGAGGCCGCCGCCCACCGAGAGGGCGTGAGCGTCGCCGGGTCGATCCGTCCGAGGCTGTCGTAGACGAGCGGGATGACTTTCCAGCTGTCCGCGTCCGTGGCCGTGAACGGATTGAGGTTGAGCGCGCCGCGGACGGCCACGCGAAGATTGCCGCCGTACAGGCCGGACGCGTCCCCATGGGTGGCCCGGACCGGGATCGCCGACGAAAGGAGGAGCACGAGGACGAGCCCGAGGATCGCGGTGACCGCGAGCTTGCGCATCACAGCTCACCCCCTTCGGGGGGCGGGAGCTCCTCTTCGGCCGAGGCTCCCTCCTTCTTCATGTCCTCCATCTTCATGCCGCCTTCGCCTCCACCGCCCCCTCCGCCGCGGCCTCTCCGGGCCTGGCCGATCGCGAGGCCCACGAGGAGGGCGATGACCGTCAGCACGGGCAACAAGATCAGCCCGACCGACGCGGTCGACACGCCTTGCGGCACATACGAGACGGCCTCGGACGTCGTCGCGGTGTTACCCGCGGCGTCCGTCGCTTCGACGAAGATCACGTTCGACCCGAAGCTCAATGCGACGCTGGTCGAGTAGTGCCCGGACGACACCGTGACGGGCTGGCCGTTCACTGTCACGAAGGCAATCGAGCTCTCGACCGTCCCGCTCACGGTGACCGTGGCCGAGCTGACCTCCGACGGCAAGGCGTCGATCGTCAGGGTCGGCGGGGTCGTGTCGCGCGCGACGGTGAGGCTCGCGGTCCCCTGGTTGCCCGCGGCGTCTGTCGCCGCGATGGCAATGGAGTTCGGGCCTTCCACGAGCGACACGGGCACCTCGAACGAGCCGTCCGCATGGACCATCGCCGGGATGCCCGCGACGGTCAGGGACGCGGCTTCGCTCACGACGCCCGAGACGACCGTCAGGTCCTTCGACGTCAGGAGTCCGGCCGAGCTCCGCAGCAAGGAGATCGCGGGCGCGGTCGAATCGCTGACGACCGTCAGCGAGGTCGAGGCGGTATTCCCGAGGGCGTCGGTCGCGCTCACGTCAATCGTGTTCGATCCTTCGATCAGGGAGACCGCGGAGCTGAAGGCGCCGGAGCCGTCGACGAACACGCTGGATCCGCCGATCGAGACGCTGGCTCCCGGCTCTGTCGCGCCGGTGACCGTCACGGTCGAGGCCGACGTCACGAGGCCCGGCGTCGGCGATGCGATGTCGAGCCGCGGCGCGGTCGTATCGATCGTGAAGGACCATGCGGTCGTCGCGAGGTTCCCCGCGAAGTCGCCCGCCTGCACGATCATCGTATGCGAGCCGTCGCTCAACGTTTGGGTCGGCGTGAAGAGGACCGTTCCCGTCGGATAGCCGACGTTCGTCTGGTGCGGCACGCTGATCGACGCGATCGAGGTGATGTCGACGCCGTCGAGCCAGACGACGATCTTCGTCTGATCGATCTCGCCACGGGCCTCGAACGCACCCGGCTGGTTGTCGTTGATCTGGACGAACATGCCTGGCGTCGAATCGCTCACCACGCTGCCTTGCGCCGGCAGCTGGCTGCTGAACGACGGCGGCGTGATGTCGTAGCTGTACCGGATCGTGATCTGCTGCGCGAGCGCGAACGGCGCGAATCCGGGGCTTGCGAACAAGAAGCTTGTCAGGAGGCCTTCCGGATGGCTTCCGGGGAAGTCCCAGCTGATGTCGAAGCCCGTCGGGGTGAAGGCTGCGACCGTGGTCGTCGGTGCGTTCGTCGAGGCGAACGGCGACACGCCGATCTTGTTGACCGTCAGCGTGAGGTCGAACAGCCCGCCAGTCGGCACCACGTCGAATCCGGCGGCGTGGAGCCAGTAGCAGCCCGCGGCCGGGAAGGAGAGCGACGCTTGTTCGGGATCGTTCGACGTCGCCATCGTCGTGCCGACCGCGCTGTCCGCGACCGTGTACACACCGTCGCAGTTCGCGTCGTAGAAGATGCCGAAGTCGACGTCATTCGCACCGCTGTGGAAGAACGCCGACCACGTCGCCACGATGGTCCCCGACGGGATCACGGTCTCGAGCTTGTTCGGGGCGCTGAACAAGTAGGCGATGAACGATCCACCGGGGAATGGGTACGATTGGACCGGTTGGTCGTTGGTATGGGTCGTCACGATCTCCGTCACGGCGGTGCCCAGTCCGTCCTGGAGCGGCACTTGCGACGTGACCGTGATCGGCACGGAGCCCGCGAGTTGGTTCGTCGAGATCCGCGCGGTGATCGGGTTCGTCTCCATGATGCCGGCGTCCAGGCTGAACGGCTCGCTCCCGGAAACCGAGTTGAGCGCCTTGATCTGAATCGCGATCGGCCCGCTCAGCACGTCCGTCTGGAGGAATTCCTTGTTCAGGTACAGCGTGTCGGTGGCACCGAGGATCTCCTTCGTCGTCGCGAGTTCCACCATGGTACCCGGTCCGTACGTCGCATCGTTCGTCCAAACCGCGTCCGGCTGGAGCGAGTAGATCGTGATCTCTCCTTCCGACGGCGCCGAATCGAGGAGCAGGTCGTAGATCATCCGCCGATTCGCGGCCGGCGCCGCGGAGAAGTCCGCCCAGAACAGGCGCGAGTCGCCGATCTGCCGCCAGTTGCCCGGTAGCTGTCCCTGCGAGACGGCGTTGTTGTCGTACAGGTCCGTCGTTGCAACGCCGCCGCCAAACTTCAACGGGAGTGCGGTGGCCGGCACCGTAATGAGGACCGGCACGAGGCTCGACTTGGAACCGTCGTTGACCCAGATCACGCCTTGGTACATTCCCGCGTCCGTTCCTGCGGGGACCGCGAAGTCCACGTTGAACGAGGCCGAGCTGCCCGCCGGCACGAGGAGAGACGAGACCTGCGGGGTCGTCCAGGCCCACGACGCCTTGCTGTAGAACTCCACCGTGACCGGGGTCAGGCCGTGGGCACCCGCGAAGTCGCGGAAGGAAATCGCGAGACCGTTGTCGACCCGGTCTTTCGGATCGCGCAGTTGCAGGAACGTGTCCGATCCGCCCTCGATGCCGAAGCCGAACCGGTTCTGTTCGTACGGTCGATCGAAGCCGGGCGTGGAGCTCGGGTGTCCGGCATAATCGTACCAGTCGAACGATTCAATGAACGAGTCCGGCGCTCCGGTGAGGACGTTCGGATCTCGGACGAAGTTGATGCGGATGAAGTCCGCCGCGTCCCATCCGGCCGAGATGTCGTGCGCATCGATCAGCGTGAGGCCATCGGCGGCGTACCATCCCGACGGCTTCAGGACTCGCCAATCGCGGACGCCGGGAGCGGCCTGGAAGTTCCAGGTCCACGTGTAGTCCGGCGCGATCTTCGTGTACATCGCGTCGCCGATCGTGACCGTGACGTCCGAGGCGGTCGGGTTGTGGACCGTTAAGCTCGAGGTCGCGGAAGCGCCCGGAGCCATCTGGTTCACGAACGCGGGGCGGTGCACTCCTCCGAAGGAGCCGGGAGTGAGGAACGATGGATCCACGTAGACCCCGGACGCGCCAGAAGCGAGTCTCACCGCCGCGGAGGCGTTGACCCATCCGGCGCCCTGCTGCAAGACGTCGTAGCCATGGTCGTCCGCGGAGGACATCAGGATCTCTTTCGCTTGCGTGGAAGTGGGCCAGCCTCCCGACGCGTCGTGGAATGCCTGGTAGATCAAGCTCACAACGCCCGCCGTCACCGGCGTGGACATCGAGGTCCCGGCCCAGAGATCCCACGCGCCGAGGCCGTCGCATCCGAAGTCCAGGCACGCGGAATTCAGCGGTCGACCCCCCAGAGCGAACTCGGCCGTGGCGTAGACGTCCGGCTCGGGCGTGCCGAGGACCGTCGGACCTTTGCTCGTGAAACTCGCGGGCTCTCCGTACGGCCCGGCGCCGTGGATGCACGACCCGAACACGCCGAAGTCGCAATATGCTTCGCCGAGGTCGAACCCAAAGATCGTGCGGTAGTTCATGTTCGTGCCGCCGCCGACCGTGATGACGCCGGGGGCCGTGTTCGGCGGAGTCGACGTCGAGTATCCGGGACCGTTGTTACCGGCGGCGAAGAGGATTGAGAAGTTCGGCACCTGATTCGTCGTGAGATCGTACAGGTACCGCTCGATGTTCGTGAAGCCGGTCTCTTGCGGCCGTGTGTAGCCCCAGCTGTTCGTCGCGATGTTCGCCTCGTCGCCCGTGTTCGGGATGCCGTCGTATCCGTGGGACGAGAAGTAGAACAGCTCGGCCACGTCGAGAGACGTCGGCAAGTCGACGCCGACGATCTTCACGTTCGGTGCGGTCCCGTACACGTCGAGGAGGCCGCCCGCATTGCCGACCGGGTTGCCCGCGAGGTCGGTCGACACCCAGGTGCCGTGCTCCTCTCCGAGGGCGAACGAGCCATAGAAGGCGACGAGGTCGCCCGGCCCGGGGACGAAGAGGTCCCAGCCCTGGCGCTGCGCGGTGATGTTCGCGTATGGCACGGGTAGGCCCGTGTTGTACGTGGCGGTGACGCTGGCGCCCGCGGTCGGCGGCGTGTTGAACGTGATGGTCCCCGAGTCGTAGTTCAGGGTCCAGGTGTTGAGCTGGTAGATGATGTCGACCGTCTCGCCCACCGGGAAGTTCACGAGCCAGGTGATGCGGCCGGTCGCCATGTCGAGGGTGTAGTCGACCCCGGCGGTGAGCGGACCGACCGTGCTGCCCGAGAAGTCCCACACGAGCGACACCGGGTAACCGGCGGTCAGCAGGGCGGCCGTGTCGACCGACGCACCGGTCATCGCGTTGAATCCGGCCGTCAAATCGTACGTCGTCCCTTGCTCATTCCCGAGGGCGGAGCCGATCGGCTCCTCGAAGATTCCCTCGGTGGCGCTCGGCCAATACATTCCGTTGAGTGCTAGGGTTCCGGTCGCGAGGTTCACCCCGTCCACGTCGGTCTCGATCCAACCGTGTGCGAGGGTCGCGCTTGCCTCCGTCCCCGTCGCGGACGCGATGACGACTTCGCCCGAGATCGCGTTCGTCTGCTTCGCGACGAAGTAGAGGAGGCCGCCGGAAATGTCGTAGAAGTTGTCGGCGTTGATGTCAAGGCCGGAGATCGGGTCGGCGATGGTCACCGGCTTGTCGTTCGTGAAATTGTAGTCGTCGTTCAGGTCCACGTAAACGGTGTCGTAGACGCCCGCGGTCGTGGCATCCGTCACGAGGATGCCGGGGCGTTCGCAATGGATGCCTTCGAGGTACTGGTCCTTGTTGACGCCGAGGTGGTACCAGCCGCTCGCGCTGGGGATGGCCCAGGAGTCGGCGGGCGTGCCGACGGTGTACGTCCGGCTGATGCGCGTGCCGGCGCCGGGGCAGCTCGTCCACGTCGGAGCCACCCGGTTCGTCAGTTGGAGGAAGCCGTACGCGAAGCCCGTCGCGTAGGTCAGAGTTCCCGTGCCGCTCGCGGTGGCACGGTAGCTCGTATCGGTAAACCACGTGGCCCCTCCGAACGAAAAGAACGCCGGATACGGAGCCCGGTCGAGGTCGCTTGACGCGGTGAACAACGAGAGCTCGTTCCAGAGGGAGAACTGGCTGTGCATGATTGGATACCCGAAATACGGGGAGGCGGGGTTCGAGTCGACCGCCCATCGCCCGACGCCGACCGATGGATCGTAGAGGTTCGGGTGCGCGAAGTCGGTGCCCCAATCCTGGACGGCGATATTGACGCCGTCGCCCGTGGCGATCGGCCATGCATCGGGTGCGTGGTGAGCCTGGACGATACCCCAGTCGGCGGGAGAGATGTCGCTGGGAAGCGCCGATTGTTTGGCCCGGTACGCGTTCAGCATCTGTCGGGTCGCGGTGAGATCAAAGTTCGTGAAGTCCGCGGGTGCCGGGCGATTGTTCGCGTCGATGCCAAGGACGCCGGGGAGCTTCGCAATGGTCGCGAGCGCGGACGCGGGCACGCTGACGGCCGTCGAGACGATGCCTTGCGCGGATGTGCGGAGACGCACGTCCGAACGGACAGACTGGCCCCGGAAATCCTCCGGTAGCGACTGCACTCCGTACTTGCCGAGCACAGGAGCCAGCGAGTTCATGTCGTCCGTGTAGATGACGACACTCTGGAGATCTTTCGAGCCTCGAACGGCGATGTCCCTCAACGAGGAGTCCAGTTTCATCCGCCACGAATCGGGTTGCGCGGCGGGATTCGAAAGCGTGGACGGGTTTGCCGAGTTCAAAGGCGACGACGTGACACCTGTCGTTGGCGCGGCGGGCGAATCGATCGCGCGAGCGGAGGCAACGGGTGCCGCCGTCACGAGAACGAAGAGGCCTGCCAGAACCATCGCGCCGACGATCAGAAAGCTTAGCGCTCTGCGAGCGGTGGTATTCGACATTCGACTCCCTCTCCCCAACTAAAGCCTGCCGAGATTCCTTCGACCGTATAAATAAATTCCCCAAATTGGGGAGGCTGCCCAGAAGGTCGTAACTTTCTTCGAGTGCGTCGCCGGCCTGGAGTTGATTGCGCTCTCGATCCGGTGCGACTTCCTCCCGGGGAGATTATTATCCGATGACTATTATATGGAAGCTATGATTCGAATGGTGTCCTAACCGCAGCGAGTCATCTCCGGCCAAGTCGATGGAGGACTACAGGCGCTCGAGGTCCCGGCCGCGCCGTAAGCCCTCGGGGGCCAGGAAGTCCGCAAGGGCGTAGCCGGCGACACAGCCGACGAGGTGGATCGGAATCAGGAACAGCGAGGCGAAGATGATGACCGCCCGGGCGGAGTCCGAAGGACCGAGCGCTTCGAGACCTGGGATGACCCCCGCGAAGACCGGGGCATAGACCGAGAGCGCGATGATGACAATCGCCATGGATGATGCGACGAAGCCAGCCAGTACGAGGAATTGCGGCTCCGCGTCCTGCAGTCTCAATCCAATCGCGATTCCTGCGGCGAGCGCCACGAAGATGATCGTCCCTCCGACGTCCAAGGAAAGCCATAACCCGTAGTCTGCGAAACTCGCGACCGCGACGAGCGTCCCCATCGAGACGCCAGAGAGGACCACGAAGACCGCTTCGATGAGGCCTCGGCGAACGAGCTTACGATCCATTCGGCACGACCCCGATCGATGTGACGAACTCGATCCCGAGGACGCGCTCGACGATCGACGTGCCGTGAACCCGGTAGACGAGCGAGGCGTCGATGATCGGGAAGTAGTGACCGCCAAAGGTGAGGTTCAAGCGCTCGAGTTGAGTCGGCTGCGTCGCGCCGAAGACCGTCGCATTTCCCCAGACGAGCGCGGTGGTGTGCGGCCCGACGACGTACCCGATGCCCGGGGGGAAGAAGCCGCCCGGTACGACGAAGATCGAGGCGCTCTTCTCCGCGAACGGGCGAGTGTCCGTGAGATTGTCCATATAGAGCCGGTAAAAGATTTGCATGATGTCGATTGCGATGCCAGACGGATTCCGGAGTTCGAACAACACCCCGACGGTCACGTTTTGATCCGGAGACGTGATCGCCGGGATCGTGACGTCGTGATAGCCCACGTTTCCCGGGATCTGCATCCGCGCGTCACTCGCGGCAGTGTACCGGTCCAAGAAGTTGACCCACGCGACCGCGCCGACCACCGCGAGGACCGCGAGGAACACGGCCGCGGCCTTTGCGAACCACGTCATCCCGGCGGCCCTCCGCCGGGTATAACCGCAGCGACGGGAGGCGCACCCGAGGACAATCCGACTTCCCCGGCGAAGTGGCACTCTGCGAAATGGCCCGGGACGATCTCCCGCAACTCGGGCTTCGTCGTCTTGCAGATCTCCTGCGCGTACGGGCAGCGTGGATGGAACGTGCATCCGGTCGGCAGGTCGATCGGGCTGGGCAGCTCTCCCTGGATTTTCGCACGGCCGCGCTGGAATTTCGGATCTGGCACCGGGACGGATGTGAGAAGCGCCTGGGTGTACGGATGGAGCGGCTGAGCGATGACCTCCTCCGCGTTCCCGAGCTCGACGATTCGCCCGAGGTACATCACCGCAATCCGGTCGGACATGTATCGGGTGACCCCGACGTCGTGGGAGATGAACACGAGCGTGAGCCGGAATTCGTCGCGAAGTTGGAGCAGGAGGTTCATCACACCCGCGCGGATCGAGACGTCGAGCATCGACACCGGCTCGTCCGCGACGATGAATTCCGGTTGGAGGACGATCGCCCGCGCGATCGCGACCCGCTGTCGCTGACCTCCGCTCAACTCGTGCGGATACCGGTACATGAAGTCCGAAGCGGGAGCGAGCTCGGCATGCTCGAGCGCCTTCGCGATCAGGTCCTCCCGGTCCTCGAGGGAATCCGTCATGCCATGGACGGTCAGGGGCTCCGCGACCGCGTCCATCACGGTGAAACGCGGGTTGAGCGACTCGTACGGGTCCTGGAAGATCATTTGGACGCGGCGGCGGAAGTCCTTGAGGTCGGCGCCCCTCAGGGGCGCGATGTCTTTGCCGTGGAACAGGAGGTGGCCTTCCGTGGGCTCTTCGAGCTTCACGAGCAGCCGGCCGGTCGTCGTCTTGCCACAGCCCGACTCCCCGACGATCCCCAGGATCTCGCTCCGCTTGATCGAGAAGTCGATCCCGTCGACGGCGTGGACTTGCTTCTCCCTCCCGCGGAGTGCGTCCAACAGGCCGGCCTTGAGCGGGAACAACTTGCGGAGCCCGCGGACGTCCCAGACCGCGCCGTCTTCGGTCATGCGAGGCTCCCGTCGAAGATCTCCTTGGCGAAGTGGCAGCGGGACCGGTGGCCCTCTGCGACTTGGATGAGTTCCGGTCGTTCGCGGGTGCAGATGTCCTGCGCGAATCGGCACCGCGGATGGAAGCGGCATCCGCTCGGCGGGTTGACGAGATCCGGCGGCGATCCGGGAATCGCCCGGAGCTTCTTCTTCGGGCCCTTCACGCTCGGAAACGCCTCCAAGAGGCCGATCGTGTACGGATGGGAGGGCCGTTCGAAGACGCTCTCCGTGGTGCCCTGCTCGACGACCTCGCCGGCGTACATGATCACGATGCGGTCCGAGACCTCCGCGACGACGGAGATGTCGTGTGTGATGATC
>WNGH01001855.1_pt1 | contig 19850 bp, 21 predicted proteins | sample 5400631 | NCBI WGS metagenome assembly WNGH01 (sample SAMN13153373, study PRJNA577476) | soil metagenome | isolation source: 115 cm soil or saprolite under Garry oak tree replicate 1 | place: USA:California | collected 2016-06-15
GCCAGATCAAGGCCAAGCGGCTGCGCCCGCTCGCGAGCTTCGGGGACAAGCGGCTCGCCTCGCTTCCCGACGTGCCGACGCTCAAGGAGCTCGGGATCGACGCGGAGTACTACATCTGGGCGGGATTGATGACCCCCGTAGCAACGCCGCCGGCGATCCAGCAGGCGCTGCGGAACGCGGTACGGCAGGCGGTCCAGGATCCGGATTTCCGCGGGGCCATGGCCAAGATCGAGACCCCGGTCACCTATCTCGACGCGCCGGAGTTCCGGGAGTTCTGGGACACGGACGCGAAGAGGCTGGCCGAGGCGGTGAAGCGCACCCGTCCCGTCGAGCAGAAAAAGTGACGTCGCGAGCGAACGCCCGCGCTCATCCGGAATGACAGATGGCCGCCGCTCAAGGCAAGGTCATCATCACCTGCGCCGTGACCGGCGCGATCCACACCCCGACGATGTCGCCGCACCTTCCGGTGACGCCCGAGGAGATCGCCGAGGGCGCGATCGGCGCTGCGCAGGCGGGCGCGGCGATCGTGCACCTGCACGCGCGCGAGCCCGCAGACGGGCGGCCGACGCAGGATCCGAAGATGTTCATGCGCTTTTTGCCGAAGATCAAGGCGGCCTCGGACGTCGTCATCAACCTCACCACCGGCGGCGCGCCGACGATGAGCATCGAGGAGCGGCTGCAGCCCGCGCTGCAGTTGAAGCCCGAAGTCGCCTCGCTCAACATGGGCTCGATGAATTTCGGGCTGTACGAGATGCTGGCGCGCTACAAGGACTGGAAGCACGACTGGGAGAAGCCCTACCTCGCCGGCAGCGACGAGCGCATCTTCAAAAACACGTTCAAGGACATCGCCTACATCCTTCAGTCGTGCAGTGGCAACGACACCCGCTTCGAGATCGAGTGCTACGACATCGGACATTTGTATACAGCGGCGCATTTTCTCGACCGCAAGCTGGTGAAGCCGCCGCTTTTCATCCAGTCGGTGTTTGGCATTCGCGGCGGCATCGGCCCGCACCCCGAGGACGTGATGCACATGAAGCGCACCGCAGACCGTCTGTTCGGCGACCAGTATTTTTGGTCGGTGCTCGGCGCCGGGCGCAACCAGATGTTCGTCGCCGCGATGTCGGCGGTCATGGGCGGAAACGTGCGCGTCGGCCTGGAAGACAGCCTGTGGCTCGGCCGCGGCACCCTCGCCAAGAGCAACGCGGAGCAAGTGACCAAGATACGCCGCATACTCGAGGAGCTCGGCCTTTCGATCGCGACTCCCGACGAAGCGCGCGAAATGCTGAAGTTGAAGGGCGGCAGAAACGTCGCATTCTAGAGGTGAAGGATCGATGAAGAGCTACAAGATCGCCGTCATTGCCGGCGACGGAATCGGGAAGGAGGTCGTGCCCGAGGGCGTGCGCGTCCTCGAAGCCGCGGGCAGGAAATTCGGCATCGCGTTCAAGTGGGACGAATTTCCCTGGAGCTGCGAGTACCGCCTCAAGCACGGACGCATGATGCCCGAGGACGGGCTCGCGGCGATCCGCGGTCACGACGCCGTGTTCTTCGGCGCCTGCGGCTTTCCCGGCGTGCCCGATCACGTGTCCCTCTGGGAGCTGCTCATCCCGATGCGCCGCGGCTTCGACTTGTACGTCAACCTTCGCCCGGTACGTTTGATGCCGGGCATCCAGTCGCCGCTCGCCGGGCGCAAGCAGGGCGACATCGATTTCTGGGTCGTGCGCGAGAACACCGAGGGCGAATACTCGTCGATCGGCGGACGCATCTTCGAAGGCACGGAGCGGGAAACCGTGGTGCAGCAGAGCACCTTCACCCGGGCGGGCACCGACCGCATACTCAAGTATGCCTTCGAGCTCGCCAAGAGCCGCCCGAAGAAACACCTCACCTCGGCCACCAAGTCAAACGGAATCTCGATCACCATGCCCTACTGGGACGAGCGCGTTCGCGCCATGGCGGCGCGCTACCCCGAGGTGAGGACCGACCAGTACCACATCGATATCCTCAGCGCCCACTTCGTGCAGCACCCGGACTGGTTCGACGTGGTGGTCGGGTCGAACCTCTTCGGCGACATCCTCTCCGACCTCGGCCCTGCCTGCACCGGCACCATCGGCATCGCGCCCTCGGGCAACATCAATCCGGAACGCAAATTCCCGTCGGTGTTCGAGCCGGTGCACGGCTCGGCGCCCGACATCGCAGGCAAGAACGTCGCAAACCCGATCGGGCAGGTCTGGTCGGGCGCGATGATGCTCGAGCACCTGGGCGAGAAGGACGCGGGCGACGCGATCGTGCGCGCGACCGAGCGCGTGCTGACCGAAGGTCCGCGCACGCGCGATATCGGAGGCAAGGCTTCGACCAGCGACGTCGGCAAGGCGATCGCCGCGGCGCTGTGAGAAATCAGGGTCGGTGCTGGCCCTTTCGTTCGCGGTAGATGTCGCGGCCGTGGTCGTGAACGTCGCGCCGCAGTTGCCGGCGCTGCTCGGGAGTCATGCGTGCGTCGCGGTTCGTGGTATCGCGTGCCGGCACCTGCTGGGGTGGCGTCGGGCGTCCCGGCGCCCCGCGCCCGATGCCGCGACCGCCTTGTTGATCTTGCTGGGCTGCCGCCGGAAGCGAGCCCAGCAAAATCAGGACAGCAGCACCCAGTGCGCTCAAGAACCTCACGCTCGCCTCCATGGAACCCGTCTTTCTCGGCCGTGTGCGCAGATTAGACCGCGTTTGTAAGTGATTTGCGACGCCCGACGTGGCGATTGTAACAACTTGTTTCCACGCCGCTCCGGGCAATGCCCGGTTACGCTCGCCCTGCAGCCGCGCCGCCCATCGGGTTACGATACGCCGATGACCGAGCCCAAGACAAGAATCCTGGTGGTCGACGACGATCTGCGCCTGCGCGACCTGCTGCAGCGCTATCTGACGGAGCAAGGGTTCGGCGTGCACACCGTTCCGGATGCAGCGGGAATGGACAAGCTGCTCGGGCGCGAGCGCGTCGATCTGCTGGTGCTCGACCTGATGCTCCCGGGCGAGGACGGCTTGTCGATCTGCCGGCGGCTGCGCGGCGGGAAGAATACGCTTCCCATCATCATGCTGACGGCGAAGGGCGAGGACGTGGACCGCATCGTCGGCCTGGAGATGGGCGCCGACGACTACCTCCCGAAGCCCTTCAACCCGCGCGAGCTGGTGGCGCGCATCAACGCAGTGCTGCGCCGCCGCGCGGCGCCGCTCCCTCCGGGCGCGCCCGCGGTCGAACCGGAGCAAGTCAGCTTCGGGAACATGACGATCGACCTCGCGACGCGCACGCTCGAGCGCGACGGCCAGTCGCTGTCGCTCACCACGGGTGAATTCGCGCTGCTCAAGGTTCTGGTCACTAACCCGAGGACGCCTCTGTCGCGCGACAAGCTGATGGAGCTCGCGCGCGGCCGCGAGTACGAAGTATTCGACCGCTCGATCGACGTCCAGGTCTCGCGTCTGCGGAAGCTCGTCGAGAAGGATCCCGCGCATCCCGCCTACATCCAGACCGTGTGGGGATTTGGCTACGTCTTCGTGCCCGACGGCCGGCCGCAATGAGGTTGTGGCCGCGCTCGCTCCTGTGGCGCACTTTTATCCTGCTCGCAGCCTTGGTCGTGGCGACCACGGCCGCCTGGTTCGCGATCTTCCGCGCCTCCGAGATCGAGCCGCGCGCGCGGCAGATCTCGCAGAACTTCGTCAGCATCGTCAACCTGACGCGCACCGCGCTGGTCACCTCGCAGCCCGAGCGGCTCCATGAGCTACTCTCGGAGCTGTCGGAGCGCGAAGGGATCCAGGTCTACCCTTCCGAACCCGGCGAGCGCATCGCTCCGCTCTCCGACCGGCCGCTGGTGCGCCTAGTGAGCGAGATGATCCGGCAGCAGCTCGGCGAGACCACGCGCTTCGCGAGCGAGCGCGACGGCAAGCCCGGGTTCTGGCTGAGCTTCCACATCGACGAAGACGAGTACTGGGTGCGCGTTCCGCGCGAGCGCATCGAGCGGCAAATCGCCCTGCGCTGGCTGGGTTGGGGGGCGCTCGCCCTGGTGCTGTCGCTCCTCGCCGCGTATCTCCTCGTGTCGCGCCTCAACCGCCCCTTGCGGGCGCTCGCTCAGGCGGCGGGCGCCATCGGCAAGGGAAAGATGCCCGAGCCCGTCCCCGAGTCCGGCCCCGAGGAGATCCGCACGCTCTCGCACGCTTTCAACCAGATGTCGAAGGACCTTGCGCGCCTCGACGCCGACCGCGCTCTGATTCTCGCTGGCGTTTCGCACGACCTGCGCACGCCGCTCTCGAGGCTGCGGCTGGGGCTGGAGATGAGCGGCGCCGAGGCACAGCTGAGGGAGGGAATGACCGCCGATATCGAGGAGATGGACCGCACCATCAACCAGTTCCTCGATTTTGCGAGGACCGATGGAGGCGAGCCCCTGCAGAGCGCTGATCTCGCCGCGATCGCGTCCGAGGTCGCCGAACATTACCGACGCCGCGGCAAATCGATCGCGACCGATTTTTCCCGCGTACCCGAGCTGCCGCTGCAGCTCATGTCGATGCGGCGCGTGGTGCTGAACCTCATCGACAACGCGCTGCGCTACGGGGAAAAGGAAGTGAGCGTCGCGGTGCGCGCCGAGGACGGCGTGGCGATGCTCGAGGTCGCGGACCGCGGCCCGGGCATTCCGGACGCGGAAGTGGAACGGCTGAAGCAGCCGTTCACGCGCCTGGAGGTCGCGCGCAGCGACAAGGGCGGCGCGGGCCTGGGCCTCGCCATCGTCGAGCGCGTGGTGCGCGCGCACCGCGGCAGATTCGAGCTGCTCGCGCGCGCAGGCGGAGGCCTCGTCGCGCGGATCCGCCTTCCGAGCTAGAGGAACGCGGCCGCATGAATGCGCTCCGGACGGGAGGGGCTTTTCGGGTACACTTCGCGGCAATTCAAAAGGACAATCCGACCATGAAGAGACTGCTCGCCATCGTGTGCCTGGCCGCGGCCCCCGCTGCGTTCGCGCAGACTTGCCCCGAAAAGAACCTGCTGTACTGGCAGGCTTTCCCTGCCGGGGGCGAGTCCGACATCTCGGCGAGGCACCAGCAGTTCGTGCTGAAGAAGAAATGCCCCGCGATCGAAACCATCATCCAGTACAAGCCTGGGGTCGGCGGCGCCGTCATGTGGAATCAGATGAACGCTCTGCCCGGCGACGGGCTAAACGTGGTCGGAATCAACCTGCCGCACATCGTGCTGGCGCCGTTCGAGGGCCAGGTCCAGTACAAGACCGAGGACATCACCCCGACGTACTGGTTCCACTACACCCCGGACGCGCTGGTCGTGCCCGAGTCCAGCCCCATCAAGACCTTCCAGGACTTCTTCAAGGCCGCGAAGGAAGAGCCCGGAAAGCTCACGCTCGGCGGCTCGGGGATCAACTCGGCGAACCACGCCGCGCACGAGCGCCTCAACTCCGAGTTCGGCGTCAAGACCCTCTACGTTCCTTTCAAGGGCACCGGCGACATGACCATCGCGGTCGCCGGCGGGCACGTGAGCGGCGCGATGTCCTACACCGCCTTCGCGATCAACAACAAGGGCAAGATGCGCGCGCTCGCAGTGGCGATGGACAAGCGCCACCCCCTCCTCCCGGATGCGCCTACCTTCAAGGAACTGGGCGTGAACTGGGTCGACGGCGCTTTCCGCGGAATCGGCATGCCGAAGTCAACGCCTCCCGCTGTGCGCAAGCGCATGTCCGACCTGTGGGCGGCGCTGAACAACGACCCGGAGATGAAGGAGCTCGCCGCGAAGAGCGGCTTCGAGCTGGTGAACGTGGGCGTCGATCAGATGGACGCCTTCATGAAGGAACGTATCCAGGTCTACACCGGCGTCGCAAAGCAGATGGGGCTCGCGAAATAGTCCCGGATCGGCGGGCGTGCGCCCGCCGGAGCTTCAGCCTATGAATAATCCCACGCGTCGTGCCGCGCGGGAAACACCTTTTCCTGGTAGTGATCCTTGAGCGTGCTCAGCTCCATCAGGATGTTGAGCGGAAAGCCCTTGCGGTTCTGCCGGGTGTCGGTGAGGAGCTCCTCGAAGTAGCGGTCCATCTCGCGCGGCGTTTTCCAAGACTTGGCGATGCGGTTGACGATCCTGGGAAACGATTTGGCGAGCTCCTTGGGCCGCACCGATTCCTCGATCGACGCCAGCCACGCCTGGCCTGCGGCGCTCAACTCGAGATCGTCCTTTCCGGGCTGGTGGCGGCGCTTGCTGTAGTCCACCGGCATCGCGGCGCTTGGCCTCATGCTGGATGCGATATCCATTCGAGCCTCCATCTTCTTCAACGAACAGTTAAAACTACTCGGATCGGCCCTGCTCGGGAAGGCATTACGTCACGCTCAGCCCTTCCAGGATCTCCGGATTTCGTAGCGGCTGCCTCGAGGGAGCGTCACGGACTGCACCAGCGAAAACCCGTCGACCTTCCAGGGAATCGGATCCAGCGCAGGCATCGCTTTCGGCTCGCGGGCATCGCGCAGCAGGGTCACGTGAGACACGAAGGACTTCGCGTCGAAGCGGATCTGCGATTTCACCAGTGCGCCGCGCAGCTCGGAAACGAGCGCGTCGAGTTCGGGCGGAACCACCGAGGCGCCCGCCCAGGCGATGCGGTTGCGTTTCCAGTAGCCCGGCTGGTCGAGGACAAGAGAAACGCCGCGCGGCGTAATCTCCCCCGCGGTGCGCTCGACCTCCGCCACGCGCGCATCCGCGACGCTGCCGAGAAAAGCCAAAGTCACGTGCAGATTCTCGGGACGCGTCGGCCTGCCGCCGCCAAGCGCGTGGAGCTCGCGCGACCAGCGCTCGAGCCGCGCGCGCACCTCGTCGTCGGGCCACAACGCGAAGAACAGCCTCATGGGTCCAAACCGGGGACAGACCACGGTTTCGGAGCCGAAGCAACGATAAAAACCGTGGTCTGTCCCCGGTTTTCTACTCGAGGAGCGCGATCGCCTCGGCGGCGATGCCTTCGCCGCGGCCGATTGCGCCGAGCCGTTCGGCGGTCTTCGCCTTGACGTTGACCTGGTCGGGGCGGATTTCGAGATCGGCGGCGAGGTTCGCGACCATCGTCGGAATGTGCAGGGCCATCTTCGGGGCTTCGGCGATGATCGTGGCGTCCAGATTGGCGATCGAGAATCCGGCTTCGCGGAGCTTCCCGCCGACCTCCCGCAGGAACGCGCGGCTGTCGGCGTTCCTGTATTTCGAATCGGTGTCCGGAAAATGCCGGCCGATGTCGCCGAGCGCCGCAGCGCCCAGGAGCGCGTCGCACACCGCGTGGATCAGAACGTCGGCGTCGGAGTGCCCCGCAAGCCCTTTCTCGAACGGGATCGCGACTCCGCCGACGATGAGCTTCCGACCCTTCACCAACGCGTGCACGTCGTAACCCTGGCCGATTCTCATTTCGCCGCCCCAAGAAGACGCTCGGCGATATCAATGTCGGATGCAAACGTGACCTTCAAGTTCTTGGTGCTGCCTTCGACCAGCTTCGGCTTGTAGCCGAGCGCCTCCACGGCGCTCGCCTCGTCGGTGACGTGCTCGGCCTCGCGCAGCGCGCGCAGCAGCATGCTGTGCCGGAACATTTGCGGCGTCTGCGCCCGCCACAGGCCGTTGCGCGGCTCGGTCGCGGCGATGCGATGCTCGTCGTCCGCGCGCTTCAAGGTGTCGGCGACGGGAACGGCAAGAATTCCACCGACCTCGTCCCGCCCGGCTGCGTCCAGGAGGCGGCGCAACTCGGCTCTTCCCAGGCACGGTCGCGCCGCGTCGTGAACGAGTATCCAGTCGTTCGGATCGACCAGGCTCGCCGCCGCGATGATTCCGTTCAGCACGCTGTCGCGACGGCTCGCGCCACCGCAGTAGAGCGGGGCAAGCCGGTTGCCGAAGGCGCTCCAGTCGTGCCTGCGAAACTCCGTGTCCCCCGGCGCAAGCACCACGAACACGACTTCCACCTCCGGCGTGGCGAGCAGGCGCTCGATCGAGTGATACAGCATCGGCTTGCCCGCGAGCGGCGAGTATTGCTTCAGCACGTCGGTGCCGAAACGGGAGCCGGAGCCGGCGGCCGGAACCAGGCCGAAATATCGCGCAGTCATCGATCAAGTCACTGTATAAGGATGGGATTCGAGGAGATCGGCACGTATAATTATAGCTGGGTCCCGAGTTCGAACCGGATGCTTCGTGAACCGAAGAACGGTTCAACTCGGGTTTTGCTATTTCTGTTACGCAAACGATGAGCGCAGTCGTCTCGCCTGAATCGACCGCGATCGCCAAGCGCCATCACGGCGCTAGCGACGCGCTCTCGCTCGCGCGCGCGGCGCAGGGCTCGCGGCCGGCCGTCGTCTTCTGTGCCCGGGCGACCGAAGCGCAGAGGCTGAAGGACGAGATCGCGTGGTTCGCGCCGCAGCTCTCGGTGCTGCTCTTGCCCGACTGGGAGACCCTGCCCTACGATCATTTCTCTCCGCACCACGACCTCGTCTCGGAGCGCCTCGCGACGCTTTACCGCATCATGCGCGAGGACTTCGACGTCGCCATCGTTCCGGCGGCGACCGCGCTCACGCGCCTCGCGCCCCCGTCCTTCCTCGCGGCGCACAGCTTTTTCCTCAAAACAGGAGAGGCGCTCGATCTGGAGCGCTTGCGCGCGCAGCTCACGCTCGCCGGCTACAGCCACGTCACGCAGGTCGTCGCGCCGGGCGAGTACTGCGTGCGCGGCGGGCTGGTCGATCTCTTTCCCATGGGCAGCGCTCTCCCCTACCGGCTCGACCTGATCGATGAGGAAATCGAATCGATCCGCTCTTTCGATGCGGACACCCAGCGCACGCTCTACAAGGTCGCGGAAATCCGTTTGCTTCCTGCGCGCGAGTTTCCCATGGACGAGGCCGGGCGCAATCGCTTCCGCCGCAGCTACCGCGACGCCTTCGAGGGCGATCCGTCGAAGAGCCGCATCTACAAGGACGTGAGCAACGGCGCCGCGCCCGCCGGGATCGAGTACTACCTGCCCCTTTTCTTCGAGCAGAGCGCGACGATCTTCGACTACCTGCCCAAGAACGCCACCGTGTGCATGCAAGGCGACGTGCACCAGGCCCTCACCGAGTTCTGGCGCGATGCGCAAGGCCGCCACGACCTCCTGCAAGGCGACCGCACCCGGCCGCTCCTCCCGCCCGCGGAGCTGTTCTTGAGCGCCGAGGGTTTTTTCGTGCGCGCAAAGGCCTTCAAGCGCGAAGACATCGAAGGCGACGCCCCGTCCGCACGGTCACTTCCCGAACTTGCGGTGGAGCGGCGCGCGGCGGATCCCCTGCACCGCCTGAAAGCCTTCCTTTCCGAAACGCCTGCCCGCGTGATGCTGCTCGCCGAGTCGCCCGGCCGCCGCGAAACGCTGTCGCAGTACCTGGCCGAATATGGCCTTAGACCTGAGCCGTCTGCGGGGTTCGAGGAATTCAGGCGCTCGGAGGCGAGGCTCGCGCTCGCCGTGGCGCCGCTCCTCTCCGGCTTCTTCCTCGATTCCGAGCAACTGTGTTTCGTCACCGAGTCCGAGCTCTACGCCGGGACCGCGCGCTCCCGCGCGGCGCGCGATCGGAAATCCGTCAGCTCGGTCGAAGGCATGCTGCGCGATCTCTCCGAGCTGCGCGCGGGCGACCCGGTGGTGCACGTGCAACACGGCATCGGGCGCTATAGGGGCTTGGTCGACCTCGATCTCGGCGAAGGGGCCGCGGAATTCCTGCTGCTCGAATACGCGGAGGAGAACAAGCTCTACGTGCCGGTGGCGCAGCTGCACTCGATCGGCCGCTATTCGGGCGGGCCGCCCGAGCAGGCGCCGCTGCACAAGCTGGGCGGCGACCAGTGGGACAAGGCGAAGCGCCGCGCCGCACGCGCGGTGCGCGACACCGCCGCCGAGCTCCTCAATCTCTACGCCCGGCGCGCGACCCGCCAGGGCCACGCCTTCAAGCTGAACCAGCACGACTACGAGGCCTTCGCCGAAGGTTTCGGCTTCGAGGAAACTGCGGACCAGGCGGCCGCGATCTCAGCCGCCTTGGAGAACATGAAGAGTGGCAAGCCCATGGACCGCCTGGTCTGCGGCGACGTCGGCTTCGGAAAGACCGAGGTCGCGCTGCGTGCCGCCTTTGTCGCGGTCGCCGACAACATGCAGGTCGCGGTGCTCACGCCCACCACGCTCCTCGCCGAGCAGCATTTCAACACCTTTTCCGACCGCTTCGCCGACTGGCCGATCAAGCTCGCGGAACTCTCGCGCTTCAGGAGCGGCAAGGAAACGACAACGGCGCTGAAAGGCCTCGCCGGAGGCGAGATCGACATCGCCATCGGCACGCACAAGCTTCTGCAGAAGGACGTGAAGTTCAAGCGCCTGGGTCTGGTCATCGTCGACGAGGAGCACCGCTTCGGCGTGCGCCAGAAGGAAGCGCTGAAAGCCTTACGGGCGGAGGTGGACGTGCTGACGCTCACCGCGACGCCGATCCCGCGCACGCTGGCGATGTCGCTCGAAGGCCTGCGCGACCTCTCGGTGATCGCCACGGCGCCGGAACGGCGGCTTGCGATCCGCACTTTCGTCACGCCGTATTCGGCGGGCATCATCCGCGAGGCGGCGCTACGGGAACTGAAGCGCGGCGGCCAGATCTTTTTCCTGCACAACGATGTCGCCTCGATCGAAGTGATGCGCGAAAAACTGGAGAAGCTCCTTCCCGAGGCGCGCATCGCGGTCGCGCACGGCCAGATGCGCGAGCGCGATCTGGAGCGCGTGATGCGCGAATTCCTGCAGCAGAGGCACAACCTGCTGCTCTGTTCCACCATCATCGAGACCGGGATCGACATCCCGACCGCCAACACCATCCTCATCGAACGCGCCGACAAGTTCGGCCTCGCGCAACTGCACCAGCTGCGCGGCCGCGTCGGGCGCTCGCACCACCAGGCGTATGCGTACCTGCTCACCCCCGGCGACGACGCGCTCTCCGCCGCGGCGAAGAAGCGGCTCGAGGCGATCCAGATGATGGAAGAGCTGGGCTCGGGGTTCTACCTCGCCATGCACGACCTCGAGATCCGCGGCGCGGGCGAGGTGCTGGGCGAATCGCAGTCGGGCGAGATGCAGGAAGTGGGCTTCAACCTGTACGCCGACATGCTCGACCATGCGGTGCGCTCGTTAAAGGCCGGCCGCGAGCCCGACCTGTCGCAGCCCTTCGAGGTCATCACCGAGATCAACCTGCATTTCCCGGCGCTCCTCCCCGCGAGCTACTGCGCCGACGTGCACGAGCGCCTGGTGCTCTACAAGCGCTTCGCCAACTGCGACACGCCCGAGCGCGTCGAGGCGATGCAGGAAGAGCTGGTCGACCGCTTCGGCGATTTGCCGGGCGCGGCGCGTGCGCTGATCGAGAGCCATCGCCTGCGCATCCTCGGGCGCGCGCTCGGCGTCTCCCGGATCGACGCCGCTCCCGAATTCATCCAGCTGCAGTTCGTGCCCCATCCCCCGCTCGACCCGGCCGCAGTGCTGAAACTCGTGCAAAAGCAGCGCGGCTGGAAACTCACCGCGCCGAACAAGCTGCGCGTCGAGCGCGTCACGAGCGAATTGCCCGAGCGCGCCACCGCCGTGCGGCAGGTCCTGGAAGCGCTCGAAGCGGCGGCGCTCAAGCAGGCGGCGTAGTCTCCTGCTGCAGCTGCGGCGCCCATGCGACGCTCCACTCGTCGCGCCGCTTAAACGCATATGCCGCGATGCAAACATCGAAGACCGCACAGAAGATGCCGTAGGCGAGCGGGATAGAGGTCAGCAGGCCCGGCTCGAACGCCGAGAAGGCTCCCTGCGCCACAAGCTCGTGAAGCAAGTCCCACAGCCCGTGCAAGGGATACCCGACGATCAGCGCGATCGGCAGGCGCGCGCCGAACAGGCCTATCACGGCAAAGATGACGACGGCCGCCGTTTCCGGGCGCAACGTCCTTGCGATTCCGAAGTACGCCGCGAAAGCCAGGTAGAAGGCGGCGATCACGATAAGGAACATTCCATAGAAGACCTGCTCCGCCCTCGGGCCGAGGAATTTCCGGACGGTGAAGATGGTGCCCGCTGCCGCCATCAGGCCGATCACCGCGTAGAGGATCATGATCACGACAAATCCGAGCATGCTGTATCCCGGGCTCATAGGCTTGCCTCCGTAGTCGTTTCCTGAGCCGAGACTACTCGCGGAACAGCGCGTTGATCAAGCCAAGCCTGGAGTCTCGGTAGTACTATTCACGCGATTCACTCATGAGCTACCTCGTAATCCAGGGGCTGGAAGTCGAAACCCCCGACCTCAAGGAAATCGCCAAGCTCTCCGGCAGCACGCGCATAGAAGGCATCGGCAACAACGCCTTCCGCCTGCACGACTACAAGACCCAGGACGGCGTCGCCGAATACTGCGCCAACGCCAAGCTCGATTTCGCCTTCGTGCCGCAGCCGCGCAAGCTCGCGGACTTCGGCCTGGTGGCGATGGACATGGACTCGACCCTCATCACCATCGAGTGCATCGACGAAATCGCCGACATCCGCGGCATCAAGCCACAGGTCGCTGCGATCACCGCGAGCGCCATGCGCGGCGAGATCGAGTACCACGAAAGCCTGCGCCGGCGGCTCGCGCTGCTCGAAGGATTGGATGAAACCGCGCTCGAGCGCGTCTACGAAGAGCGATTGAAGCTATCGCCCGGCGCTGAGCGCATGCTCGAGCGGCTGCGCTCCCTCGGCATCAAGACCCTGCTCGTCTCGAGCGGATTCACCTACTTCACCGAGCGGCTCAAGGAACGCCTCTCGCTCGACTACACCCTGTCGAACACCCTCGAAATCAAAAACGGCAAGCTTACGGGGAAAGTCGTTGGCCGCATCGTCGACGCGCAGATCAAAGCCGCGAAACTGCGGGAACTGCGCGACGGACTGCGGCTATCTCGCCAACAGATCATCGCCATCGGCGACGGCGCCAACGACCTCGCGATGATGGCGGAGGCCGGCGTTTCTATTGCGTATCACGCCAAGCCGGTGGTGCGGGAAAAGGCGACCTACTGTTTCGACTACGTAGGACTGGATGCGTTATTGAATCTCTATTACTAGCGCCGTAATGTCCGTCGAGAACTCTCGCATTAGGGTCTGCACGCCAGTTGTATGGTTCGCGTCGAAAGGCTAGGTAGCGAGCACTCCATTCGTTTTACCCCATTAACATCGTAAAACGCCACGTCCCAATCCGATCCACTCCGCGTGAGCAGCAGAAACCCGAATTGGACACGCGTCCAAACTTTACCAACACTGCCAAATAGACTCGCTTCTTGCCCTTTCGGGCCCTGCGGAAATATCTCATTCCCCTTTTTGTCCACTTTCTCGTCCAATGCGGTACCGCCCATTCCAGCCACGATCTGCAGCGGGATCTTGAGATTGGATGGCTGGAATAGCTGAAACAAGTGGCTATCGCCCGACAAGACTAGCGAAATCTTTTCTTTGAAACGACCACGAAACGCAAGTCGGAACTCGTTCAGCGGGGCCTGAAGGTTTCTCCACTCAGACTCATCATCAATACTATCCCACTGTTTCGTCAAAGCTTCGGCTAACTTCCAGCCACTCTTCTTTCCAAGCTTCGTCAACTCGGCTAGCTTCTTGTCGCTCTGCTCTCGCAACTTCTTCACGGTGCTGTAAGAGTCCGCTTCGAAGAGACGGCGTGACGCCCTATCTGTCCTATTCAAGTTGTCCGCGGCCTCGTACTCCCCACTGCTACCCCAAATCGGCTGATGCAAAAGGAGCCACGCCGTTCGGGACGATGACCGAGTCGGCAAGCCAGACAATGCCTTGTCAATTTCGTCGTGATATTCCTTGACGCGCTCAGTCGTCCCGTGGCCTTCTCCAGCATGCGCAGTATCAAAAACTACCAATGTAAGATCGCCGAAGTTCAGCAGGTACGAATAGATTGTTGTTTTGCATTTAGACCCTAGGTCTCGCAGATCAAAAAATAGGTGCCAGCCCCTGCCTGCCCGCGCGCAATCCTCGTGGTTTCCTCGAAGCATGACCCAGGGCGCCAGTGAAAGTAAGGGCGCAGCTGGCTCGAAAAAATCTACTTTCCAAGTATCCCAGTTGTCGCCATAGGGACTTTCAGCGCAACCGGGCACGTCGTCATGGCATGGTTTTTCGCGGTAGTGATAGTCGCCAACGTGAATAATGAGATCGAGTTTGCCACGTGCGATCTTTGCCGCCGAGAGGGCTACCTTCGCGAACGGCCATACTTCAATGTACTTGCACTCTTGATATGTGTAGTGAGTAATTCGACAACCTGTATCCCCCAAGACCAAGATGCGGTTGAGAGTCTTAGGCCGCTCCTTCAGCGGAACTGCACGTGACGTCTCCTCGCCGCGAACGTCATAGTTACGAAGCGCAGCCTTCTCAGTGCCGTCGTATACGTACTCACAGACCGTGATTTTGAAATCAGGCCGTAGTCCTGAATAACCCATTTGCCTCTTGGTAAGCCGGGCGTGGACGCGATCGTCTATTCTCGGGCATTCTTCTCTGTACGGTACTATGGCCCTGGCGACGAGCTCCTTGTCATTGGGGGCTAGTTGGGTCCACATAATTGGCGGTGCTGCATTTCTACTTATCGACGCCGAGGGCAAGTCTTCGCGCTCGTGAGGCAGAAGGTAGAGAAGGCCCAGAGCAATGAGCGAACCCGCAGAGATGAACAGACCGGCGCAAGCGATACTCTTGTAGGTATCCCCATAGACCGTCGCAGTACCAGATTTTGAGTAGTGACCCATACTTGCAATATTGGACTCGGCTGCTTCAATTTGGTCTTGAGTGTAAGGTTCGACCTCCTCCTTGCTTTTCGTCCATCCCCTAAGGGATATGATGCGGCCGATAACTACACTCGCCGCTACCAAGTATCCAAGACATGCCGTGACGATGAGTGCGGACGCCAACATCTGAATTGGAGCGAGGCGAAAGAAACCGTACGCAATGAAGACCGCGAGGTTTACTACTAACGCGGCTTGGAGATATTTCGGGACGCAATGCTTTGGCATGCCAGAATTGCTCGGACCACTTGTACTTACCATGCGTCTCTTTCGAAATGATCTGCGGGCCGGGGCGTGTTCCTATTCGGGCACAGACAGCACCACATTCCCAGGTTACGCAGTGAACACCTTTGAATCAACGTTCTCGCCTGGTCGCTGAACCCAGTGGCGAGTATCCAGATCGTAGGATCACTGTAGATTCTTCGGCCTGACCTGCTTGATTAGCAAGAATCACCGCTGCTTGACTCTGCGCCTGCGATGTAGCGCAGTCCGGACGCTGACAGGACTGATTCCAAGCGCTTTCGCTATGGTGGGCGACGATACTCCAAATGAGTCCATGATCTGGATCTGATCAGCTGACTCTTTCAGCCCTCTAGCCAGGCAAACGAGCAATGCAACAGTCATTCCGGCCAATTCGCTAGCGTCCAATTCAGGGTGACTCCTTTTCTTCGTCATTTCACTCCTCAGGCCGTGGCGAGAAGTTGCGGAAGTTTCGAATTCAAATGCAATCCCAAGGTAAGTATTTCTCTCTTAGCAACGATTGTGTCTTGTCGCGTTATACATGGAAACATGTGGGAATATAGGTTCCGGACTCGCTTGATGACCTCCATGTGGCCCAAGAAGAACTCCAGCGTCGGAAAGAGCTCTGGGATGCAATCCGATCGATACTTCTTAATGATCTCCTCGAGGTGCCCTAGGGTCACGAGATGTACGGGAAGTATCGCGACTCTTGCGGAGGCGCCGATCCATGACATGGCTGCCATCTTGTTCCGCTGTGTATCTTCATACTCGAAGATATCAGGCAGCTCCTTCTGGAGACTAGATGTCCACCACTCGATCCCGTAGCACGCAACCAAGTAGTGATGAATCGCGAGCCGCAGGCCATTCTCGAATTGATACAGAACCGGGAACAGAACGTTGCCGAGGTGCATAACCTCGTCGTACTCCTTCGGGAGCTTAATCAGGCGCTTTATCACTTTGCGGTGGCCAACCATAAGCTAGCGACGCCGCTTCTTCACGCTGTGCCTAGCATTCCGAACTGAGCTAGGAACGGCGTCGCATACCTGTGCAATCTGCTTGTCAGTCAAATGAAAGCGATCAAGAATCTCGACCTTTCGTTCGAGGCTAGCTTCCGATTCTTTTGCGACGCAAAGGTACGCAAGCATCAGAAGAATCCTGTCGTCGCTGTTTTCGTCAATCTTCTTCATCGTCGCACCTTCCGCTTGGCACTGCGGTGCTTTAGTACCGCGATTGAAGCCGGAGTGCTGCCACAAATGCGCGCTATTTCAGTATTGCCGTAACCGAGCCGACTCAACACCGCCACGCGATCCTCTAGGCGCTGCAGTTCTTTGACGGCTATGTATCCGAAAACGAAGGCAAGACTTGGAAGCCCGTGTTCCTCGTTCTTTTTTACAACCCGCTTAGGCATAAAGGCACCCCTCACTCTGATGCGATACGATACGCTGCGTGCCCTCTCGTAGCAACGGGGGCTGCAAGTCGTGCATAGGAGGAGATATGGCTACGAAGAGCGATGACTCGGCGGCTACCGGCGTCCTTCGGGAACTAGAAAACATCAAGCGGCTCCTGATGCTCGCGTTGCTTCGCGATGGTGTGTCACAGTCAGAAATTGCGAAAGCCCTGGGAGTAAGTCAGCCGTCAATCAGCAGAATGTTCCCGGGTGGTATCGCGCAAACGGTGAAACCTAGGAGCTAAGGGAAGTAACCTTTGACCATGGTTCAACCAGTAAGTGACATCGGTTCGAACGCTGAGGAGAACGTCGCGCATGCAGCCAAGGTTATTGGTAGATCAACCCATCGCCGCAGAGTGTTTAATGCTATTTACACTGGGAAGCGGAGAACAAAGTCTGTTTCGGAATTAATAGCAACTACTGGACTCTCCCACAGAAGGGTCTTAGATGCAGGTAAGAGACTCGCCGACAATCGACTCGTCAAGGCGACAAGGCTAAACGGCGAAACTGCTTACGAAAAAATAGATTTCTTCCATTCGAATAAGAGGCGCATTCTAAGCTTGGCCTCATCCCCGGCTAAGTTAAAGGCGTTTCCAACAAAGCGCAATCCAGACTTCTCAGGCCGTGTGGTCCGCGTTCAGCTTTCGAGCCGACGGGCACAAGTGCAGCATCTTACAGTCGATGATATCGATTCTTTTCGCCGCATTAGGTTCATTGACAGCGAGGAGCCAGAGATTGGCGACGATCTTTCTGAAGCGGAGTTTAAGAGCGGACTGCAGCGAATCCTCGCGGAGGACGGTCGCTTTAAGGATTGGGGCGGCGAAGTGGCAGATCTTTTCACTACCCAATTCCGTGTTGAAGGGCGGAGACGCCCTGCAGCGTTCGCCCTGAAAGGCCCCGGAACAAAGGGGAAGCTGACTCCCGGAAAGCTGGGCAAGAACGGCGACCAGATTCAACGACTGTTTGAGGCACCAGCTGAAGTCTTCTTGGTGCAGTACTGCCGGCAAGTTGATTCATCCGTGCCAACCCAGATGAGGCAGCTCGCTATAGTTAAATCGTTGATGACGAACACTCGAGTGTTTTTCTGCGTGATTAACGGTAAGGACTCTCGTCGGCTGGTACGCGCGTATCCAGATGCCTTCCGCAGAGCGCATCGTCGTAGGGGGGAGATCTAGCCTCGCGCGTTTCGCCCGGGGCTGCTAGGGGTCGGGTTGGAGATTATTGATGAACCAGTTGAACTCGACTCCTTTCGTTCTTTGAGGAGCGCTCGGAGGTGAGCAATCTTGTCGGTGTCGCCGGAGAGCACTTTGCCGCGGGCGAGCTCGCAAGGCGAGGCTTTCTTGTAACCCTTACCAGAGGTAATGCACCCGGCATCGACATCCTTGCCTACCATCCTGAAACGAAGAAGACCCTGGCCATCCAGGTAAAAGCCGCCTTGGGTAGTAACCAGGCCCGCGGGAAGTGGATCATGAGTCAGAAGGACGAGGACAAGAAAGCGGTGCGGTCTGACGTGTTCATCTTCATCCGTTTGCCTGCGCCCCCTGATCCGCCCGAGTACTCTATCGTCCCCAGTCAGGCCGTCGCTAAGGCGATTTACGACGATCATCGGAGGTGGCTTGCGACCCCGGGGTCTAAGGGTCAGCAACGCAACACGAAGAACGCCATGCGGCACTTCAAAGACCCTGCGGGGAAATGGCGTGACCGGTGGGGCATCATCCTGGCGCTCGCAGGAGTAGGCAAACAAGACATTGTCTAACGTGGCTTTACGTGCCACGACTATCGCAAATATGACGCGCGCGGAACCAAAAAACGCAGACGAGCACTACGACCTCCTTCCGGAATACGCCCGGTCGCGAGAAGCAGAAACCCGCGTCATGCTACAACCATATATTGAGGCGACGGACAATTTTGGCAAACTAATCTCACGCCTCATCTACCTACTCGGCGCCGCTCCTCCTGCTAACGTCCAAGATTCAGTCGTTCGTGACCTAACCGCTGACATCTTCGATTTTTTGTACGAAGCGCGGCCCCTGATTCTTTCTGGAAAGCTTCATGTGGCGTATCCCCTTCTGCGAAGGGCGTTTGAATCTCTGTGCTTGCTTCACGCTTGTTTGTTGGACAAAGAAGACGCCGAGAAATGGCAAGGTGGTAAGAAATATGAAAACCGAGATCTCCGCCATCTATTAGGTAAACACCCGATGGGCGAGCCAGAGCCAAACTTAAGGGAGATGTACACTTTCTTTTCGAGAGCGACGCATCCAAATCGCGACATGATCGCTGCCCGCATGCTCGGAGAGGGAAACAAGTGGGTCTTGGGTGCCATTGGTATGCCAGAGCTCGTTGTAATGGTTGATCACTGCATGAAGAGTTTAGAACTCTGGTTCTGGCTTTCAGCCTCTGTAACTCATTTCTACAAGGACCGGCTCATTAAGGATCACCGTGACTACATGCACTTGTACTACCAATCTGTCGACTTCGAGAAAGAGGTCTATGCATGGTTGGTGAAACACTTCAACAAGCTTCTCTCCGACGCACAGACTCAAGCGCGCAAAGGGTAGTCGTCGGTTTTGGACGCGACGCGGGGAGCGCAAGCGGCGCTGGGTGCGATCGCTCTGCTCGCGATCGCCGTCATCGCCATCGAGCGGCGGCTGGAAACCCGCACGGTTTGAGCTGCGGTCATCCCAGATGAAACTCGTATCGATCAACGTGGGGCTTCCGCGCGAGGTCCAGTGGAATGGGAAGACCGTCCTGACGTCGATCTTCAAGGCGCCCGTGGCGGGCCTTGTCAAAGTTGGACGCCTGAACTTGGAAGGCGATCGGCAGTCCGACCTCGCCGTGCACGGCGGCGCCGACAAGGCCGTCTACGTCTACCCGGCGGAGCACTACGCGTTCTGGCGCGGCGAGCTTCCCGGCGTGGACCTTCCCTGGGGGTCGTTCGGCGAGAATCTCACGACGGAAGGTCTCATGGAGGACAGCGTTCACATCGGGGACCGATTCAAGATCGGTTCTGCCGAGCTCGTGGTGACGCAGCCCCGCATGCCGTGTTTCAAGCTCGGCATCCGCTTCGGTCGACCCGACATGGTGAAGCGCTTTCTGCGGAGCGGCCGGACCGGCTTTTATCTGGCCGTGACCCGCGAGGGCGAAGTCGAGGCCGGCGATGACGTCGCTCCGATCGCCCGGCACGAGCTTGCGATCAGCGTCGCCGAGATCGTCGGCCTGTATTCAGCGGACGCCGCGAACCAGGATCTTCTGCGCAAGGCAAGCGAACTTTCCGCGCTTCCCGAGGGCTGGCGGGACTACTTTCGCAAGCGCCTGTGGGAGCCGGATTCAACTTAGACTGCTCGAGTGAACGCCGCGGGCTCGATCCCTACTCGATCCGTG
>WNGH01006797.1_pt1 | contig 19850 bp, 23 predicted proteins | sample 5400631 | NCBI WGS metagenome assembly WNGH01 (sample SAMN13153373, study PRJNA577476) | soil metagenome | isolation source: 115 cm soil or saprolite under Garry oak tree replicate 1 | place: USA:California | collected 2016-06-15
CGCCCTGGGTCTTCGCGCGCTCGGGCGGCGTGCACGCCTCGGTGATGAGGGTCGTTCCGCCGATATAGAGGAAATTCCAGCCGACGCCGAGCAGCACGAGTGCAAACCAGAAGTGCGGAACGCTGATGCCCGACAGCGCGATCGCCACCACGGCGTAGAGGAGCAGCGCTCCCGCGGCCATCACCTGCAGCACGCCGAAGCGCTTGATGAGCGAGCCGGTGAAAAACGACGGCCCGAACATGCCGATGACGTGCCAGCCGATTACCGTCGCCGCGGCCGAATACGGATGGCCGCACAAGCCCATCGCGAGCGGCGTCGCGGTCATGAGCAGGTTCATCACGCCGTAAGCGATCGCCGCTGCGAGCACTGCGACCACGAACACCGGTTGCGCCATGATCTGTGCGAGCGGTCGCGTCGGTTCCTTGTGCGCGGCAGCCGCGGGCACCGGGATGTCGAGCAATTGCACGACCAGCACGACGAGCACCAGGAATCCGATCAGGGACAGGTACGCGCCGAGATAATGCGTTGGGAGCAAATCGACCGTGAGCTTGCTCGTCTCCGGGCCGACGATGCCTCCCACCAGGCCGCCCGCGAGCACGAGAGAGATCGCCTTCGCCTTGAAGTCGGCGCTTGCGACGTCCGCTGCCGCGAACCGGTAGTACTGCGCCACGGCGTTGTACACGCCGAAAACCATCGTGCCGAAGCAGAAAAACCAGAAGCTCTCGAGATACAGGGCAAGCGAGCAGATCGCCGCACCGACCATCCCCGTCAGAGCTCCGACGGTAAAGCCGGCACGCCGGCCTATGCGCTTCATGAGAAGCGAAGCCGGAAGGGTCGAGAGTGCCCCGCCGATGACCCACGCGGTCACGGGGAGCGTCGCCAGGGCCTTGTTCGCGGCGAGCGCGTAGCCGGCTAGGCCGTTCAGCGCAATCGCCGTGGAGTTGTTCGTGAACAGCAGCGCCTGGCAGGAGGCGAGGACGGCGACGTTTTTTTTGGCGGCTTCCACTACGCTTGCGGGGGTGACAGGAAATTGTCAGGGGACAACGGGTCCATGATTATAACGAAGCGATCCCCCAGCCGCCGGGCCGTAGCTTCTCCGGAGGGCGAAAAAACCGTTTGAAGGTGGTTGACATTTCCCTCTGATTGACGCACTCTCGCGTTGCCCGTACCGTCCGTGCGGTGTCCCCAACCAGCTCGTATTAGAGAGGAGAGATATACGATGGCCAAGAAGAGAAAACCCAATGCGGCATTCATGAAACCCATGACCCCGAGTTCCTTGTTGGCGGAAGTGGTGGGCTCCAAGGCGATACCGCGTACCGAAGTGACCAAGAAGCTCTGGGCTTACATCAAGCGAAACAAGCTGCAGGACACCAAGAACCGCCGCATGATCAATGCCGACGACGCCCTCAAGGCGGTGTTCGGCGGCAAGAAGAGCGTCTCGATGTTCGAGATGACCAAGCTCGTCAGCAAACACCTCAAATAAGCAACCGCCGCGTCTCGGGGTTTTCCCGGGACGCGCACCGGAAATGAAGACGCCCGGCTTGCCGGGCGTCTTGTTTTGCGGCCGCAACAGACTCACGGCCGGGAACTGTCCCTGCCCTGCTTCGCGGTCTTGTATTCCTCGACCGCCTTCTTCAGATCGCTGTATTCCTCGCAGGGAAGGAAGCACAGCTTGTCGAGCCGCGCAAGGTGCTCCTCCGCCTTCGGAAGATTGTTCACCATCAGATAGGCCTCGCCGATGTACTCGTGCGCTCCCTTGTGCCTGGGGTTGAGGCGCAGCGCCTCCTTGTAGTGCTTGAACGCGAGGTCGAGGTTTCCGGACTTGCGCCAGGCGTAGCCGAGGTAATTCTGCGCGTCGGCGTTGTTCGGGTCGCGCGAGGCAACCCGTTCGAAGCTGTCGAGGGCCGTTTTCCAGTTCCCGGCTTCGACCGCGTTCTTGCCGCTCTCGTAATCAGGGTCCACGGGACGCGCGTTCGGCGCCGGCCCGGAATCCATTCCGGCGGCGTGGAGACCCGGGACTGGAGCAAGGCCCGCCAGCAGCGCGACGACCGGAATCAGCAGCTTGCGCATGGTGTCTCCTTTCATCTGACAACAGAGGGGATTATAGTTGAGCGGACGCCCGGTAAACCATCGTGCAAGGGAGCTTATTCCGATGAAGCTCTCGAAGGTCGCAATGAAAAGGCTGGTGCTTCTGGTTCTCGCCATCGCGTGCCTGGTGCCCGCGATGCCGGCCGCCGCGCAGCCGGAGCGGCCTTCGCGGACCGAGGCGCTTGCGGCTCTCAAGAAATCCGACGCGGCCGAGCGCCGGCGCGGCGCGCTCGGCCTCGCGATCGTGGGCCGGATGGAGGACGCTCCCACGCTGATCGCCGCGCTGCGCGACGCGGACGAACGGGTGCGCGCTGTTGCGGAGCAAGCGCTGTGGGCGGTCTGGAGCCGGTCGGGAGACGCCCGCGTCGACGATCTGTTCGGCAAAGGAGTCGCGCAGATGGGCGAGCAGCGCTTCCCCGAGGCGATCGCCACGTTCACCCGCATCATCGAGCTCAAGCCCGGCTTCGCCGAGGGCTGGAACAAGCGTGCCACAGCGTATTTCCTCGCCGGCGAATATCGGCGCTCGCTCGAGGACTGCGACGAAACCATCAAGCGCAACCCGCAGCACTTCGGAGTGCTCTCCGGCTACGGCCAGATCTACCTGCGGCTCGACCAGCCCGAGAGAGCGCTGGAGTATTTTCGCCGCGCGCTCGCGGTCAATCCCAACCTCGAAGGCGTGCAGGGCCTCGCGGAAAAGCTGGATTTCATGATCGTGCGGCGCCGCCAGCGCTCTATTTAAGCGCTTCCGAGCAGCTCAGCGGCCATCTCGCGGATCGCCTGCGCCGCGGCCTCGGGCCGCTCGAGCGGAAACAGGTGCCCGCCCGCGATGCGCACCACGCGGAAATGCCTGCGCGTCGTCGCAAGCCCCGTCCGCCTCGATTCCGCCGATTCGCGTCCGCAGATCACCCCGGCCGGGACCCGCAGGCGCGGCAGCTCCTGCGCGAGGCCGTGCGGAAACGTCCGGTAGATGCGGTACTCGATCGCCGGGTCGAAAAGGAGCCGCACGCCCCCCGGGGAAGGCACCATCCCGAGCGTCACGTAGTCACGCAGGCACTCGGGATCGAAGTTCTGAAACGCCCGCTTGTTCTGAAAGTGCGCGTAGGCTTCGTCGGCGGAGGCCCACTCGGCGCGGCGGTCGCGCGTCATGCCCGCCGGCGTCACGCGGTCTGCAAGGCCGAAGCGCTTCACCATCTTGAACACCGTCCCCTGCCACCGCCCGAGGATCAGCGAATCGAGCAGGATGATCGCGCGAAAGAGCGCTGGGCGCTTCAAGGCTGCGAGCGCGGTGAGATAGCCGCCGAGCGAATGCCCCGCCCCGACCACGGGCTCGCGATAGCGCTCGATATGCTCGATCAGCTCCGTGACCAGATGCGGCCAGCTGTCGGTGACCGGATGGCGCGGATCGTGCCCGATGGTATTCACGTACCGGATCTCGAAGTCGCGCTCGAGAAACGAGAACATCTTGCGGTAGCACGCGGCGGGAAAACCGTTGGCGTGCGCAAAATGCAGGACCGTCACGGGCTCATTATCCCGGCATTTCCCCGGAAACAAGAAGCCCCCGGCTCGCAGCCGGGGGCTTCGAGCCGAGCGCCGGGATCAGGCGCTCAGTTCCCTCGCCGTCATCGTGTACTTGAAGTTGTCCGGGTCGAGGCTGTCCAGCCGCCCCTGCGCGGTCTCCGCCTGCGGGTACATGAAGAAGGTGAGCTTGCCGCCTTTCGAGTTGGGCAGCGCGAAATCGTTCGCGGTGTTGAACGCGAGCCAGTTCATCTCCCAGGCGCCGAAGAGCTTGGGCCTCACCGCCTGCACCAGGGGATCGCTCAAGGTCGTCGGCTGCGCCTTCTCCTCGAGCACGACCTTTCTCACGTCGGCCGGATCCACCGGCACCCAGCCGAACCCGGCGAGATAGACCTCCGCCCGGCAGTGCTGCGCGCGCGTGATGTTCGCCGTGCCCGCTCCCAGGCTCCTGTAGCCGAACTGCGACTTCGCCACGCGCACTCCGTAGACGTCGCGCGCCGGCAGCCCCGCGGCGCGCGCGAGACCCACGTAGAGCGCGTTCAAGTCGGCGCACTTCCCCCCGAGATTTCCGGTCTCAAGCATCGTCTTGATGTCGCCGACGCCGCAGCCGCGGGTCTTCGGATCGCGGTAGGTGTTCTCCACGATCCACTCGTAGATCGCCTTGGCCTTGTCGTAGTCGGTCCTTGCACCTTTCGTGACGTCCTGCGCGGTCTTCTTCACGATGCCGTCGGTGGGCATGTGCTCGGTCGAACCGGTGTAGAAGGCGCGCTGTCCGGGCGAGAGTATCTCGACCGACCCCTGCCGCGCGGAAAAATCCACGGCGTGGTCGCGCGTGGCGAAGCGGCTGTAGAGCTCGACCACGGGATTCTTCTCGGCGCTGGGCCACTCGGCGTAGAGCATGCCCGCTCCGTACTTGCCGTCGTAGGCGATCTTCGCGGTTTGGGCGTTCCCCGACCAGGCGTTGTCCAGGATCTTCTGGTAGCCCGAATCGACCGAAGGGATTGGCAGCCAGACGCGCGTCCCACCCTGGGGAAAGACGATCTCGACCCGCGTAGCCACTTCGAACGTGCGCCACTTGACCGTCGGGCGGGGATCGAATACGCCTTGCGCGAGCGAAAGTTTCGGCAACGCCGCCGCGGCCGGGAGGATCGCGCCGGTCTTCAGAAATGCACGTCTATCCATGTCGGTTCTCCGGTCGATTGAAGCGCTGTCTCACAACGCGGGCCGGCGTCCCAGCGCACGGCGCGTGGAATACCCGGTATCGGTTGCTGCAAAAGGGCTGAGGCTGGGGAGAAGGAGCTGCAGAAGAGCGAAAGGCGAGCGCGGAAGCAGGGTCGCCGCTGTCGATATCGCCGTCGCAGCGCCACGTTCCGCGCGAGCCCGCAGGCTGCGCGAAGCCGATCATCACCGCGAGCGATCGCGAGCTGCGTGAAGTCAAGCGTTGCTGGATGATCATCGGCACGCGGCCCGGCGGATACGGACTAATTTCACAGCGGACAATCTACTCCGAAAGCGTCCCCGACCACAAGTCGCCCGGACTGCTGCGACGCGTGCTTCAGCCGGGGGAAAGAAGCCTTTTGATCGTATCTTCAACGGATTGAGAATCCCACTCCAGATCGCCCACCACCGAGTAGCGGATTCGCTGCTGGGGATCGAGCACCAGGGTCGTGGGCAGCACCTTCACCTTCCACGCCGTCGCGGCGGAGGTGTCGCGATCGAGCAGGACGGCGAAGCGCACCGGGACCTTCTTCAGGAAGTCCTGGATACGCGGCGCGCCTTCGCCATAGTCGACCGCGAGGATCGCGAAGGGTTTGCCCGCGAGCTTGTCCTGCAGCCGCTGCATCGAAGGCATCTCCTCGCGGCAGGGATCGCACCAGGTCGCCCAAAAATTGAGCACCACGACCTTGCCCCGATAATCGGCGAGCTTGTGCTCCTTCCCGTGGAGATCACGCAGCGCGAGGGACGGCGTCGCGCCGCCGCTCCAGGGCTTCAGCTCGCCTCCGGCGGCCGATGCTGCGCAGCACGAAGCGAGCAGCATCAAAGAGAGAAACCCTCGCGCGGCGTCCCACGGGGTCACGCGGCTTCCTTTCTTCTTCCGGCGAGAACCGCGAAATCCTCGGCGTAGTCCGAAAGGCGCCGGACCACGTGCGCGCGCTGCCTCGCCGAGAGCGACCCGTCGAGATCCACGATCAGCTGCCCGAGATCCTCGTCCCAGCGCTTGTCCTCGCGGATGAACTCCTCGGAGCGGCGCAGCTCCGGTTTCTCGAACATCTCGGCGAGGTGCCGTCCGAGCTCCTCGGACTTGCGCTCAGCCTTGAGCGCCGCGACGAATTCGCGCTGCCAGCGCTGCCGGTCCTCGAAGCGCAGCGCGACGTAGCGCTCGTGGGCGAGCGCGAAGCGCCCGATGCGAAACTCCTGGTCCGGGGTCAGTTCGCCGGCAAAGTCGCGAAAGCGCTCGAGCATGCGCTTCAGCTGCCTGCCCCGGCGCTCCTTGTCGTCGGAAGGGAGGAATTGCTTCGTGTATTTTTCGTTGTTTTCGGCGAACTTGCGCTCGAGGGCAGCGAGCTGCGTGGGCGCGAGCGTCGCGAGCACCGGGGCCGCGTCCTCGGCCGCTTTTGCCGCGAACCTGCGGTAGCGCAAGCGCACGTTGACGAGCCCCCAGGCGACGTCCTCTGTTGTGATGCCCTTGGCCACGCGCTGGCTCGCGCTTTGCAACAGGGCCGCGTATACGGGAAGCTCGTTCGAACGGTGCCACTGGTGAAATCGCACGATTCGCGGCGTCAGGTCTTCAGACTGCGCTGCGTCGAGGTCGAGATAGCTAGCCGCCATGAAGCGCAGCATGGTGTCGGCGTTGTCGTAGGCGACCCGGGTCGCGCTGCAGGAGGCGAGCGCCAACGCTCCGATTGCAAGCAACAAAAACCGGGGACAGACCACCATTTTTTCAAAAGCGTGTCTTCTTGCCATCATGTGCGTAAAAATAGTGGTCTGTCCCCGGTTTTCTACCAGTAGTTCTCCACCGTGATATGGCCCGGCTCGCGGCGCCGGTGTTTCCTCATCCCGCGCCGCACGAGCGCTGCGCTCGTGTCCGTCACCATCTCCGGGTTGCCGCAAATCATGACCTGAGAGGTCCCCGCGGACAGCGCCACGCCCGCCGCGGCCTCCAGGCGACCCTCCTCGATCGCGAGCGGGATGCGTCCGTGGAGCGCGCCCGGTTTGCTTTCCCGGCTCACGAACGAGACCATGCGCATCTGCCCCCCGTGCTCGCCCAGCAGCCGCTCGATACTGTCGCGGTAGGTGAGCTCATCGGCATGGCGCACCGCGTGAACGAGCACCACCTGCCTGAATCGCTGCCAGGGACTCTTGGTCTTCAGAATAGACAGGAAAGGGCCGACTCCAGTTCCCGTCGATATCAGCCAGAGGTTCTCCCCGTCGGGGATTTCCGAGAGCGCGAGGAACCCCGCCGGCCGCGGCGCGAGGTATATCGCGTCCCCCGACTGCAGCTTGCACAGCCGCTGCGTGAGCGGCCCATCCGGGAGCGTCACGTAATAAAACTCGTACGGACGTTCCTCCGGCGCATTCACGAACGAATATGGGCGCGCGATCATCTCGCCCTTCACCGCGAGGGCGAGCTTGGCGAACTGTCCCGCCTCGAACCGAGCGGCGTCCGCCTCCACCTGCAGGGTGAACAGGGTCTCCGTCCAGCGCTTCTGGTTTACAACGGTACCTTCGACCCACTTCTGCATGAATCACCGCAGGAATCACTGCAACAGGAACGGTTCCATGGTGAGCGATTCTACCTCGCCGCCCATCATGACGATGCTGCCTGCGCGCCGGTTGTCGCCGTTGTCGGAGAATTCGAACCGGTAGATGCGCCGCAGGGCGACGCGCCCGTTCTCGTCGCGTGCGGGGCGAACCGACACGCACTCCACGGTCTCGTCGAGGAACTGCAGGCGGTCGCGCTCGCAGGCGCGCGAGCCGGCCACGACCGCGTGCTCGCGCGCCCGCATGCTGTCGAACCACAGCCAGGCGAGGAGAGCGAGTCCGGCGAGAGTCCATGCTTCCCACATTGTTATGCTGCGACGGCCTGTCGGGAAAGGTCACCACCAATATGCTGTCTGTGGCGCTTGACTACAAGCCCGCAGACCCCCGTCTACTCGTGACGGCGCGTGATCCATTCTGCGACGAGCACGGGTTTTCCCTCTCCCTCGCGTTCGACGGTGACGTTCCAGGTGGTCTGAACGCCCTTGGCGATGTCTTCCACGGCGGCCAGCCGGAAGCGCGCACGCACGCGCGAGCCTGCCGGAACGGGGCCGGTCAAGCGCACGCGGTTCAAGCCGTAGTTGATCCCCAGACGCGTGCCTTGAATCTCGATCGCCTGCCCCAGCAAGTACGGCAGAAGCGACAGCGATAGAAAACCGTGCGCGACGGTCGTGCCGTAAGGCGATTCCCTGGCTGCGCGCCCGCGGTCGACGTGAATCCACTGGTGATCCTCGGTCGCGGCGGCAAAGGCGTCGATGCGCTCCTGGCTCACGGTGAACCAGTCGGTCACCGCGACCTCCCGGCCGACCCACTCCTTGAGTCGGGCGACGCTGGGGATTACGATTTGTGCCACGTGCTGTAGCGTGGATTCGACGGGTTCGCTATCTTATAGCGAAGGATCGTAATGACGACAGCCGCAAAGCTCTTCCTCGCCGAGGGCGGCCTCGCGGCGCTTGCAGCGGTGGCGCTCGGCGCCTTCGGCGTGCACGCGCTGAAAAGCCGCCTGTCGGCCGAGATGCTCGCCGTATGGCACACTGGCGTCGAGTACCACGTCTATCACGCGCTCGGCCTGCTCGCGGTCGGGTTCGTCGCAACGCAGCTTCCGGAATCGGCACTGCTGAAATGGTCGGGGTGGCTGATGCTCGCTGGAATCGTGCTCTTCTCCGGAAGCCTGTACGCGCTCGCGCTCTCCGGGGAGCGCTGGCTCGGCGCGATCACGCCGATCGGTGGCCTTGGTTTCGTCGCCGCGTGGGCGCTCTTCGTCGCGGCGGTGGTCAAAGCCTGAAATCTTCAGGATTCCCGGACAGCGCGGCAGGCCGTAGAGGTTCTTCATCCCTCTGTCGAAGATGCTGCTTGCCGAACTCCTTGCCGCCTCCGAGCGCGTCGCCGCGACGCGCAGCCGCCTCGCGAAGATCGATGCGCTCGCGCAGTGCCTGCGCCGTCTTGAGCCTTCCGAGATCGCGCTCGGCGTCGCGTACCTGAGCGGCGACACGCGCCAGGGCAGGACCGGCATCGGCTACGCGACGCTGAAAGAAGCGCTCGCCGCAACGCCTGCAAGTTCGCCCAGGCTCACGCTCGCGCAAATCGACGAAGCGCTCGCACGCCTCGCGCGGATCAAGGGGGAAGGCTCAGCCGCGGAGCGAGCGCGCCTGCTCGGGGAGCTTCTCGCGCGCACGACCGCGCCCGAGCAGGATTTTCTCGCGCGGCTGTTGCTCGGCGAGCTGCGCCAGGGCGCGCTCGAAGGGATCATGCTCGACGCCATCGCCAAAGCGGCGAAACTGCCCGCCGCTCGTGTGCGCTCGGCGGCGATGCGCGCCGGATGCTCGCTCAACCCGCCGAGGACGTCGCAGACGCGCTGGAACGCCTCGGCGCCGCGGCCTTCGAGTGGAAGCTCGACGGCGCGCGCGTGCAGGCGCACAAGTCGGGCGGCGAAATCCGCGTCTATACGCGGAGCCTGAACGAAGTCACCTCCGCCGTGCCCGAGATCGTCGCAGCGCTGCAAGACATGCCGGCGCGCGAAGTGATTCTCGACGGCGAAACGATCGCGCTCAAGCCCGAGGGCACGCCCTACCCTTTCCAGGAAACCATGCGCCGCTTCGGGCGCAAGCTCGACGTCGAGGCGTTGCGCGCGACGTATCCCTTGAGCGTCTTTTTCTTCGACTGCCTGCTCGCCGAGGGCGAGGATCTCACCGCAAGACCCGCGCGGGAGCGCTTCGACGCGCTCGCGAAATTTCTGCCGGCGAAGATCCTCATCCCGCGCCTTGTCACCGGCGACAAGGGAGCCGCACAGGCTTTCTACGACGACGCGCTCGCGCGCGGCCACGAGGGCGTCATGGCGAAGGCGCTGGAGGCCCCGTACGAGGCCGGAAGCCGCGGCGCCGGCTGGCTCAAGATCAAAAAGGCGCACACGCTCGACCTCGCCGTCATCGCGGCCGAATGGGGCAGCGGCCGCCGCAAGGGCTGGCTCTCCAACCTGCACCTCGGCGCGCTCGACCCCGCCACCGGCGGCTTCGTGATGCTCGGCAAGACCTTCAAAGGCATGACCGACAAGATGCTCGCCTGGCAGACCGAACGGCTCCTCGCGCTCGAAACCTCGCGCGAAGGCCACGTCGTGCACGTGCGGCCGGAGCTCGTCGCCGAGATCGCGTTCAATGAAATCCAGGCGAGCCCGCACTACCCTGGCGGCTTCGCGCTGCGCTTTGCGCGCGTCAAGCGCTACCGCGGGGACAAGAGCGCAACAGAAGCCGACACGATCGAAATCGTGCGAGCGCTGTACGAGGGGCAACTGCATCGGAAGGCCGCGGGTTCCGCATGAAGCCGGAAAGGGCCCCGGAGACTGCTAACGCCGTGCGCTGCCGTTCATGTCCCTGACGAGTGCGTAGCAAGAGCAGGCTGCGCGTCCGAGGCGTCGACGGTCGAGGATCTCGATCTTGCCACGGGTGTAAGCGATCAGCTTTCTTTTTTGCAGCGCGCGCGCGGCCATGGTGACACCGACCCGCCGCACTCCCAGCATGTGTCCCAGAAACGCGTGCGTAAGGCGGAATTCGTCCGACCCGACACGGTCCCGCGTCATCAGCAGCCATCGGGCAAGGCGCGCCTCGACGACGTGGAAGCGGTTGCAAGCGGCGGTTTGGGTGATCTGGGCCATCAATGCACGCGTATAGCGGCTGACCTCTTGTCGCAATTGCGGGCTTTTCCGGATTTCTTCGGAGAAGCGCGCCGACTTCATCCGCATGGCGGCTCCCGCCCCCTGCACCAGCGCGCGAACAGGCGAAACGTCCGTTCCCAAGGACAGGGGAACGCCGACCATGCCTTCGCGGCCGACCATGCCGACTTCCAAGGCCAGATGGCCCTCTACTACCGTCAACAAGGAAACGAGCGAGTCGTTGGGGAAGTAGACATGCTGGATCCGCTCCCCAGGTTCGTGCAGGACTTCACCAAAAGTCAGCGCAACCGATTCCAGACCCGTGAGCAAGCGCTGATACTGCTTGCGCGGCAAGGCGGCAAGCATGTTGTTTGCGACGGGTGCTTGGCTCGCGACTCGCATGAGGGACGTTTCTTTCGTGCCGGGGGACGAAAGAGTAGCGTGAACAAGCGCGGATCGTATGTGCGTCAGCACACAGAGGAGCACTGAGCATAGTCCAATCGGTCCCAGTCGCGACCCAATCGATTGCGCAGCCGGCCGTCAGGCCGCAGTCTTGCCGGGGAGCAGGCGATCCGTTTCGCGTTTGACCACTGCGTAGCACTCGCAGACCCGTTCTTCCAGGCCTGGCCGGTCGAGCACCACGATGTGCCCGCGATTGTACTGAATCAATCCGGCCGTCTGCAGCTTGCCGGCAGCCTCAGTGACGCCCTCGCGGCGCACTCCCAGCATGTTCGCTATCAGTTCCTGCGTCATGGAGAGCTCGTTCGAGGGCAGGCGGTCCAGGCTCAACAGCAGCCAGCGGGCCAGTTGCTGTTCCACCGAATGATGCCGGTTGCAGACAGCGGTCTGCGCCATCTGCGTGATCAGCGCCTGCGTGTAGCGCAGCAGCAGATGCTGCAGCGGGCCGCCGTGCTCGAATTCCCTCTTGAGGATTTTCGAGGGGAGGCGGTACGCGTGGCCGGCGCTTTGCACCACCGCCCGGCTGGTCGTGGATTCCCCGCCCATGAACAGCGCGACCCCGACCAGGCCTTCAAAGCCCACGACCGCGATTTCCGCCGACGCTCCGCTTTTCATGACGTAGAGGAGCGACACGATGCAGTCGGTGGGGAAATACACGTAGTCCAATTTGGCGCCGGACTCGGAGACCGCCATGCCAAGCGGCAGCGACACGCGCTCTAGGTCCGGGACCAAGCGGTCGTAATCCGACTCGGGCAGCGCGGCAAGAAGATAATTTTGAGTGGGGGCAGGGGTGGCGGATGCGGCGAGATTCATGGTCTCCTCCGGTACAGGCCCTGGCAAGCAAGGTTCCCTTCGCTCCATCGCAGAACGCTTCATCCTACGCTTTATGTCCGTTAGCGTACAGAAAGTATGCTTGACTCCGCTGTCGTTGATCGGTGTCATCGTAAATCGACATCCTATCGCGGCGGGCCGCGAGTCAGAATCCCGACACTCGGCTTATAGGGGAAATGCCCTGTATGAGGTGAAAAAACCCTTCCTTCTGTGCGCTGGCGCACAGAACGCCTCGAGGCGATGGAGATAATCGCGTCTGGCAGGAGGTTACGATGAACGGCACCCGCTTCCTATCTCGCCTCACCGGCCTCATGCGCGGCAAGCGCAGCTTCGCCTCCGATCCAGCGCCTGTTTTGCTGGGTCTCGCCGGTTTCGACGGCAAGCTGAAATTTCTCAACCCGGCGTGGGAGAAAATCCTCGGATACCCGGCGAAAGAGCTGCTGGACCGGCCACTGCGAGAATTGATGCAGCAGCGTGGGCAGGCCGCCGTCGCGCTGCTGGACCGGCTCTTGACCGAGGACAGTTTCGACCCGATGGAATTCGGCTTGAGGTGCCAGGACGGCACGATCAAGTGGTTCTTATGGCACCGGCGGTTCGATTCGGAGCACCAGGCGATCTTCATTGCGGGGTACGACATCACCGAGCAGAAGACCTGGAAGATCGCATCGTTACTAAGGTTCTTTGAACGACCGAAAAGGGCTGACGCCGCGATTTGAACTCAGTCAAAGACCGTGGCCTGAACGGCCTATGACGCGTGCATAAATATTAATATTTCTTTATGTGCGCAAACGCACAGAATGTCCTCGGATAGAAGGGGATGATCGAAACGGGTGTATATCGCCTCCCTGATAGACACTCGAAGTCCCTGGCCCGGTAACGGCAATCCCGTCCCGGGCCTTTTTTATGGGTGATATATGTGCGCAAACGCACTGAACGCCCTGGAGTAGAGGGGGATGATCGACGCGGGTGTAGACAGGTGTTTATATCTACCTTTCTGATAAACACCCGAAGTCCCTGGCCCGGCAGCGGCAATCCTGCTCCGGGTCTTTTTTCGGCTGCTGCTGACAGAGTTCCGGGGAGAAAAGCCCAACACCGGTCGGGTCCTGGAGATCGCCAAGAAACGCGAAACTCCTCTTACGCGAAAAAAACGGGCTGTCTTCGCAACCTTCTCTTTTGTCGCGGCCTGATCGTCCCGCCGAGCCGAAGCCCGCCGGAAAGCGGGGCGGGCCTTACTACATATCCATCCCTGGCATGCCGCCCATGCCGCCCATGCCGTGGCCGCCAGGGCTGGCGCCCTCCTTCTCTTGCACCAACTCGGCCACCGCAGCGTCGCTGGTGAGCAGCAGGCCGGCCACGGAAGCCGCATTCTGCAGCGCCGTGCGCGCGACCTTGGTCGGGTCGACTACGCCCATCTCGACCAGATCGCCGTAGGCTTCAGTCTGCGCATTGAAGCCGAAGTTGCCCTTGCCTTCGGCGACCCTGTTCATCACCACCGAGGGCTCTTCGCCCGCGTTTGCGACGATCTGGCGCAACGGCTCTTCCAGGGCGCGGCGCACGATCTTGATGCCGGCCTCCTGGTCGGGGTTGTCGCCCTTGATATTGTCGAGCGCGCTGCGGGCGCGGATGTAGGCGACCCCGCCGCCGGCGACGATGCCTTCCTCGACCGCCGCGCGGGTCGCGTGCAGCGCGTCTTCGACGCGTGCCTTCTTCTCTTTCATTTCGACCTCGGTCGCGGCGCCGACCTTGACCAGTGCAACGCCGCCGGCGAGCTTGGCCACCCGTTCCTGCAGCTTTTCCTTGTCGTAATCGCTGGTGGCTTCCTCGATCTGGGTGCGGATGCTCTTTACCCGCGCCTCGATCGTCTTGGGATCACCCGCACCGTCGATAAGGGTTGTCTCTTCCTTGTCCACTTCGATGCGCTTCGCCTGGCCAAGGTCTTTCAGTGTCGCCTTCTCGAGGGTCAGGCCGACTTCCTCGGCGATGACTTGGCCGCCGGTAAGGATGGCGATGTCCTCGAGCATGGCCTTGCGGCGGTCGCCGAACCCCGGCGCCTTCACCGCGCAGGTTTTCAGGATGCCGCGCAGATTGTTGACCACGAGAGTCGCGAGGGCCTCGCTTTCGACTTCCTCGGCGATGACGAGCAGCGGCCGCCCGGCCTTCGCCACCTGCTCCAGGAGCGGCAGCAGGTCGCGGACGTTGGAGACCTTCTTGTCGTACAGAAGCACGTAGGGATTGTCCAGGACCGACATCTGCTTTTCGGCGTTGTTGATGAAATAGGGCGACAAGTAGCCCCGGTCGAACTGCATGCCTTCGACCACTTCGAGCTCGGTCTGCAGGCTCTTGCCGTCCTCGACCGTGATCACGCCTTCCTTGCCGACTTTCTCCATTGCGTCGGAGATGATCTTGCCGATCTCGCTGTCCGCGTTGGCCGAAATTGCACCGACCTGGGCGATTTCCTTGCTGGTCGTGCAGGCCTTGGAGATTTTCTTCAGCTCCTCGACTACGGCGACGACCGCCTTGTCGATACCGCGTTTGAGGTCCATCGGGTTCATGCCGGAAGCGACGTATTTCATGCCTTCCTTCACGATCGATTGAGCGAGCACGGTTGCCGTGGTGGTGCCGTCGCCGGCGACATCCGAAGTCTTGGATGCGACTTCCTTCACCATCTGCGCGCCCATGTTCTCGAACTTGTCCTTCAGCTCGATCTCCTTGGCGACCGATACGCCGTCCTTCGTTATCGTGGGTGCGCCGTAGGAGCGCTCGAGGATCACGTTACGGCCCTTGGGTCCGAGCGTCACCTTGACCGCATCGGCGAGGATATTGACGCCCGCGAGCATCTTGTGGCGCGCGGACTCATGAAACCGGACATCTTTTGCAGACATGTTCACTCCTAATGGGTTGAGCTTACTTCGCGACGATGCCCATGATGTCGTCTTCACGCATCACGAGGTACTCGGTGCCTTCGATTTTCACGGCCTGGCCGGAGAACTTGCCGAACAGGATGCGGTCGCCGACCTTGACGTCCAGCGGGCGCACCTTGCCGTCTTCGAGGATCTTGCCTTTGCCCACGGCGATGACTTCGCCCTGGTCGGGTTTCTCCGCTACGTTGTCGGGAATGACGATGCCGCCTGCGGACTTGCGCTCCTCATCGAGACGCTCCACCACAACGCGGTCGTGCAAGGGACGGATTTTCATCATGACATTTGATCCTCAGTGAGTGGCCAGTAGTTAAGAGAACTCTGCAGAAACTCGCCTTGCGCCGATTGCCGTCAACGGTATGTCTTTCGCCCATTTTGGCAGGTGGCAGTGAGCACAACCGCGCCCGAGCGGCCAGAAAAAACCCTGGTTGTTGAAGAATATTCCGGTGCAACGGGGACATATAAAACTCGCCATTCGACTTCCGGCCCAGGCAATCGCCGGCATCCAGGCAAGCGCAGCAACGAGAACGAGAAACGGTCCGTCCCGGAAAAAGAGGTCGCTCAGCGGGTCAACGAGCAGCAAGATTCCGGGAACGCAGCCTAGGAGCAGGAGCCAGAGAATCGCGGACCTGCGCTTCAGATCACGCCAGGCCGCCTCGAACAAAAGACTGGTGCGCATCCTGCTGACCTCTCAGTGAAAGACCTGCGATTGGCCCGCCTTGCTGCCTCCATCCGTCTGACTGCCAGCAAAAGCGGCGAGATACTAGCGGTGAGATACTGACTGGTCGTTTCCAGAAGCAGGTGGTATGATACTGACCGGTAACTCTCCTGTCAACCAGAGATTGGACATGACCCGAAGTCCCAAGATCAACGGACAGTCGCTTCTGCGGAAGCGGGACGCGAACCGTCCGAGCGCCCGGCAACGCATCTTCGATACGGCGTCGGAGCTTTTCTACCTCAGGGGAATCCGTGCGGTCGGGGTGGAAACGATTGCAGCGGAAGCCGATACGACCAAGATGAGCCTGTACCGGAACTTCCCTTCCAAGGACGAGCTGGTGGCCGAATGGCTGCGCGAGCACGACGCCAACTTCTGGCAGACCTGGGACGCGATGGCGAGCCGGCATCCCGAGGATCCCCGCAGGCAGATCAAGGCCGCCTTCGCTCTGTTGGCCAAGCACGTTGCCGATCCCAAGGCGCGAGGCTGCCCCATGGCGAATGCGGCGGTGGAAATCACCGAGAAAGATCACCCCGCCAGGAGGGTGATCGAGGCCCACAAGGCGAAATTGCGCGCCAGGCTCGTACACATGTGTACCCAGATGGGAGCCCCGCAGCCGAGGCTCCTCGCCGACCAGCTGTTTCTCCTGATGGAAGGCGCCCAGGTCACTATTCAGACTCTAGGGGTGCGCGGCCCGGCGAGGAACATTGCCCGCGCCGCGAAGATGTTGATCGATGCGCACTTGCGAACCTGATACCACCCGACGGAGGGTCAAATGAATGCCGAACCCGCGACCGCCGAAATGATCGACACCCTTGCGGGCATCGAGATGCAGCGTAAGGAAAGGGAAAAGGAGTCCGGTGTCCCTGTGTCATGCAACTGGGCGCTCGGCAAATTGTACGAACTGCTCCCGGGTAAGCAAAGATCGCCGGGAATGAAAATGGGCACGGCCCCCCAGGCGAACATCGAAGCCGCCACTCTGGCGATCGGGCGCCTCAGGAAATTGGCCCAGGCTACGGGCGGCGCGGCACGACGAGATTGCCGATCGAGACTTGTACCGGCTCGCCGTTCTGATTCTTCGTCGTCGTCCTGACCTTGATCAATCCCTGCTCCGGACGGGACTTCGAAGGCCGCACTTCGAGAATTTCGCTCTCGAGGCAGAGCTCATCCCCGGGCCGTACCGGCCGCGGCCAGCGGAACTCGTCAAAGCCTGCACCGACTATCCCGCCCGCTGGCTTCAACTCGCTCTCGACCAGGAGCCGCATGGTCATCGCGGCGGTATGCCAACCGCTCGCTGCCAATCCCCGGAATATCGAGCCGCGCGCGGCCTCTTCGTCGAGATGGAAGGGCTGCGGGTCGAATTCCGCGGCGAAGGTCTTGATCCGTTCTTTTTCGACGCGCAGGCGTCCCGAGCCGAAGGTCTGCCCTACCGCGAAGTCCTCGAGATATCGTCCGGTCATTGCTGCGGCCTCCTCGGTTGAACTACCGCTCCTCCGGCGCCTTGAGCTTGCGGAACGACACATAGAGCAGCGCGTCGTAGAGGATCTTCAGTCCCGCCGCGGCCATGATCGGGGCGCCCAGGGTCAGAGCCTGCATGGCGCTTCCCGCGAACACGGGAGCGATGGCGCGCGCGCACATGCGCGCGAGGTTGGTCACGCCGCCCGCGAAGGTACGCTCCTCGGGACGCACCACCGCCATGAGATAGGACTGGCGCGTGGGCACGTCCATCTCCGATAGTCCCTCGCGCAGGAGGAACAGTACTGCCGCAATCTCGAAGCTTCCGGTAAACGGGATGGTGAAGGTGAGAAAGCTCGAGGGCGTGTGCGTGAACACCATGGTGTTCACGAGGCCGATACGCGCGGCGAGCCAGGCGGCGCCCAGATGCGAGAACGCGTTCATGATACGCGCGCCCACGAAGAGCATGCCGATCGCCGCCTCGGACGCTCCGAACTGCGCGTGAAAAAAATATGCGAAGAGCGCGCTGCCCTGAAAGCCGCCGGCGAAGCTGTCCAGCGCGAAGAGGAAGGACATCTTCGTGAGGATGGAACGGCTTTGCGGGCTCACCTCGACCCGGAGCGCCGCTGTCGGTGACTCCGCCTGCGACGACAGGCCGAGGTAGAGAATCGCCGTAGCGGCATAGAGCGCGGCGTAAAGGATCACTGCGGCGCGCAGCGAAGCTAGCGGATCCACTCCGGCGAAATCGCGCAGCAGTGGCGGAAGTACCGCGAGCGCGGCGCCGAGCGCGTGCCCCACGTCCTGGATCACGTTGTACCACGCGAAGGCGCGCGTGCGGCCGGCATCTTCGCCGGTGGAGGGCAGGATCGCCTGCTCGAGCGCAAGCGCCGCGGCGCGATCCTTGCCGAGCGAGTTCAGCATGCCGAGGAACGCGGCGACGCCGAGCACCACGATCTGGGAGGAAAAGGCAAAGACGATGCCGCCCGCTGCGGCGAGCACCCCGAGCCCGCCCAGCCAGCGCTTGCGGCCGATGCGGTCGCCCCAGAACATGACCCCCGCCGCGCCCACCGCGGTGCCGGCGATTCCGGCGCCGAGGACCGCGCCCCAGACAGCCGGGTCAAGGCCGAGCCGCGCGAGATAGATGCCCGCCAGAACGCCGATCAGGCCGTTGGCGACGGCGCGCAGGAAACTCGCGGCGAAAATGATCCGGCGATCGCGGACCATGCTAGCGCTCGAAGAGCTTCGCCGAACCGCGCCCGCGCACTTTAGCGAGCTCGAGCGCCGTGAGGCCCGCGTTGTTGCGCAGATCGGTACGCACGTTCTTGGAGATCAGGTAGTGAATCATCGCGATGTCGTCGTGGGAGACCGCGGCGTGCAGCGCCGTGTTGGCCAAGCGCACGTCCTGGACGTCGAGATCCGCGCCCGCGTCGGCGAGCGCCTTCACCGCGAGAAACGTCCCGGTCATGGCCGCCCAGTAGAGCGGCGTCTCGCCGTCGTTGTTCGCGAGGTTCTTGTCGGCGCCCGCCTCGATCAGCGCGCTCATGAGGGCCGTGCTCTCTATCATGGCGGCCGCGTGCAGCACGCCCTCTCCGTTGGGCGTCCGCGCCTTCGCGTCAGCGCCCTTGGCGATGAGCAGCCTCGCCATTTCGAGCTGGCCCTTTTCGGCAGCGACGTAAAGGGGCGTCTCGCCCAGCTTGTTATTCGCCGAAAGGTCGATCCCGGTATCGACCAGACGGGAGAACTCGTCGAAGTCACCGTTCTCGATCGAGCGGAACAGCGCCTCCGCCGGAGTCTGCGCATGGGCGCAGCAGGCGGCCAGCCACAGCGCGGCGACGAAAGGGCGCGTAGTATTTTTCACTCGAAATCGGGCGGGGCGGGCCGGACGGGCTCAGAGACTAGCAGAACCGCAGTCGCCACGGGTAACATCTTTCCGCGCCTTTCGGCCTTGCGGCTTCTATTTGAAGCAAAAAACTGTCAAGATCGCGCCTCGCACACCGGCGCCCAAAAGAGATCATGAGCACGCGTTTCAAGAAAAAAATGGCCGAGATCGGCGCGAAGACGAACGTCTGCTTTCGCGTCGTGTTCGCCGACGGTTCTTCCTGGCAGAACCGCGAGCGCGCGCCGGACGTGACCATCCTCATCCGCAACGGCCGCGCCGCATGGCGCGTGCTGCTGTTCGGTCACGTCGGCTTTCTCGAGGCCTACTTCAACGGCGATATCGATATCGAGGGCAGCCTCGCGCACGCCTTCCGTGCGGGCATGGACGCCGGCTTCGACGGTGAGCCGACTTTCCTCGTCAAGGTGCGCAACTGGTGGCACGAACTCCGGTACAGCAACGCATCGATCTCGCAGGCGAAGGCGAACGCGCGCTTTCACTACGGACCGGGACAGGACTTCTACCGGGAATGGCTCGACGAAGTGGGCATGGCCTACACCTGCTCCTGGTTCGCCGACGGATCGAAGACGCTCGAGGAGGCGCAGGTCGCCAAGATGGACCACGTGTGCCGCAAGGTCCTGCTCAAGCGAGGCGACACCTTCGCCGATATCGGCAGCGGCTGGGGCAACCTCCTCTTCTACGCCTGGGAGAAGTACGGCGCGCTCGGCACCGGCATCAACACCACCACCGAGCAGGTCCAGGAAACGCGCGCCGAGATCAAGCGCCGCGGTCTCGAGGGCAAGGTCGAGGTGCTCGAGCGCGACTTCCGCGAGGTGCCGCGGCAGTTCGACAAGCTGCTCTCCATCGGCACGCTCGAGCACGCAGGGCGCGACCAGCTTCCGGAGGTGATCCGCGCCCACGCCGAGTATCTCAAGCCGGGCGGGCTCGGGGTGATCCACTTCATCGGCCACGTCGGCGTGCGCGACACCGAGTTCTGGATACGCAAGTACATCTTCCCCGGCGGCTGGATCCCCAGCCTCGCCGAGGCGATCGTCTGGTGCGAGCGTTGCGGGCTGGAGGTCGTGGACA
>WNGH01004486.1_pt1 | contig 19846 bp, 15 predicted proteins | sample 5400631 | NCBI WGS metagenome assembly WNGH01 (sample SAMN13153373, study PRJNA577476) | soil metagenome | isolation source: 115 cm soil or saprolite under Garry oak tree replicate 1 | place: USA:California | collected 2016-06-15
ATCACGAGGCGCACGGCGTCGAGCGCCTTCAGGTCGGTGGCGGGATCCCCCTCCACGGCGATCAGATCCGCCACGAGCCCGGGCGCCACGGCGCCCGTCTCGCTCTCGAGCCCGAGCACCCTGGCCGCCACCGACGTGGCCGAGCGGATCGCCTGCAGCGGCTCCAGGCCGGCGGCGGCCATCAGCGCCAGCTCGGGGACGATCGTGCCGTGCGGGTTGAGCGGCGTGCCGGCGTCGGTGCCGGCGGCGATGGCGACGCCCGCGCGCAGCGCGAGGCGGAACGACTCCAGGTGGCGCTCGCGGAGCGCCGACGATTTCTTGACGGCGAACTCGGGGATGCCGGCGGCGAGCCCGCCCTCCACGATCGCGTGCGGCGCGATCAGCGTGGCCACGAGCGCCGTCCCCTGCGTCGCCATGCGCGCGGCGAGCGCCTCCGTGAGGAACACCCCGTGCTCGATCGTGTCGATGCCGGCGTCCAGACACCACGCGATGCCCTCGTCGGCCATGGCGTGGGCGGCGATGCGGCGGCGCGCGCGGTGCGCCTCGTCCACGCCGGCGCGCAGCTCGTCGAGCGTCAGCTGCGCGGCACGCGGGTCCACGCCCGGCGTCATCACGCCGCCCGTGGCCACGAGCTTGATGACGTCGGCGCCGGCGCGCAGCTGCTCGCGCACCGCCTTGCGGACGTCGTCCACGCCGTCGGCCTGGCGCCCGAGCATCCGCCACCCGTGGCCGCCGGTCATGCAGACGGCGCGGCCGGCGCACAGGACGCGCGGGCCCGCGATGATCCCGGCGCGCACGCCGTCGCGCACGGCGATCTCGGCGTACTCACGGCCGCCGAGGTCGCGCACGGTCGTCACACCGGCCTCCACCGTGCGGCGGGCGTGCACGACCGCGCCGACGACGGTGGCCGCGTAGGTCTCGTCGCTCAGCGTGCGCGAGGGGTCGGCATCGCCGGACAGACACAGATGCACGTGGCAGTTGATCAGCCCGGGCAGCAGCGTGAGGCCGCCGAGGTCGAGGGCGGCGCCGTCGCGCGCCTGGTGGTCGGGCACGACGGCGGCGATGCGCCGGTCGTCCAGCACGACGGCGCGGTCGCGGAGGGGCGGCGCCCCGGTGCCATCGATCAGCGTGGCGCCGCGGAGTATCATGCGCGGCCCTTGCGGTACGAGCGCTTCGCGGCGATCTCCCCGTCGCGCAGCGAGAGGATGTCGCAGCCCTCCACCTCGTAGGGCGCGCCGCCTTTCGGGGTGCCCGTGGTCAACCACTCGACGACGACGACGTCCGGGTGCACGACGTGCCGCGTCTCGTCCCACCGGACGTCCGGGATGCGCTCGAACATGTCCTTCAGGAACTGTCGCACGTTCGCACGGCCGACCACGCGCGTGCCCCACGGGTCCTTGCCGAACGACGCCTCGAAGACGACGTCGTCCGTCATCATCGCGAGAATCCCGTCGATGTCGTGCCCATTCCACACGCGGTTGAAGCGCTCCACGAACGCGTCGCCGTCGAATGCCATACGCGCCTCCTCTCCAGTCGAGCCACCGGAAGAACAGGTTCTCGAGTCGTCCTCACAGCTCCATCAGGTCGCGGGCGACGACGATCTCGCCGCCGAAGTGCGGCCGCGCGGCGTCGAGCCACGTCTGATCGTCGAGCTCCGGATCGTCCGCGGGCACGAGGTGCGACAGCACCAGCGTCGTCACGCCGGCGGCGGTGGCGACGCGCCCCACGTCCTCCACCGCCGTGTGGCTGTCGATGATGTGCTTCTTGAGGGTCACCGCGTTGGGCACACGGGCGACGAGCCGGTCGACCGCCGGCACGTAGAGCGCCTCGTGAACGAGCACGTCGGCGCCCCGGGCGAGCCGGATCAGATTGTCGGACTTGTTGGTGTCGCCGGAGAACACGATCGACCGGTCCGGGCCATCGAAGCGGAACGCGAAGGCCGGCGTCACCGGCGGATGGTCCACCAGCGCCGACGTGACTTTCACGCGCTCGTCCTGCATGACGGGGCCCGCCTGCGTCAGCTCGTGCACGTGCACGAGCGGGACGAGCGGCACACGCCCCTCGTCGGCGATGCGCGTGTCGATGTCGTAAGCGTTCATGTCGAACGACAGCCGGGTCATCTTCTCGAGCGGCGGCGGCCCCCAGGCGTCCACGCGCGTCCGCAGCCCGCTCGCCCACGCGAGGAGCAGGAGGCTGCCGTAGTCGGCGTTGTGATCCGAGTGATGGTGCGTGACGAACACGTGGCGTAGCGCCGGCAGCGCCACGCCGGCCGCCGCCAGCTGACGCGCGACGGGATGGCCACAGTCGACCGCATAGAGGACGTCGTCGACGATGAGCGCGTGGGACGTCGCCGCGCGATCGCGCCGCGGCCGTGGCCCGCCACCCGTGCCGAGCATGATGAGCCGGGTTGCCATGGCGCGCAGATCCTATCATCGAGGAGCGCCACGGGTTTCCCGGGGCGCTTCCGAGCGTTAGGGGTTTTAGAGGAGCGACCCGGCTTTGCCGGGGCGCTCCGAACGTCGGGGGGGGTTGGGGGGCCATGTCGGGGCCCCCCATGTATTCAGTCCCCGATCTCGACGGCCACCGGACGCCGCGCTCCGGCCGGCGGCCGTGCGCGCGTCATGGCCACGGGCTCCGCCCAGACGAGCGGTGCGCCGTCGCGCCCCTGCACGCGCACGCACACCGGCGGCGTCGCCGCCGGCACCGGGAAGTCCCGCCGCCAGTGCGCGCCGCGGCTCTCGCGGCGGGCGAGCGCGCTCGCCACGATCAGTCGCGCCGCCGTCAGCTGGCTGTCGAGGTTGAGCCAGTCCTGCCACGCGGTGTTCAACGGCCCGTGGCCCGGCACGCCCACCACGCCGAGGCGCTCGGTCAGGCACTCGAGCGTGGCCGCGGCCACGCCGAGGCCCTCGGCATCGCGCACGAGCCCCGCGCGCTCCCACATGACGTCGCGCAGCTCCCGCTGGATCGCGTAGACCTCCGCGCCGCCTCCACGGCCGAGCGGCGCCGCGCAGCGCGCGGCCGCGGCCTCGAGCGCCGCCTCGCTCACGCGCGGCATCGGGCGTCCCGCGACGAAGGCCGCCATCACGTCGCCGGCGATGCCGCCGAACACGGTCGACTCGGCGACGCCGTTGCCGCCCAGGCGGTTGGCGCCGTGCACACCGCCCGTGTCCTCGCCGGCGGCGAAGAGGCCCTCGATCGCCGTGCGGCAGTCGGGATCGACGACGACACCGCCCATCATGAAGTGGTTGGGCGTGCCGCGGCCCTGGCTCACCTCGAGGAACGAGGCGCGCGAGACGAGGTCGCGCGTGGAGCGCTCCATACGCGCGGCGTCGTAGCGCGCCATGAACCGCTCGCCGAGGCCGTTGCGCAACTGCCCGCCGGCACCGCGCAGGCCCTCCTCGAGCAGGGCGCCGGTCATCAGCGAGCCGGGGATCACGAGGCCCGTGGGATGAAACTGGATCATCTCCATGTCGCGCAGCGGCAGGCCGGCGCGGTACGCGAGAGCGATGCCGTCGGCCGCCTTGTCGGCCGAGCACGCGATCACGCGGTACATGGTCGGCCCGCCGCCCATCGCCAGCAGCGTCGCCCGCGCGCGGAGCGCGAAAAAACGGCCCGTGCGCGCGTCCAGCGCCAGCGCGCCGGCCGCGCGGCCGGCGTCGTCGCGCAGCAGCTCGACGGCGCGGCACTCCTCGAAGGCGCGGATCGAGGGGCGCGCCTGCGCCTGCTCGGTGAGGCGATTCATGATCTCGATGCCGGTGAGGTCGCCCTTGTGGACGGTGCGGTCGTGGGTCTGGCCGGCGAACGGCTTCTGGTGGATGCGGCCCTCGGCGTTGCGGTCGAACAGACAGCCGTAGCGCGACTCCAGCTCGAGCACGCGACCGGGCGCCTCCGTCACCAGCCGCCACACCAGCTCCTGGTCGTTGATCCAGCCGCCGCCGTCGAGCGTGTCGGTCAGATGCGCCTCGAGCGAGTCGGGGGGCGTGAGCACGGCGTTGTAGCCGCCTTGCACCATGCGGGTGCAGCCGGCGCGGCCGAAGAGCCCTTTGACCACGACCGCAATCGAGAGCGTGGGTGAAGCGTCGGCAGCATGCAGGGCGGCGCAGAGGCCGGCGCCGCCCGCGCCGAGGACGAGGACGTCGCACTCGAACGCGTCGATCACGGCACCAGGAGCGCCTCGAGCAGCGCGCGGCCTTCGGGCGCCGTCCAGTCGCGATTGCCGATCGCGTGCGCGATCAGCCGGCCGTCGCGCCCGACGACAAAGACCATGGGCGAGTGCGTGACGTGCCACGCGCCGTTCACGTCGCCGGTGACATCGAGGAGTACGTCCATGGTGAGCTTGTGGCGGTGCGCCCAGGCGCCCACCGTCGCGCGCGACTCTTCCATGTTCACGGCGAGCACGACGAGGCCGCGGGGGCCGTACTCACGGTGGACCTGCTCGATGGCCGAGGGCAACTCCCTCGCGCAATACGGTCACCAGGTGGCCCAGAAGTAGACGATGACGGGCCGGCCGCGCAGCTGCGGCAGCGCAACCGTCTTGCCGTCGGCGAGGCGCTCGAGGGCGAGCGCGGCCGGCGCGGCACCGTGGAGCGCGATCAGATTCAGCCCCGCGAGGAGATCGTCGAGGGGCGCGCCGGCGACCGGCGCGGCGGCGAGCAGGACCAGCGCGAGCGCGGCGGTGAGGCTCGAGCGCATCGCGCGTAATCGTACTACGTGGGGGCCATGTCGGGGCCCCTACGACGCACGCGTGATCGAGGAGCGCCACGGCTCCGCCGGGGCGCGACGAGCGTGTGGGGGTGTGGGGGCCATGTCGGGGCCCCCACTATTAATGACGAATACCGGGAGCGTTGATCGGCTTGCCGACGTCGAACGTCGTCAGGTAGAGCTCGAGCTCCGCGTACTCCACGGCGTCGGCGGCCAGCATGTTGGCTCCGAGCGGCGTCATGCACCACTGCATCCGCTTGCGCATGTCCCAGACGTCGTTCTGGCTCGTGCGCCACGTCGGAGAGTGCCGCGTGAGGCCCCCCGTGACGTCGCCGAGAAACCGGCCGCCCAGGAACTTGTTGGCGCCGTGATCCGGCGTGTGACAGTCGGCGCACGCGTGGTTGCGCTCGCCCACGCGCCGATAGAACGACGCCCGGCCGCGCTCGATCGCGGCGCGCGCGGCCGGACTCGTCGTGTCCACGGCCACGGGCAGGCCGTTGGACGCCATCTTGACGAGGAGTGTCGCGTCGAGGTTCGCGGCACTCTCGGACGGCAGCGCGCGTCCGGTGGTCGCCTCCGCGTGCACGGAGAGGAAATCCTCGAGGCTCATCACGCGGCCGTACTCGGCAACGACACGCGGATATCGGGTGGCCACGCCGCGCATCGCCGTCTGCGGCCGGCCGGCGTGACAGTCGGCGCACGCCTTGCCCTTTGGTCCGCGCGCGCTCCAGAGCGCTTGCGCCTCCTCGGCCCGGACGACGGCGGGGTTGTTGGTCGGGTCGAGATTGTCGCCGAAGCCGGTGGGCTTCCGGCGGGTGAAGGGATTGCGGTCGGCGTCCTTCTCCGGCGGCGGCGGGCCGTGCAGCGTCTGCAGATACGCGACGAGGTGGACGATCTCCTCCGGCGTGAACACGCCCTGCGCGCCCCACGGCGGCATCACGGTGACCGGAAACGTCACGCGCGGATCCCAGAGCTGCTGGTAGAGGTACGCGTCGGGCAGCGTGCGATCGGCGAGCGTGGAGAGATCGGGTCCGACGCTGCCGGCGGGCCACACGTCGTCGCCCGGCACCAGGTGGCAGCCGCTGCACGGGCCCTTCTGGCGGTCGAGGAACAGCGCGCGGCCTTTCTTGGGATCGCCCACGACGCCCACGGGCATGACGGCCTTCTGCACCGGCGGCTCGGGGCGCACGTCGTCGTAGGCATAGCTGCGGAACGCGCCGAAGTCGCGCGTCGTCCAGCCCGCGTATCGGACGGCCGTGCGCTTTCCGTCGGGGCTGACGCGCACGTCGCCGCGCGCCTCGGCGATCGCCCGCGAGGTCCGGCCTGGCGAGGCGACCGGCGTGGACTCGCGCGCGGCGAGCGCGCATCCGGTGACGAGGAGCGCGAGGGCGGCCCAGCGCAGCCGCGGGAGGGATCGCACGAGCGTCTCAGGCGAACGCGATGTCGGCCGTGGCCTCGTACTTGCCGCCGTGCGTGTCGACGAAGGTGACCTTCACCGGGCCCGGCGCCGTCGCCTTGAGCGCGAAGGAAAACGCGGGATTCTCGCTCACGCTCTGCGTGAGGTCGAAGGCGACCACCGGCTTGCCGAGGTAGGTGGCGGTGACCCGGGTGATGTAGTTGTAGTTGCGATCGATGATCTTGCCCTGCGCGTCGCGCTGGACGATCTCCATCGGATGGATGACGAGGCAGCGGACACGGACGACGTCGCCGGCCTTCACGTTGGACGGCACGCGGATGCGGATCTTGCCGATGTCGCTCATCCCTCAGCCCCCGCAGCCGCCGACGGTGACCTTCACCTCGCGCTTCGCCGTCAGCAGTGTCCCGTCGCTCTGCTCGACGATGGCGCGGACGTCGGTCGTCTCGCCGAGGCGGACGTTGGCGCCGACGAACGCCTGGCCGGCCTCCGGCGTGAGCGTGGCCTTCGCGATGATGGGGATGCGGTTCTTGTCGGCGACGATCCAGCCGCCGAACACGCGCTTGAGCCCGTCTTGCACGGACTCCTGCAGGCCGAGCGCCTGGGACTGTCCCTGGGCCTGAGCCCGGGCCGGCGTCCCGATGCTCAGCGTCCCCGTCGCGAGCGCTGCGCCGACGGCGCCGAAGGTGCCGAGGGCCGAGCGACGCGTCATTGCTCCTGCCATGCGTGCCCTCCTCGTCCTCTACTTCTACTACGACTCGGCAGCTTCTCCTACGGCTCCAGCCGGAACGCGGACGGGTCGGGCTTGAAGGCGCGCGGCAGCCAGAGCGGTCGGCGCAGATTGCCCGGGCCCGGCGCCGGCCGCGCCAGCGCCAGCCACTCGCGATAGACCTCGAACGACTTGTCGGTGTCCACGAAGACGTCGCCGTAGCGCTCGTCGGGGCCGGGCCTCGACACGGTCACCTTCTGGTGCCAGCAGTGCTGGCCGCTGATCGGATCCGGCTGGACCGGGAACGTGAGGTTCTGGTGCACGCCGGCGTCCTCCCACCAGACGCGCGCGGAGTCGGGATCGGCGCTCTCGAACGGCTCGATGCCGTGCAGCTGCCGCATCCGCCACTTGCCGGGCGCCTCGCGCGTGAGATCGACGAGCGCGGTGGACCACCGCTCGCCGCCCGCCGCCTCGGCCAGCCGCCAGCGCCCGAGGTGGTGCGAGCACGCGACGACGCCGGGGCGGATGGCCTCGGTCACCCAGACCTTGTCGACGAACCAGCCGATGGCCGTCGCGATCTTCAGCAGCTCGCCGGTCGTCACGCCGAAGCGCGCGGCGTCCTCCGGATGCAGCCAGAGCGGGTTCGTGTGCGAGATCTCGTAGAGCCACTTGGCGTTGCCCGAGCGTGTGTGGATCAGCGTGGGCAGCCGGAACGTCGGCAGCAGCACCATCTCGCCCTTCGCGCGGTCGACGTGCGACCAGTGGACGTGGCTGCGGATGTAGCCGGGCACCGCGTGCTCGGGCCACTTCCAGTCCTTGAGCGTCTTGCTGAAGAACTCCAGCTTGCGCGAGGGCGTCGGGAAGCCGACGCGCGCGACGCCGTCGACGACGACGCCGTTGTCCTGGGGGCTCTCGTAGGTGCGGTAGACGTTGTCCTCGACGAGGAATGCGCCGTACTTGCGCATGTAGGCGAGCGGCGTGAGGCCGTCCTTCTTCGCCGCCTCCGGCAGCCCCGGCACGCTGTTCTCGAAGATCCAGCGGTAGATCTCCTCGATGCGCACCTTGGAACCGGGGCGATAGGGCGATTCGAAATATTTTCGGATCCCGAGCGAACCATCCGGATCGATGCGCCAGGAGAGCTCGATCCAGAACTCGTCCTCCTCCCAGATTTGACCAAGCCCGGCCGCCTCGTGCGCCTGCCACGTGAGGTCGAACGTCTGGCCGCGCTTCTCGAGCGCCACCCGGAGCACCGGCTGACGGAAGCCGATCCAGCGTGCCGCGTGAGTCTCCTGCGACATGAGATCGTGACGCTCGGAGGCGTGGCCCATCGGCAGCACGTAGTCGGCGAACCACGCCGTCTCGCTCCACACCGGCGACAGACACACGTGGCGCTCGATCTTCGCCTCGTCGGTCAGCATCTCGATCCAGGACATCCCGTCGGGGTTGGTCCACACGGGGTTGTAGACGCGCGTGAAGTACATGGCGAGCTTGCCGCGGCCCTCGCGGAGAAAATGCGGGAGCAGGAACGACATCTCGAAGAACGCCAGCGGATACTCCCTCGGCATCAGCAGCTCGCTCCACACCTTGCTCGGCGGCGGCATCATGGGCGGCGCGGGGATCGCCTTGTGCCACGCGCTCGGCGCCGTTCCCCCCGGCGTGGACACGGCGCCCATCAGCACCACGAGCAGCTCGAGCGCGCGCGCCACCTGCCAGCCGCCGAGATTGCCCGCCGCGGCGTTGCGCCAGATGTGGGTGGCCAGCGCTCCGCCCGCGGCCCCGATCGCGCGCGCGATCTCGACGATCGTGGCCGCCGCCACCCCGCTCTCCTCCGCCGCGAACTCCGGCGTGTACGGCGCGTACAGCTCCTCGAGCGCCGTGTGGAACGCGTCGAAGGTTACCGGCAGGTCGGGCCGCTCCTCGCGCAGGTACTCCTCCCAGTTCGTCCACTTCTCGACGAACGCGCGGTCGTAGCGGCGCTCGGCGACCAGGATGCGCGCCATCGCCAGCAGGATCGCGGCTTCGGTGCCCGGCCACGGCGAGAGCCAGTAGTCGGCCATCGAGGCGGTGTTGGACAGGCGCGAGTCGATGACGGCGACTTTCGCGCCGCGCATCTTGGCCTCGATGATCCGCTGCGCGTGGGGGTTGAAGTAGTGACCGGTCTCGAGGTGCGAGGAGAGCAGCAGGATGAAGCGCGCGTTGGCGTGATCCGGCGAGGGCCGGTCCATGCCGTGCCAGAACGCGTAGCCGGCGCGCGCGCTCGACGAGCAGACGTTGGTGTGGCTGTTGTGGCCGTCGATCCCCCACGCGTGGAGCACGCGCTGCAGGTAGACGAGCTCGTGCCCGGGGCGGCCGAGGTGATACATGATTTCCTTCTGGCGGCCCTCGACGAGCGCCTTGCGGATCCGTCCCGCGATGTCGTCGAGCGCGTCGTCCCACGTCACGCGCTCCCATCGACCGCCGCCGCGCGGCCCCGCGCGGCGCATCGGATAGAGGATGCGCTCGGGATCCTGCACCTGGTTGAGGGTGGCGGGGCCCTTGGCGCAGTTGCGGCCGCGGCTGCCCGGATGCACCGGGTTGCCCTCGAACTTCTGGATCTTCAGCGTGTCCTTGTCGACGTACGCGAGGAGGCCGCACGCCGCCTCGCAGTTGAAGCAGATGGTCGGGATCAGCTCGTAGCGCCGCGGGACCTTCTTCGGCCACGCGACGGGATCGAACTCCTGCCAGTCGTCCCAGCGCTCGACGGGCGGATACGCGGACAGCCCACCCTCGCGCGGCGTGAGGTCGCGGGCGACGGGATGCAGCGGCTCCGCGCTCGGCCGATTCATCTGTCTCCTTCGCTCCCGCGTGCTGCGCGTGGTGACGCCGCGGGGGCCGGCGGGGCCGTGTTCGACCACGCAAATCGACGCCACGCTGCGCCTGTCAAGGAGCACCGATTCACGGCCGGAACCGACGCAATACCCGAAACACGGGTCTCACACGGCCCCGCCGGCCCCCGCGACGCCACCACGCTCAACTCAGTGGGATCGACTGGCCGGCTTTGACCCATAGATCTTCCCAGAGCCAGAGGCCGGCGAGGGCCAGTACAGCGGCGAGCAGGGTCAGCGGCAGCGAGTCCGCCGCGGCGCCGGCAACGAGCGCGATCATCGGGATCAGCGTGCCCCCGGCGACGACGCCGCCCCAGAAGCGCGCGCGATAGGCGCCGCGCGTGAGGAGCTGCGCGGCCAGCGCCGCGTCGCGCACCGGATGGCGGCTCAGCGCCTCGCTCAGCACCAGCGCGCCGTTGGCGAGCAACCCGACGAACAGCAGCGGGCCGAGGACGTCGTCGAGCCGCAGGCTCTCCGGTCGGCGCATGACGGAGCCGGAAAAGACGTCGACGGGCAGTCGGCCGGGCCACGCGGTCGAGGCGAGGAGCAGCGCCGCGCAGCCCGCGACGAACGCGGCGACGACCAGATGTGGGAGCACGAGGGGGCTCTGCCAGAAGTCTCGGCCCTCGGCCTGGCCGAACAGCAGCGCGCTGTAACCGGCCGTGCCGAGGGCGAGCAGAGCCACCGGCAGCCGGACGACATTGGGCACGTAGTGGCCGGTCAGGCCCGTGAGCAGCCAGGCGCCGGCGGCGGCGCCGAAGGCGATCAGGATCCACGCGCCCCACACGAGCCAGGAGCGCCAGTTGGGCTTGAACAGGATGTAGGCGAAGCGCTCGGGGCGCTTGAGGTCGAAGACGAGCAGCGCGGTCGTCAGCAGCAGGAAGAGCAGGCTGACGGCGGGCGCGGTGATCGTCAGCGTCGTCCCCCAGAACGCCGAGCCGACCATCGTGGGCACCAGCAGCGCGCCCGCCGCGATCGACTTGGTCCACAGATACGCGCTCACCTTCCACCCCCACGGCCGCGGCGCGTGCGGCGCGTCGTACACCGGGCGCGCCAGCGCCTCCTCGCCGTGCCCGCTCGGCTGCAGCGCCGCCACCATGCTCACGAGGTCCGCCTCCGCCTGCGGCCGCTGGCCCCAGAGGTACGTCGGCGCCGCGCGCTGCAGCGTCGGCGACAGCGCAGAGGAATCCGCGCCGACGTAGTAGACCTTGGGCCGCGTGCCCTGCTCGGGCTTGCGCACCTCCACCTGCTCGCGCGCGACGAGCCGCGCGATCTCGGCGCGCGGATCGTCCAGGTCGCCGGCGATGATGGCGCGCTCGGGACAGACGATCACGCACGCGGGCTCGAGCCCCACCTCCAGCCGGTGCGCGCAGTAGTGGCACTTGGCCGCGGTGTTCGTGTCCGGGTCGATGTACAGGGCGTCGTAGGGGCAGCCCTGCATGCACGACTTGCAGCCGATGCAGCGCGCGCCGTCGAAGTCCACGATGCCGTCGTCGCGGCGGTAGAGGGCGACGGTCGGGCAGATGGTCACGCACGGCGCGTCGTCGCAGTGATTGCAGCGCAGCACCGAGAAGTAGCGCCGCGTGTGCGGCCACGTTCCCTTCTCGACGTACTTCACCCACGTGCGGAACGCCCCGAGCGGGACCTGATTTTCTTCCTTGCACGCCACCGTGCACGCGTGACAGCCGATGCACTTGCGGTGGTCGATCACGAAGCCATAGCGCACGCCGCCTCCTATTCGAACAATACGTGCCACCAGACGCGCACGCCGGTGAGCACGATCACGATGAAGAGTATGCGCTTGAGCGTGCCGTCGGACAGCCGCCGGCTGGCCAGCGCGCCGAGCTGCGCGCCGGGCACGGCGCCCAGGGCGACCACGAGCGCGGGGCCGAGCGGGATCTGGCCGGTGACGAACTTGCCGACGACGCCGGCGGTGGCCGCGAGCGCCGTGATGGCGAGCGAGCTGCCGATGGTCACGCGGATCGGCACCCCGACGACCACCAGCAAGAGCGGCACCAGGAGAAAGGCGCCGCCGGCGCCGACCAGTCCCGCCGCGAGCCCGACCGTGCCGGCCACCGCCGCCGTCAGGGCGCGGCTGTAGTGCCGCTCCTCCGCCGACACCGTGACGTCCGGCGGCGGCGTGGGCAGGGTCAACATCACGAACGCGGCGCTCACCATCAGCGCGAACACGACGAGGAGCCAGGCGTCCGGTATCCAGCGCGACGCCACGGCGCCCGCGAGCGAGCCGGCGGCCATGGCCACGCCGCCCGTGGCGGCCAGGCGGACGTTGACCGCGCGATGGCGGCCGTGGGCGATGACGCCCGAGACGACGGCGACGAAGACCTGGACCATGGTGATCGCCGCCACCGCCTTGACGTCGAGCCGGCCGACGCCGATGAGCGGAGGAACGTAGAGCAGGAGCGGGATCATGACGATCGCGCCGCCGACGCCGATGAGGCCCGACACGAACCCTCCCACCACGCCGAGCACGAAGAGGACGCCGCCGAAAACGAGCGACACGAGTCGGGCGACTTACCTCCCGAGGCTCGAGTAGTAGGCCGCGAGGTCGGCGAGCGTCGCGTCGTCGAGGCTCTTCATGAAGACCTTGATCGACGTGAGGGTCGCGTCGCCGGGGCTTCGCTTCTCGGCCTTGAAGAGCTTCATCTGGTTGAGCAGGTAGCCGGGCGGCTGGCCGGTGAGGTCGGGGGTGCCCTTGGCCGCGTCGCCCCGGCCGTCCTCGCCGTGGCAGGCGGCGCACGTCGCCGACGCCGCGCGGCCGTTCACGACGGCCGTGCGGTCGACCTTGATCTGCGACGCCTCGCGCGGCTGCGCGGCGAAATAGCCCGCGACCTCGTCCACGCCCAGCGTCTTGACCATCTTCGAGAAGGGCTCCATCTCCGGCGACGGCCGGCGGCCCGCGGCGTAATCGTCGATCGCCTTCTTGAGATACCAGGCCGGCATGCCGGCCAGGCTCGGCACCGCGTCGGCGCGCGTCGCGCCGGCACGCCCGTGACAGGCGCTGCACGAAAACGCCTTCGTGAAGCCCGGGGCGTCGATCGGACCGGCAGCGGCGGGCGCCGCCGCGGCCAGCGCGGCCGCGATGACGAGAGCTCGCATGGCGCCTGCCCCCCTACGCAAGGATGTCGGCCCAGATGCTGGTCGCCCACGCCGTCGCGTGCTGCGCGTAGAGCGTGGACTGGCCCGGGGTCAGCTTCTGCTCGATCTGCACGACCTTGCCGTTGTCGATGCGATAGGCGTTGACGACGGCCATCGCCTCGGAGTCGCTCACCCACGAATAGCAGACGTTCGCGGGCGGCATCTGCGGCGCGGGGCGACCGTTGATCAGGTTGACGACGGCGGTGGCCGCGATCTTGCCCATGGCGTTGGCGATGGTGCCCGACTTCGGGACCGGAATGCCGATCGTCGAGTCGCCGATCACGTGCACGTTCTTCGCTTTGACCGACTCGTAGGTGACGTGATCCACCTCGCACCACCGCTTGTCGACGCCGACGAGATCGGCCTGCACGGCGATGGCGCCCGCGCGCTGCGGCGGGATCACGTTCACGACGTCGTAGCGCACCTTGTCGCCGAACTCCGTGGTCACCTCGCGCGCTTCCGGATCGACCTTCACCACCTTGGAGGAGGCGCGGTACTCGAGGTTCGGGTACGCCTGCCAGGCGGCGCGGAACAGCGCGGTCTTGGAGATCACGTTCTGGTTGGCATCGAGCACGATCAGCTTGGCGCGCGGCTTCCGCGTCTTGAGATACCAGGCCACCTGGCACGCGCGCTCGTACGGCCCCGGCGGGCAGCGATAGGCGGCGGGCGGCACGGACATCACGAACACGCCGCCGTCGGGCATCTCCTTCAGCTGGCGCGCCAGCGCCACCGTCTGCGGCCCCGCCTTCCACGCGTGCAGCACGCGATCGCCGGCGGCGGCCAGGCCCTCGATCTGCTCGGTCTGGAAGTCGATGCCGGGCGCGACGATGAGCCGCTCGTAGCTGAGGAACCCGCGGTCCAGGCGCACGCGCCGCGTGTCGGGCTCGATGGCCGTCGCAGACTCGTGGAGGATCTTCACGCCGTGCTGCTCGCGCAGCCCGTTGTAGCCGAAGGTGAGGCTGCCGATCGAGCGCACGCCACTGAGCACGAGATTGCTGAACGGGCACGAGATGAACTTCCTGTTGGGCTCGATGAGGACGACCTCGAGCGACGGGTCCTCCATCCGCACGTACTTGGCGGCGGTGGCGCCCGCCCAGCCGCCGCCCACCACGATCACGCGGCGGCCCGTGGTGGGCATGAGCTCCGACGGCGTCGTCGTCGCCGTGGGCGCGCCGCCCATGCTCGCGCAGCCCGCGAGACCCGAAACGGCGAAGGCGGCGCTGCCCGACGCCTTCAGGAAATCCCTGCGCGTCATCCGTGCCATGACGTCCCCCCCCTGGAACTGCCACGGTCGCTGGACTGCGACGGTAAGGTACAGCGGTTCAGTCGGGTGCGGCGAATTTTCTGGTGTCCTCGTTCCACGTCGCCGCGAGCGCCCACGCAGCGGCCACCGCCATCACGAGCAGCAGCGCCGCGCCCCAGCCGACGACCGCCGGCAGGAACACGGCGACGCCGAGCTTGGCGAGCGCGCCGCCGAGAGCCAGCCGCGCGACGGACGCGCCCAACGCGAAGCACGCGACGGCCGCCCACAGCTTCACCTGCCCCTCGCCCGCGCGCCAGATCGAGCCCGCGCCGCAGCCGCCGGCGAGCGTCATGCCGATGCCGAAGAGGGTGCCGCCCAGGAGCCCGCCCACGCCGGCGGCCGCGAAGACCCAGTCGCCCTTGTCCTTGAGGTCGGTGAACTTGAGGATCGCGAAGCCGAGCGTGCTCACCCCGAGCGCCAGCGCGGCCGCCCGCGTGTGCTCGGCGTCGCCGGTCATGAACGGCTCGCGGAACGCGCGCACGAGGCAGAAGCGCGAGCGCTGGAAGATCACGCCGAAGACGGCGCCGAAGAGGAGGAAGACGCCGCGCTGCGGATGACCGAAGGCCGCATAGGCGAACGGCGCCGCGATCAGCGCGGCGAGCAACAGCACCCCCGCGAGCGGCTGCCGGCTCGCGTCGCGGCGGGCCCGCGCCCACGTACGCCCGCGGCCGCTCGACCAGCGCGGGCGGTGCGCGGTCTCCCAGAGCAGATAGCGCAGGCCGAGGAAGGCCCCGACGCCGAGCCCCACCATCATCGCGAAGCCGGCGAGGCTCAGGGCGCTCACCGCGGAGAAGAAGCCGCCGATGTTGCAGCCGAACGCGAGGGTGGCGCCCACGCCCATGAGCACGCCGCCGGCGGCGCCCTTGACGAGCTCGCCCCGGGCGGGCACGCGGATCGCGAACTCCCTCGCGCACAGCGCGCCGGCGGCGCCGCCGAGCAGCACGCCGAGGTTGAGCAGCGAGCCCGAGTAGAGCCACGGCGGCAGGAGGTCCGGGCGGCGCACGAGGCCGGCGCCCGTCAGCACCCAGTCGCCCCAGTTGCGCAGCCCGTCGGAAGCGGTCCACGGCCGGTCGAAGGCGAAGAGGAACACGTTGACGGTGGCGACGAGGAGCGCGGCGCCCCACACCGGCCACGCCCGGCCGACGAGCGCGTCCCACTGCGCGCGCAGCGCGGACGCCATCAGCCGTTACGCGCGGGTGACGCCGTAGCCCGCCTTGAGCCAGGCGCCCATGCCGCCCGTGACGTTGAACCACGGGCCCGGCACGCGCCGTTTCAGGGCGCTGATCGTGGTGCTCGAGCGCAGACCGCCGGCGCAGACCACGGCCTTCGGACGGTCGGCGGGCAGCTCGGCGGCGCGCGCGACCGCCTCGAACATCGGCAGGTGCATCGCCCCCTGCACATGGCCCTCGAGCCACTCGAACGGCTCGCGGACGTCGACGACGACCGCCTCGCCGCTCTCGAGCAGCGTGTGGAGGTCCCAGGCGCTGATCTGCGGCACCGTCTCCACCGGCAGGGCCGCGTCGCGCCAGTCGATCATGCCCCACTGGAGATAGCCGATCACGTCGTCGACGCCGACGCGCGAGAGCGCCTGCACCGCGCGGTCCACGTCGGACGGCGCCTGGGCCAGCACGATCACGCGCGTGCCCGGCGGCACGAAGCCGGCGACGCGCTCGGGAAACTGCGGGCCGTCGATCCAGACGTTGAGCGCGCCGGCCGGGTGCGTCTCACCGTGCGTGCCGGGATCGCGCAGGTCGAGGATGACGGCGCCGGCCTGCGCGGCCTCCCACGCCTCGCGCGCGCTCATCGGCCGCGGCTTGGCGGCCGTGAGCGGCAGCAGGCCGCGGTTCTTCGCGACGATCGTCTCGAAGGCGGCTGGCTTCGGCGGCATGCCCTCCATGATGAAGTCCACGAACCGCGCCTTGCTGTCGAAGTGGAAGGCGGGGTTGAAGCGCCGCTCGAAGCCGATCGTCGACGCGGCCTTCGCGCTCATCGCGCGCCCGCACGAGCTGCCGGCGCCGTGGGCGGGATAGACCTCGACGCCGTCGGACAGCGGCAGCAGCACGCGGCGCAGCGTCTCCCACAGATCCTCGGCCGCCGAGGCGCCGCCGAGGTCGGGGCGACCGACGGAGCCGACGAAGAGCGTGTCGCCGGTGAGCACGAACCACGGCTCGGCGGCGCGCGCGTGATCGGTCACGAGCAGGCAGAGCGAGTCCGGGGTGTGGCCGGGCGCGTGACACGCCCTCAGCTCGACGTTGCCGAGGCGGAGGCTGTCGCCGTCCGCCAGCGTCTCGTGCGGGAACATCACGCCGGCCGCGCGGTGGACGTGGATGGCGGCCTTCGTGACGGCGGCGAGGTCGCGGTTGCCCGAGATGTGATCGGCGTGGGTGTGGGTCTCGACCACGTCGGTGATGGTGAGTCCCTTCTTGCGGGCGATGCGGATGTAGTCGTGGACGCGGTCTCGTCCCGGGTCGACCACCACGGCGCGCCCCGCCTGGGCGCAGCCGATCAGGTAGGACAGGCAGCCGGACTCCTCGTTCAGGAGCTGCTGAAAGATCATGCGGCGTCTATTCTAGTGCGTCCCGCTCAGTGCTTCTCGACTTTTTCCTTCTCGGCCTTGACGTCCTTCACGACCCTCTCGGCGATGAACGACGGGACCTCTTCGTAGTGCGAGAACTCCATCGAGTAGCCGCCGCGGCCGCCGGTCATGGATCTCAGGCTGGATTCGTACGTGAGCATCTCGGCCATCGGCGCCTGCGCGCGCACGACCGCCGTCTCGCCCGCGGGCTCCATGCCGACGATCCGGCCGCGCCGCGAGTTGAGGTCGCCGATGATGTCGCCGGCCACCTCGGCGGGGGTGGTGACCTCCACGTTCATCACCGGCTCGAGGAGGATCGGGTGGGCGTCCATGAAGACCTTCTGCAGGCCCAGCGACGCCGCGATCTGGAAGGCCATGTCCGAGGAGTCGACGTCGTGGTACGAGCCGTCGTACAGCGTGACCTTCATGTCCACGATGGGGTAGCCCGCGAGGATCCCCTTCTTCATGCAGTCGCGGACGCCCTTCTCGACCGACGGGATGAAGTTGCGCGGCACCGCGCCGCCGAAGATGTCGTCCACGAACTCGAAGCCGCCGCCGCGCTGCATCGGCTCCACGCGCAGCCACGTGTCGCCGTACTGGCCGCGGCCGCCCGTCTGCTTCTTGTATTTCCCCTGGCCCTCCGCGCGCCCCTTCACCGTCTCCTTGTAGGGGATGCGCGGCGGGAGCAGGGTGACGTCCACGTTGTACTTGCGCTTCATGCGCTCGACGGTCATCTCCACGTGCATGCTGCCCACGCCGGAGATCAGCAGCTGCTTCGTCTCGGGATCGAACTGGTGGTGGACGGTCGGGTCCTCTTCCTCGATGCGCGACAGCGCGTTGGAGATCTTGTCCTCGTCGCCGCGCGTCTTGGGCTGGATCGCGAAGTTGATGGCCGGCTCGGGGAACGTGAGGCGCGGCAGCTCGAAGGCATGCGCCTCGTCGCTGAGCGTGTCGCCGGTCAGCGTCTCCTTGAGCTTCTGGGCGACGCCGATCTCGCCGGGCCCGAGGTCGCTCACGGGCTTCTGCGTCTTGCCCTGCAGCCACGCCACGTGGCCCATGCGCTCGCGGGCCCCGCGGCTCGGGTTCGACAGCGTCGAGTCCGCCTTCACGGTCCCCGTCATCACGCGGAAGAGTGAGAGCTTGCCGATGTGCGGGTCCTGCAGCGTCTTGAACACCAGCGCGACGGGCGGTTGCTTGGCGTCCACGGGCCGCGCCGCCGTCTGCTTGGCCCTGACGTCGGTGCCGTTGATCTCGCCGTGCTCGGCCGGCGACGGAAACTCCTGCACGATCAGGTCGAGGAGCGGGTGGCTGCCGATCGACCGCGAGGCGCCCGCGCAGAGCACCGGCACGATCTTGCCCGCGCCGATGCCGCTCTTGAGCGCCTTGAGCATCGACGCCTCGTCGAGCGCGCCCTCCTCGAGATACTTCGTGAGCAGGTCGTCGTCGGTCTCCGCGGCCGCCTCCACGAGCTTCTCGCGCCACTCCTTCGCGCGCTCGGCGAGGTCGGCCGGCACCTCCGTTTCCGACGACCTGCCATCGGCGTAGAGGAACGCCTTCATCTTGGCGAGGTCGACGTAGCCCTTGAACCCCGCCTCCTCGCCGACGGGGAGGTGCAGCGGCACGATGCGGCCCTTGAGACGGCGCGTGAGCGAGTCCAGCGTGCGGAAGAAGTCGGCGCGCTCGCGGTCGAGCCGGTTGACGACGATGGCGCGCGGCAGCTCGTACTCGTTCGCGAACTTCCAGACCTTCTCCGTCTGCACCTGCACGCCGGCGACGGCGTCCACGACCACGACCGCGGCATCGACCACGCGCAGGCCGGCGCGCGCGTCGGCGATGAAATCACCGTACCCCGGCGTGTCGACGAAATTGATGCGGTGGCCTTTCCAGTCACAGTACGCCACCGAGGTGTTGATCGATATCTTGCGCTTGATCTCGTCGGGGTCGAAGTCGGTGGTCGTGCTGCCGTCGTCCACCCTGCCGAGCCGCGTGACGGCGCCGGCGGTGAACAGCAGGGCTTCCACGAGGGAGGTTTTGCCGACGCCGCCGTGGCCGACGACACCGACGTTGCGGATCTTCCCGATCTCGATCGCCATAAGACCGGCCTCCTGGGAGCGGGCGGTGCTCGGTAGAGGGCCGATGCTACCACATCGCGGGAGGTCAGACGCCGAGGGCGCCGCGCACGGCGGCCACCACGTCATCGTCGGAGCCGGCGAGGTCGACGGCCGGCGGCAGCGGCGGCGGGTCGTACTTGATGCCGGCGCCCGTGAGCACCAGCACCACGCGCGCGTCCGCAGAGATGTCGCGGCGCTCCTTGAGCACGCCGAGGGCGGCCACGAGCGCCGCGCCCTCGGGCGACGTCCACACGCCCTCGAGACGGCCGAGCAGCCGCTGCGCGTCCTGGATGGCGCGCTCGCTCACCGCGACGGCATCGCCGCCCGTGTCGCGCAGGATCTTCAGCATCTGCCGCCCGGCGAAGGGCGAGGGCACGCGCAGCCCCGCCGCGTGCGTCGTCGGGTTCTCCCACGCCGCGGTCGTGTCGGCGCCGTCGTGGAAGGCCTTCACCACGGGCGCGCAGCCCTCGGCCTGCACGGCGATCACACGCGGCAGCGGATCCCCGACCCAGCCCATCGCCCGCAGCTCCTCGTAGCCCTTGGGGATGCCGACGAGGCCGGTCCCGCCGCCCGTCGGATATAAGAGGACGTCGGGCATCGTCCAGCCGAGCTGCTCGGCCAGCTCGAGCCCCATCGTCTTCTTGCCCTCGAGGCGGTACGGCTCCTTGAGCGTCGAGAGATCGAACCAGCCGATCTGCGGCGCGACCTTCGCGACGACCTTGCCGGCGGTCGCGATCGAGCCCTCGATGGTGAAGACCTTGGCGCCCGCGATCGCGGCCTCCGCGATCGCCGCGGGCGGCGTGCCGCGTGGCACGATCACCGCGCACGGCAGCCCGCAGCGCGCGGCGTACACGGCGGCGGCGCCGCCGGCGTTGCCCGCCGAGGGGATCACGAAGCCGGTCGCGCCGCGTGCTCGGGCAAGCGTAATTGCCATGCCGAGGCCGCGAGCCTTGAACGAGCCGGTGGGGTTCTGGCCCTCGTCCTTGCCCCAGACGTGGCGGAGCCCGAAATGC
>WNGH01003975.1_pt1 | contig 19834 bp, 23 predicted proteins | sample 5400631 | NCBI WGS metagenome assembly WNGH01 (sample SAMN13153373, study PRJNA577476) | soil metagenome | isolation source: 115 cm soil or saprolite under Garry oak tree replicate 1 | place: USA:California | collected 2016-06-15
AAGCCCTCCAAGTTCAAAGAGCTGATGAAGGACCTCAAGAAGATCGCGGAAGCGGTGGACCGCGAGATTTGATGGCGACCATGGCACCCGCCCGCCCCAGGCCGGATGACCCGTTGCAACCAGGAGCAACGGGTACCCCGACGCGGTCGTTCCCGTTGTTCCAACAGATGACCATCGTTGGCGTGGGCCTCATCGGGGGCTCGCTCGGGATGATCTGCAAACAGCAGGGGCTCGTCAAAACCATCGTCGGCGGCGGCCGACGGGTCGAAAATCTCAAGAAGGCCGTCGAGTGGAAGGTGATCGACCGCTACGCCACGGACCTGGCGGAGGCGGCGGCGGGATCTGATCTATTCGTGCTCGCCACGCCGGTGGACACCTTCGAAGCCGCGCTCCGCGCGTGCGCCCCCCGGCTCGCTCGTGGCGCCATCGTGACAGACGTGGGAAGTGTCAAAGGTCCGCTGGTTGAGCGCATGGAGGCGCTCGTGCCGGCGGGCATCCGGGTGGTCGGCGCGCACCCCATCGCCGGCAAGGAGAAGACCGGGGTGGAAGCGGCGAGCCTCGACCTGTTCCGCGACGCCCTCTGCGTTCTGACGCCGACCTCGCAGACGGACCCCGACGCGCTGGCGAAGGTGCGCCGCCTCTGGGAAGCCTGCGGTGCGCGGGTCCGTGAGATGGATCCTATGCTGCACGACCTAGTCCTGGGCGCCGTCAGCCACTTGCCGCACGTGCTGGCCTTCTCGCTCGTGAACACCATCGCCATGCTCCAGGAACGGTACGCGCCCGGCCTCGATCTCCAAGCGTTCGCTGGCGGCGGGTACAAGGATACCACCCGCATCGCGGCCTCGTCGCCCGAGATGTGGCGGGACATCTGCCTGTGGAACCGGGACAACCTCTTGCGCCAGATCGAACTCTATGAGGCCCGCCTCAACCACATCAAGGCGCTCCTCAAAGCCGGCGATGCCGAGGGGCTCACCCGGGAGTTCACGCAGGCGAAGCACCTGCGGGAGAAGGTCACCTGATGCCTTTGCGCGGTACCCTCACTGTCCCGGGAGACAAATCCATCACCCACCGCGCGATCATTCTCAGCGCGCTGGCGGACGGCGAGGCTACGCTCACCAACTACTGCCCTGGCGAAGACTGCCTGCGCACGGCGGCGGCGTTCCAGGCGATGGGCGTGCCGATCGAGATCGCGGCCGACCGCCTGCGGGTGGCGGGCAAAGGCCTGTGGGGCCTGCGGGAACCGGACTCGATCGTGGACTGCGGGAACTCCGGCACAGGCATTCGCCTGCTCGCCGGCGTGCTGGCCGGACAGGACTTCTTTTCTGTGCTGACCGGCGACGCCTCGATCCGGCGGCGGCCCATGGGCCGCGTCGTCGGGCCGCTCCGCGAGATGGGCGCGGTGATCGCCGGCCGCCGCGGCGGGGAACTCGCGCCGCTCGCCATCGCCGGCGCGCGCCTGCGGGGCATCGCCTACAGTTCCCCGATCGCTAGCGCGCAGGTGAAGTCGTCCGTCCTGTTGGCGGGCCTCTTTGCCGAGGGGACCACGAGCGTGACCGAACCGGCTCTGTCGCGTGACCACACGGAGCGCCTGTTCGACTACCTCGGCATCCCGGTGACGCGGAACGGCCTCACAGTGAGCCTCACCGGTCAGCGTGCGTTCGCAGCCAAAGACATCACCGTGGCAGGCGATCTTTCGGCGGCCGCCTTCTTCCTAGTGGCCGCCTCGCTGGTTTCCGAGTCGGACGTGACGATCACGGGAGTGGGCGTCAATCCCACACGGACAGGCGTCCTCGAAGTCCTGCAGGAGATGGGCGCGCGCATCGAGCTGCTGAATCCCCGCGTGCAGGCCGGGGAGCCGATCGCGGACCTGCGTGTCCGCTCGGCGCCCCTGCGTGGGGTAACGATCGGGCCCGCGCGCATTCCCAGGACGATCGACGAGTTTCCGATCCTCTGCGTGGCGGCGGCTTGCGCCCAGGGCGAGACCATCGTCAGCGGCGCGGAAGAACTGCGCGTGAAGGAGAGTGACCGCATTGCCACCATGGCGACCGAGTTGCGTCGCCTGGGCGCCGCGGTCGAGGAACGGCCGGACGGCCTGCGCATCATGGGCGGCCGTCCATTGAAAGGAGCCGTCTGCCAGAGCCACGGGGACCATCGCGTGGCCATGGCCATGATGGTCGCAGGACTGGTGGCGCAGGGTGAGATGCGGGTTGAGGACACCGCCTGCGTGGCGACCTCATTCCCCGGATTTGATAAGAAATTGAGAGGGTTATTGACACCTTCGGGGCAAGGGTGAATACAATACCGGCTTCGTGGGACGCACAGCCCCCTACAGGGGCTACCAGAACCCCGCCGATGATCGTTGCCATCGACGGCCCGTCCGGGGTTGGCAAGAGTACCGTCGCCAAGCTGATCGCCGCACGACTCGGCTACACGTACCTGGATTCCGGCGCCCTCTATCGCGCCGTCGCGTGGAAGGCCTTGAGCACTGGCACCGATCCGGCGGCTTCGGATGCGATACGTCGGCTCTGCGCAACGACCACGTTGAAGGTGTCGTCCACCGTCGGTGACGGGATGGTTGTTGAAGTGGACGGCCAAGTCCTCCAGGACGAGTTGCGCACGCCGGAGGTCAGCCGCGCGGCTTCCCAGGTGGCCGCCTTGCCCGATGTGCGGGCCTGGTTGCTGCCGGTCCAGCAGAACTTCGGACGCCAAGCAGGCGTCCGGGGCATCGTCGCGGAAGGCCGGGACATGGGGACTCGGGTCTTCCCGCAGGCGCCCGGAAAGTTCTTTCTGGAGGCCGCCCCGGCGGAGCGGGCGCGGCGGCGTCATGCGGAGTTCGTGGGCGCGGGGCAGGCGGCTGACTTGGCGGAGACGCAGCGTGAGCTGGAAGTCCGCGACGGGCGCGATCGGACGCGGGAGAGCGCCCCGCTGACGGCGGCTCCGGACGCGGTGATCATCGACACCAGCCGGCTCACGATCGAGGAAGTCGTCGAACGCATGTTGCGCATGATCGAGCGCAAGGCGGCTGCCCTCCGGTAATGGTGCTCTACTGGCTGACGTGGGTTACAGTCCGACTGCTGTTGACGGTGTTGTTCCGGTTCCGGGTCTCCGGCGTGCACCACGTGCCAAAGACCGGCGGGGTGTTGATCGCCGCGAACCATGCCAGCTACCTGGACATCCCGATCCTGGGATGCGGGATGCCCCGACGGGCATGGTTCATGGGCCGGATGGACCTTTTCTCCGGTCCGGCGGCCTGGTTGATGCGGCACATGGGCTGGATCCCGATCCGGCGTGAGCGCGTGGACCGCACTGGCTTCGAGGAGGCCATCCGCCGCGTGAAAGCCGGGCAGGCGGTGGTCATTTACCCGGAAGGAGGCCGCTCGGAGGACGGACGGCTCCAGCCCGGCAAGCCAGGCGTGGGGATCATTGTGGCCGCGACGGACTGCCCCGTGGTGCCCGCCTACCTGGGTGGCACGTACGACGTGCTCCCGCCGGGGGCCAAATGGTTCCGGCTGCGGCCGATCCAGGTGATCTTCGGCGCGCCGATTGATTTCTCGGCGCTTGTGAAGGAGATGAACAGCGAGGCCAAGAAGAAAGAGTTGTATCAGCGGATCAGTCAGGAGATCATGGGCCGCATCGCGGAACTCGGCGGAGTCCGGGCCCCCTGCGGCGCCGGCCGGTCCGCAAGCAATTAACCTTTAACCCTGGGTGTCACATCAGGTCGTGTGTGGGGAGGCATGATACGGCGAATGGAAACGTTGGCGCAGTTGAAAACGGGATCAGCGGAGAAGGCCGCGATGGCCTCGATGTACGAACAGACCTTCCAGAACTTCGAGGAAGGATCGGTCATCGAAGGCACCGTCGTGGCGGTCAAGAAGGACGCGGTGATCGTGGACATCGGCTATAAATCCGAGGGGATCATTTCCGCCGAGGAATTCACGCCCCAAGAGCTGGCCGCGCTCACGCCCGGCACCCGACTTCCGGTCTACATCGAGGAACGCGAGAACAGCGACGGTAACCTCATCCTGTCCAAGGAGAAAGCAGACAAGATGAAGGTCTGGGAAGACCTGGAGCGGATCTACAAAGAGGAGGCCATTGTCGACGGCCGGATCATCAGCCGCATCAAGGGCGGGATGATGGTGGACATCGGCGTAAAAGCCTTCCTGCCCGGCTCCCAGATCGACCTGCATCCGGTGCGTGACCCCGAACAGCTCATCGGCAAGACCTTCCCCATGAAGATCATCAAGATCAACCAGAGGCGCGGCAACGTGGTCGTGTCCCGCCGGCTCCTGCTCGAGGAGTCGCGCGACCAGCGCCGGCAGCGGACCCTGGCGAACCTCACCGAAGGCCAACTCGTGAACGGCACCATCAAGAACATCACGGATTACGGCGCCTTCGTGGACCTCGGCGGGATCGACGGGCTCCTCCACATCACCGATATGTCGTGGGGCCGCATCGGCCATCCGTCGGAGATCTACATGGTCGGCGACCGCGTCGAGGTCATGATCCTCAAGTACGATCGCGAGACCGGCCGCGTCTCGCTCGGCCTGAAGCAGAAAAGCGCCGATCCCTGGATGGGTGTTGCCGCCAAGTATCCGGTCGGCACCCGGATCAAGGGCCGGGTCGTCAGCCTGACCGATTACGGCGCCTTCATCGAGCTGGAGCCGGGCGTGGAAGGCCTCGTCCACGTCTCCGAGATGAGCTGGTCGCACGAAGTCCGGCACCCGTCCAAGATCGTCTCCGTCGGCGCGCAGGTGGATGCGCAGGTGCTCAATGTGGACGAAGCCGCCCGCAAGATCTCCCTCGGGATGAAGCAGGTGGCGCCGAATCCCTGGGATCTCGTGGAGACGAAGTACCCGATCGGCACCAAGATCGAGGGCAAGGTCAAGAGCCTCACGGATTTCGGCGCGTTCGTCGGGCTGGATGAAGGCGTGGACGGCTTGATCCACATCTCCGACATGTCCTGGACCAAGCACGTGAAGCATCCCTCCGAGATCTTCAAGAAGGGCCAGAAGGTGGAAGCCGTGGTCCTCAAGATCGACAAGGAGAAGGAGAGGCTGTCGCTGGGGTACAAGCAGCTCACGCCCGATCCCTGGGAGCGCGAGATCCCCGAGAAGCACCAAATCGGCAACCCCACGCGCGGCAAGGTCACGAAGCTGACTGACTTCGGCATTTTCGTGGAGCTGGACAGCGGTGTAGAGGGGCTCATCCACATCAGCGAGACGGGCCTGGACGCCTCCAGCCGGTTGGAGGACCGGTTCAAGATCGGCGACGAGCTCGAAACCAAGATCATCAAAGTGGACTGCGAGGAGCGCAAGATCGCCTTGAGCCTGAGGGAGCACCACCGCGACAGCGAGCGCCAGCAGGTGCAGGACTTTCACGCCAACCAGAGCAAAGTGGACCAGTCCCTGGGCCGCGCCGCCCGGAAGAACAAGCGGCGCGCGGGTGAGGAGGAGAACGGCCAGTAGCGTTCGTCCCTATGGAGAGGAAGCGGACAGTCCGGACCGCGCTGGCCCTGCTGGGCCTCCTAGTCCTTGCCGTCATCGGCGTTTCCTTGCTCACCTCGCTGGCGCTGGACAGCGGCTGGCTCGGCGGCGAGAGAGTCGCGGTCATCCGCATCGAAGGCGTGATCATGGATTCCCGGGAGACCATCGAGGAATTGCGCCGGTTCCGGGACAATCCCAACATCAAGGCCGTGGTGCTGCGCATCGACAGCCCCGGCGGGGGCGTCGTGCCCTCCCAGGAGATCCACACGGAGGTGTTGAAGGCGCGCAAGGACGGGCGGCTCAAGGTGGTCGCCTCGATGGGCAACCTCGCCGCGTCGGGCGGGTACTACATCGCCGCGGCGACCGACAAGATCGTCGCCAATCCGGGCACGCTGACGGGCAGTATCGGCGTGATCATGGAACTGGCCAACGTGCAGGGCCTGCTGGAGAAAGTCGGCGTCCGGGGGCTCCTCCAGAACGTCCTGGACGACGTGCACGACCAGTTCATCCAGGCCGTGGCCGCCGGGCGCGCCTTGAAGGTCGAAGAAGTCCGCCCTCTAGCCGACGGACGGATCTTCACGGGACGGCAGGCTCGCACGGCCAAGCTCGTGGACGAGTTGGGCGATCTCCAGGACGCGATCAAGCTGGCGGCGCGCCTGGTCGGGATTGAGGGAGAGCCGCGCGTGGTCGAGCCCCGGAAGCGGTTCTCGCTCCGCGACCTCCTCGAGAACTCATTCCTCGGGAGACTCGCCCCGGTCATGCCGTCAGGGATCAAACTCAAATATCTGCTGGCGATTTAGGAGGGTCATCCATGACGAAAGTGCAGCTCATCGAGAAGTTATCCGAGCAGGTCCCGACCCTGACCAAGCGGCAGGCTGAAGTCGTGGTCAACACGATCTTCAACGGAATCCGCACGGCCCTGGCCAAAGGGGACAAGATCGAGATACGCGGCTTCGGCAGCTTTCGTCTGCGCAACCGCCGCATGAAGGAAGGGCGCAACCCGAAGACCGGCGCGACGGTCGCCGTGCCGGCCAAGCGCGTGCCCTTCTTCAAGGCCGGCAAGGAGCTCAAGGAAATCGTCAACAAATAGGACCCCTGGTGGCGGAACCAGAGACCAAGACCCACGACGCGGCGGGCGCTTCCGAGATCATGTGGACCGAGGGCGCGCTCAAGCGCATGGAGCGGGCCCCTGTATTTCTGCGGGGCATGGTCAAGCGTCTGGCGGAGAAGAAAGCCCGCGAGCTCGGGTACCGCGAGATCACCGAAGACATCCTCACCGAATTCAAACAACAGATGATGGGCCGCATGGGCGGCGAGGCCGGCATGCAGGAGGCCGCCGGAGCGATGGCCGCCGGACGGATGCCCTGGACGGCCGAAGCCAAGGCGCGGCTGGAGATCGTGCCCGAGTTCATGCGGCACATGATCCAGCAGATCGCCGAAGACGTGGCGCGCGAGCGCGGCCACATGGAAGTCAACGTCGAGCTCTTCCAGAAGGTGGAAGCGCTGGGCGACGAAAAACTCCAAGAGGCGCCGCCGCTACCCTGGACCGAGGGCGCGCAGGCCAGGCTCCAGCAGAAGATCGCGCAGTCGCCCGCCATCGCCATGGACTTCGTGGCGGACATGGTGAAGCGCGACACGGAAGAGCGGGCCCGCGAGCTGGGCCTTACCGCCATCGACGAGGCGGCCCTGACCGGGATCTGGGACGCGCCGCTCTCGCCCGTCACGTGGAGCGACGAGGCCTGGAAGCGCCTGCTCACCGCGCCCGACTTCGTGCGCAGCGGCATCCGCAAGGCCGCCGAACGCCGCGCGCGCAAGCTGGGCCTCAAGGAGATCGACTCGGAGCACCTGACGATGTTCCGCAACGAGGCGATGATGAAGGCGGTCAAGCGCATCCGGTCGTTCGGCTACAACGAACTCACCTTCGACGCCTTCGACACGGCCCTCGAGAAGACGAGGCGTCTGCAGGGCAACCCCCAGGCCGTGAAGCGCCTGGAGGAGATCCGTCAGCACTTCAAGGACCCTCACACCAAGAAGCCCGAAGGCGGGACGCTCGGCGCCGAGCTGATGCAGCGGTTCCGCAGGTACCTCAAGGGCGAAGAGAAGCTCTAAACAGGATCAAGCGGGTCCTGTCGCCGAGCCGCCCGGACGTGCTCGCTCTCCGCTCAGAAGCAAGCAAGTCGCGCTGTGCTCCGCCCGGGTCCCGCTCGGCGCCACCCGCTTGGTCTATTTAGAGCGAGGGAAATGGCGATGGGCCCCCGACCAGAGTCACCCGTCATCCTGGTTCTCGCTAAAGGGATGGTGGGAGTCCCCAGCCCGTGCCACCCGCTTCGCTCAGGTTATTCGCAAAAAAGGAAAGGAACCGGTGACAGGAACTAGTGCCGCCATAGATACACGAGCACGGCCACGCTGCAGAATCCGATCCACAGCAGGATGCCGATCGTGATCACCCACCACCACTTATCGCTCGAGTTCTGTTTGTCTTCTGAGTTCGCCATCACGCTCCTTCAGAGCCACCCGTTCTCATTCATCGATTGCTGACCATCAGGACGTACAGGTCGTTGACATTGGTGCCGGTGAGGCCGGTTTTGATGTGGCCACCGACTCTCTTGAAGAAGGTGTAGCTGTCGTGCTTTCGGAGAAAACGCGCCGCATCCATCCTCTTGCGCTTGCCGCGCGCGACGGTCTCGCCATCGGCGACCGCGCCGGCCGCATCGGTCGGCCCGTCACGCCCATCCGTGCCGAACCCTGCCACCCAGACACCCGGTGTGCCTTGGATCCCCAGCGCAGCCGCGAGCGCAAACTCCTGCGCCCGTCCGCCCGTCCCTGAGCCGCGCACAGTGACGGTCAACTCACCGCCTGCTAGCACGCACACCGGTCCAGGCAGCGTCGTCCGCCTGGCCAGCTCCTTCCCAAGCTCGCCCATCCACCGCGCGAACTGGCCGGCCTCTCCCGTCACGAACATGCCGAGGAGGACGCTTTCGTAGCCCTCCTTGTGTGCGGCCTTTGCCGCCGCCTCGACCGCCAGCCGGTTGTTGCCGACGACGGCGTGCTGGACCCGCCGGAAGATCTGGCTTCGCGGTTTGGGCGTCTCGTCCCGCCATCCGGCCAGCCCCTCCACCAGATGGATGCGCACCGCGACCGGCAGCCGCCCCCAGAGCCCGTAGTGGCGGACAATGCGCACCGCATCCAGGAACGTGGTCCGGTCTGGCGCGGTCGGACCGGACCCGACCACGCCGAGATCGTCCCCGCCGACATCGGAGAGGATGAGCGTAAGCACCGAGGCGGGGGTCGCCGCCGCCAGCCGCCCGCCCTTGATCGCGGAAAGGTGCTTGCGGACCGCATTGACCTCGGCGATCGTCGCGCCGGAGCGCAGGAGTAGCTGCGTCGTCCGCTGCTTGTCCGCCAGCGTCAGCCCTGCAGCCGGCAAGGGCAGGAGACTGGAAGCGCCGCCGGACAGGAGCACGATCAACAGGTCGTCCTTGCCGAGGGAGGAGGCGAGCTGCAGCACGTGACGCGCTGCCTGCACGCCCCTCCGATCCGGGATCGGATGGCCGGCTGCGGCAACCGCAATCCCCGACTTCGCCCGCCCGGGCACGGGCGATGGCGCCACGACGAACACGGAATCGAGCCGTCCGCCGAGGACCTCGTGCACGGCGTGCGCCATGGGGACGGAGGCCTTGCCCGCGCCGATGGCGACCACCCGTGCAATACGGCGCAAGTCATACAGGCGACCGTCCACGCGCAGGGTCTGACGTCGCAGCGTCAACGCCCGCCGAACGGCGAGGGCGGGGGCGGCCGCGTCGAGCGCGGCCAGCAGGATGCGACGCAACGCTGCCCGGATGGGTGAGGACGGAAGGATCAGCGAGGCTCGTCAGCCTTCTCGCAAGGCATCGAACAGCCATTGTCAGGACGCCGCGGGATCTTGATCTGGTGTGTCCCGCGCGGCAGATAGTCCTTACGGATCTCTGGGTTGAGGAGCTTCAGCTCGAGGAAATAAGTGCCGAACTGCTCCGCCACGGCGGCCAGATGGCGTCGATCCTCCTTGATGTTGACCGTCACCACCTCGGTGTCCAGCGTCGGGTAGAGATCGGCTTTTACTACGCCCAGGTACTTATCCGGCTGGGAGAAGATCTCCTTGCTCGCGATGATGCGGGGCACGTAACGCATGGTCTCCGTGGCGTAGTGCAGCTTCCAGTAGTCGTCGATCCGCTGCTCGCGCATGGCTTTCCGGATGTGGACTTCGCCGGCGTTATAGGCTGCGATGGCCAGGAACCAGTCGCCAAAAATGTCGTGCAGCCTCTTCAGGAACTTGACGGCGGCCTCGGTCGAGAGCTCGAGATTGCGGCGGTCGTCCTTCCAGTGGTTGTTCTGCAGCGAGAAGAGCCGCCCGGTCGAGGGGACGAACTGCCAGGGCCCGGACGCTTTGGCCCGTGAATAAGCAGCCGAGATGCATTTGCTCTCGACGAGCAGGATGAACTTCAGATCGTCCGGCAGCCCGGCTTCGGCCAACTGGCGCTCGGCGGGCGGAAAGCAGCGGCCGGTGCGCTTCGCCAGGATGATGCTGTCCCCTTCGTCTTCCAGTAAGCGGTAGAACTCGTACTCGATCCGTTCCCGCACCTGCCAGACGTTGAGCGGCACGGGGGAGTCGGCGAACGTGATGGTGTCCGGTAGGTGATAAGAACTGAGGAACGGCTTCGACCGCGCCCCGCCGTAGCGCGCGAGCTCCGGCGGCAGCGGCACCGGCGCCCCGGCCGCAGACGCGCCCGGGACCGTTTGGTCTTGATCGCTCCTGGTATCGGTCGCCAACGGCACGGCCAGGAGCACGACGGCCGCAACCAGGGACCGAGATCGTGCGATCCATTCCCTTCGGCTCATACACGCCCTCCCATTATGCTATGGAATTCTAGCAAGGGTTTTCCCGTGCGGCAAGGTAAATCTGGTAAAATCCCGCGCATGTCCCGCCTGAGCGTCCTGCACGACGCCATCACCGCCTGCCGTCGATGCCCCCGCCTCGTGGCGTACCGTGAGGAGATCGCACATCGCAAAACGCGCCGCTTCCACAACTGGACGTATTGGGGGAAACCCGTCCCCGGCTTCGGGGACGTCAAGGCCCGTCTGTTGATCGTGGGCCTCGCACCGGCGGCGCACGGTGGCAACCGCACAGGACGGATGTTCACCGGAGATCGCAGCGGCGACTGGCTCTACAGCGCCTTGTACCGGTTCGGCTTCGCCGGCCAGGCCGAGTCGGTTTCCCGGAACGATGGGATGTACCTGATTGACTGCTACATCACAGCCACGGTCCGCTGCGCGCCCCCCGGCAACAAACCGCTGCCCGAGGAATTCGACCGGTGCCGGCCCTTCCTTGTGGACGAGCTGCGGCTGCTCCCCCGCGTCCGCGTCGTGGTAACCCTGGGCAAGATCGCGTTCGATGGCTACCTCAAGGCCTGCCGCGAGCTCGGCCATGTGTTGCCCCGCCCGCTCCCTGCCTTCGGACACAGGCGGGTCTACCGACTCCCGTGGGGCGTCACGCTGATCGGGTCCTACCATCCGTCCCAGCAGAACACCTTTACGGGAAAACTGACGAGACCGATGTTCGCCTCGATATTTGCGGCGGCCAAGAGGGTGCTGACGAAAACAACCGTTGGCGGTCGCTAACGACTCAGCGCACCGTCCAGTTCGTCGAGCGCCTGCTGGATCTGACGGCGCTCGGCCACGAATTGGGGAGCGGCGAGCCGGGACAGCAGACCCTGGTAGTTGTGCCGGGCGGTGTCCCGCTCCCCGATCGCGACAAGCACCCTGTTGTATTCTATCGAACAGCTCCCCCACGCCCGTCCCGTTTCCAGGAAGGCGCGGTTGGCGTCGATGAGGTCCACAGAGTTGGTCCGCCGGGCCTCGCGCTCGTACCCGGCCGTCCTGATCAGCGCGTCGTTCAGGTCTTTGAGTTTACTAAGCACCTCCCGACGCGCCTCCGTGGTCGGCGTGACGATGAACTGCGCGGCGGCTTGGTTGCAGGCGGCGCCTAGCGAGTCAGCTTGTTTCGTGAAGGCGCGATAATTCGGCATGCAGGCGGTCGGCGCCAACAGGAGGAACGCAAGCGCGATGAGGCGGGCAGCGGGGATTATTTTTTCTCGTCCCGTTCGAACGCTTTCTTGATCTTTTGTGCTATGGTGCTGGCCCCCTCCGAGATCGCCTTCTCGAAGTTCTCGCTGGCTTTCTTCAGTTCGCGCTTCGTCTCCTCGAAATTCTTCTTCGAGTCGCCCTTCTCCTCCTGTTTCTGTTTCTCCTCTGCGGCGTGGGACAATGCGTTGGGAGTCAGGGTAGGAAGGCAGATCAGAGCCGCCGCGATCATCGCACGAAGGAACCGTACGGCCAAGCTTCCCATGGTCGTATTATGCCACAACCACTCACCGCTCTGCTTCCTTTTCGACGAGGTGTGCCACCAGATACCGCGCCTTCTGTAATGCAGGCGAGTCGGCTGTCAGGGGGGGATCAAATTCCAGCCCTGCGTTGTCTCCGCACTGCCAGATCTCCGCGGCGGCTAGATCCTCGACGACTTCCCTCCCGTCGAGACTCTGGTGATGGAAGCGGACTGTAACTCTCTGATGCGGCCTTAGATGCTGACGCACAGTGACCGCCACGCCGTTACGGCTCAAATTACGCATGCTCCCCCAGTACGCGTCACCGCTGCCGGCCACCAAGATATCGACGCGGGTCAGAAGGTGGTAGCGCGGCATCCGCCGCCGCTCTCCGACCACCGTCCCGACAGATTCAGATGTTGGCACCGTTTCCTGCCTCCTCGCATTCTCCTGGCGTTTACCCCGGATTTTCGTCCCGGCACTCAAAATTGATGGCGGTCCGGTAAAGCCTAGGGTCTGCAGGCTGAACCTACCTAATAGTGAAGTTCCCGTCGCTGCTATCTTCGATGCGGGGGTCGTTCACGTTGCGCACCCGGATCCGGGCCCCGGTGGCGGCCGGTCTTGTGACTCTCCATCTCTCTGAGCCGTCGTTCGGCGTATTCGCGAAGAGGATCTCCCACGTTCCGCCGCCGTCTCGGGAGAGCGCGATCTCCATGTTGCCGATCACCCCACTGGAGGTCCACTGGATGACTTTGTTGCTGGGACTCTGCCAGGTCTCCCCTCCGTTGGGGCTCAGGACGGTCACACTGCCCGAAGGCGCGACCTGGACCAATGTTGTCACCGTGGCCGTATTGTTGTTCGGGTTCGGGTCGGCCGTGGCCGAGCTCACGGTCGCCGTGTTGCTGATCGTTCCCCCCGCGGCTGGCGCGGTGACGGTGATCGTGATGGGCAGCGCCGCCCCAACGGGCAGGCTCCCGATCGTGCAGGTGACCGGGCCCGTCCCGCTGCACGTCCATCCGACCCCCGAGGCGCTCACGTCGGTCACCCCGACTGGCAAGGTGTCAGTGACGCTGACGTCGGTGGCAGTCTCGGGCCCGGCATTGGTGACATTGAGCGTGTAGGTCAGGGTGGCCCCCGCATTGACCGGGTCGGGGGTGTCGGCCTTGGAGATCGAGAGGTCGGCGCCCGAGGCTGCGACCCCGCACGAGGGCAGCCGGAACGAGGCGATGCGGGTCCGCCAGTTGCGGCCGTAGAAGTACTCGAGCTCCCGGTAGTACTCCTGGGTATACCAGAAGGTGCACTCGTCGGTCGGGTCCACGCTCATCGCGCTGTAATCGCCCCAGCGCCCGGAGCTGTCGAGCTGGGCCCCGGAGCCGGCCACGATGCTCGCCTCCTGGCCCATCTCGCCGAGCGGATCGCCGGCGTCGCGGGTGACGTACCGGATCGAGGGCCAGGTGGTCGCGCTGGAGGCGCTGAAGCCGAGCGCGATGTTCCCGGCCTGGTCCATGGCGATGCTCGCCATCCACCGGTGGTCCCCGTCGCCTGGTGCGTAGGTACCCTGCTGGTGGATCGTCCAGGCGCCGGCGGCGTCCTTGCGGAGCTCGTACCAGCGGAGGCCGGCGTGGTCGCCGCCCGTGGTGTCCACCGTGTGGGTGGTCACGATCGCGTCGTGGGTGGGGAAGCTGCGGTACTGCAGGCGATGCATGAGCCGATCGGACAGCGCGTCGACCGGCGGGGACGGGAAGCCGAAGATGTCGGTGCCGGGCTGCGGGATGCAGTTCGGCTGGTAGTCGCACATGTTGGAGTCGAACGGCGCGGTGGCCAGCGCGACGGCCGAGACGTCGGGGTTGCTCGCCTCGCTTGGCCCGAACGTGGCCGGCGGCGGATCCACGCTCCAGTCCACCTGGAACGCCCAGATCTGCAGGCGATCGGAGACCGGCGGGTTGAACCACGCCCCGTCATCCACCTGGACGAAGTAGTTCGGCGTTCCGGCCGGCGGAGCGGGGCCGTCGAGGCTCGACGGCAGGAGCCCGCCCAGGTTGGCCGGCGACTTCTCGAACGCCACCATCCGCGCCGGCTGCCCGGCGAGTATCTGGCTTCGCTCGAAGACCACCGCGCGGGGGCCGGCCCAATCGCAGGTGATGCCAAACGGGAAATTGTCCACGCAGTTGTCGAACTGGTTGACCGACAGGTAGTATCCGTCCGGCCATACGCCGAACTTGGGATAGTCGTTCAGCTTGGTATCGCTGATCACGTACTCGTAGCGGTAGTAGCTACCGAGTGGGTCGCCGGTCGTGGAGACGGCGATGCACTGGTAGAAGGGACCGTTCGGGAAGTAGGGAATCGCCAGCTGGCTGATGAACCAGCGGTCGGCGAGGTGGTCGTAGAGCACGGTGGGGTCGCCGTCGTTGCTGCTCCCGCACGCCGCGCCGAAGCCCTGCCAGAGCGTGTTGATCGCGGCCGGCCCGTAGATCCGGGCGCCGTCGCGCCGGAAGATGGCGAACACGACGTTGACGATCTGCACGTAGTGATTCGGTCCGATGGCGCCGTTGGTGTCGGGCGGCAGAATCCACCCGATGGACGAGGCCTGGTCCGCGTTGGCGATGCCCTCGAAGTTCGCGCCGGTCGCCGGCGCGCTCGTCACCCCCAGGGCCGACTGGAGCACCGGATCGAGGACGGCGGGGCCGCGCGGGACCCGCGACGGGGGCACGCGCAGCAGTCGCCGGTCAAGGGCCTTGGGCCTGGCTGTCGGCGGCAGCGCTGGGATGTCGCGGAGCGCCGGGGATACGTCGTGCTTGTCGGCCTGCACCACCTTCGGGGTCGGAACCATTCCGGGCGGCGGGGACGAGGGCTGACCAAGGGCAATGCTGCCGCAGGAGAAGGGCCCGAGCACCGCAAAGCTAAGGACCAAGAGCGCTTTTCTGGTTTTCATGATTGGCCTCCCACACAGAGGTAGATCTTCCGTTTTGGACCCATTTTCTGCCGCACAGTGACCGCCACGCCGCTACGGCTCAAGTTGCGCATGCTCCCCCAGTACGCGTCACCGCTGCCAGCCACCAAGATATCCACGCGCGTCAGAAGGTGGTAGCGCGGCATCCGACGCCGCTCTCCCACCACCGTCACGACAGACTCAGGTATTGGCTCCATTTCCAGCCTACTCGCGAGTCGTCTGGCGTTTACTCATCTTTTCGAGAGGAAATCGTAACCCGCCTGCCGGTGAATTCGACGAACCGGGCCGGCGTTCTAGCGCCCCGTCGTCTCGCGCGCCCCCGCTCACTGCTCAAGCGGAGGATAATGCCAACGAGAATCGAGACGATCAAGAATGTGCCTATCTCCTGCATGTAACGCCTCTACACTTGCACACGCCCTTACGACTGGGCCTCAGCCGGAATGTTGGCTTCGCGATGGCACCGCTCCCTCTTATCAATCTCGATCCTCCGGTCGGCCATGTACAAGAAGACCGTCATGCCGATGGCGACCGCCACTAACGAGGCTAGGATCGCGACGGTGACCGCCAGAAAGCCGACAAGCTGAAGTCCGTCACCGAAGAGTTCCATGTGCCCCCACCTTTTCGTGACCCTCCTGTCGCTTTTCCCCCTACAATTCCTACCAAGCGGGGTGCCATACTCAAACCTGTCCGCATTTCGACCAAAAGGGGAACATTTGGCGGTGCCTTTCTCGCAGTGGAAGCGGCGTGAACGCTGTGAAAGTGGGACAGGCGGACCCTGGTAACTGTTCGAAAATGAACGGAAATGTCCCGGCTAAGGAGCGCCCGAAGAGGTGGCTCGGATGCTGAGACTTACGGTTTCGTCGTCAGCGTGTTCAACTCTGCTTGGTAAGTGGCGGCGAGGGATTCCTGTCCAGCCGCCTTGACGACCCGGATCAGGCGGGTCAACACGTCGACGGCCTTCGGCACTTGATTGAGCACGCGGTAGCCCCGGTAGGCCCGGTCATAGTAGCTGATCGCCTCCTCCAGCCGATGCTCCACCTCGGAGAGCTGTCCAAGATTCACAAGATCGGCCTCAATCGCGGGCCGCTGTTCCGTCTCCTTGTCGAGGGCGAGCGCCCGTTCATAGAGACTGCGCGCCTCAGCCCATCGGCCACGTTTCTCCGACAACGTGCCGAGATTGCTCAGATTGCTCGCCATGGCCCGCCGCTCACCCAGCTCAGAGTTGAGCGCGAGCGCCCGCTGGATGCTCTGCTCTGCCTGGTCTGCCTCGCCTTTCGCCTGCTGGAGCAGCCCCAGGTTGTTCAGGACGGCAGCCTCGCCCCGGCGATCGTTGACCTCCCGGGCGAGAGCCAGAGCTTGGGTATAGAAGGCGAGGGCGGCAGCGTCATCGCTCATCAGGTGCGCCGCCTGCCCTCGGTAGCTCAGGCTCTCGGCGATGAGCGCCCGATCGCCCAGTTCCAGCGCGATCCCGTGCGCCTGGCGATGGAATTCGGCGGCCTTGCCAGGGTCGCCCCGGAGACCGGCGTTCGTGCCCAGGTCGTTCAGCGCGCCGGCCAATCCGGGCCGGTCGTCGATGCTCTCGGCCAGGCGGCGAGCGTCGTCGAAGAGCCGGCCAGCTCGCGCGACGTCGCCACGGGACAGCGCGCGGTGCCCCTTGTCACGGAAGTCCTGCACCTGAGCAGCTACCAGCGGGAGTTCAGGCCCAGCAGCCCCGCCGAAGCAGCCTCCGGACACGAGCACCAACAGCAGGATGCTGAGGCGGGAGATGATCATTCCTTGACCAGGTCGTCGCGGCGCAGGCTCCGCGGAATGGGAACAGTCCGTTCTTCCGCGCGGGCCGCGCGTCCCTTCGCTGCGAAGGTGCTGATCGGGAAGGTCTGTTTCGCCCCCATCACGATCTCGTCCACGTCCTGCAGCGTCCCCTCCACCGACCGCAAGAGGGGCGGCACGTCCTCCGTGACGGCCTTCACGTTGTCCACGGCGCCCTGCAACGAGTCCACTACCCCCGGAAGCCTGCCAGTCGCCGCCTTCACGTCCCGCATTGCGTCGGCGGCGCGATCCACGCTGGCGCGGACGCTAGCCGCAATGGCAGGGACCTGTTCAGTGGTAGAGAGCGTGGCCTCCCGGAGTGCCGCTGTGGTCTCCTTGAGGTTCTGCAAGATCGCCGGCAGCCGCGTCGAAGCTTCCCGCACATGATTGAGCGCCTCGTGGCCGGTCTGCACCGTCGCCTGCAGATCCTGCGTGACCTCCTCGACCCGGACCAGCGTCTTCTTGACGGTCTCCACGAGGGGCCTGGCCTCGGCGACCACTTCCGCGATGTTGAAAGGCTCTTCCGACTCGATGTGGCCGCCATCCGCGACCACGGGCCTGCTCCTATGGCCCACGGTGATCTCGATCTGCGGCTCGCCTACGAGACCGCCGGACTTACCGATCTTGGCCACCGAGTTCTGCCGGATCTTGTCCCTGTACTTCTTGAGAATCTCCATGGTCACCTTGGCGTCGTTCTGCTCGGTAACCTCGACCTTGGTAACCTCGCCGATCTGGATTCCCAAGAGCATTACCTGCTTGCCGGGCTTCAAGCCGTAGCCTTCACTGAACACCGTGGTGATGTGGTACTTCTCTTCAAACAGGTTCTCGCTTTGGGCCACCAGCACCACAACGCCCACGAGGACGAGGATCGGCACCAGCACAAACCATCCGACGATCTGGTGGAGACGGGTCTGCGACAAGCGGTGTGCGTAATGCATGGCTGTTTCTCCTTTACTGGGATCCAAAAAAATCTTGCACCATCGGATCAACCACCTGCGAAGCCTCGGCTGGCGGACAGGTGGCCACAAGGCGACCGTCCCGGAGGAGGACTAGGCGGTCCATCACGCGTAACAGATTGGTGGGCGCATTGACAGTGGCGACGATCGTCGGCCGGCCCGCCTTCCGGTACCGCTCCAGGATCTTCCGGAGCCGGACGAGTTCATCGGCGTCCAACCCGAGCAGCACCTCGTCCACGCACAGGATGTCCGGGTCCATCACCATGGCCCGCGCGAGCGCCGCCTGGCGCGCATCCCCCAACGTCAGGTCGGACGGCATCCGGTCGCGAAAGGCGTCCACGCCGCATTCCGTCAGGCGTACCAGCGCCCGCTCCTGGATCTCGGTCTCCGGAAGGACGGTGTGATAGCGAAGCGGGAGCGCGACGTTGTTGAAGACGGTCATGTTGCTGATCAGCGCGGGTTTGGCGAAGACGAACCCCACCCGCTGGCGCAGCCCCAGGAGCTGCTCCTCCGTCGCGCGGGCCGGATCCGCGCCCAGCACCCGCACCGTCCCCGACGCGGGCGCCTCCAATCCCGCGCACAGCCTGAGCACGAGGCCCTTGCCGGACGCATTGGACCCCACCAGGGCGACGGCCTCGCCCCGGTGCACGGTGAAGCTGATGTCCTCGACGAGGGTCTGATCCCTTTCACTCGCCGAGACGTGGTCCAATGTGATCACCGCCTCCGACATGGTCAGAGGTAAAACCCGACCGACACGATGATGTCGAGGACCAGGCAGGCCGTGACCGTGTTGAGCATCGCCCGCGTGGTCTGCTGGGGCACCTCGGTGGTGGCGCCCACGACGGAAAGCCCGTGATGGCAGCAGATGACGGCGATGGTGAATCCGAACAGGACGCTCTTGATGACGGTGATCAAGACGTCAGAGACTGAGAGCGTTTCCTCGATCTCCTCCAGGTAGACCTGGATGGGAATGGTGAGGTGAATCTTGGCCACCAGGAATCCGCCCACGATTGCGATGAAATCGAAGTAGATCGTCAAGCAGACCATGGCCAAGATCACCCCGGCCACGCGCGGCATCACCAGGAAACGGATCAGGCTGATGCCCATCGCATCGAGCGCGGCGATTTCCTGGCCGACCTGCATGTTGCCCAACTCCGTGCAGATGGCGGTCCCCGACCGCCAGATCACGATGAATGCCGTGAGGAGCGGGCCCAGCTCGCGAACCACCGTAAGCTCGATGATCTTGGCCAGAAAGGCGCCAGCCCCGACCTGTGGCAACGTGGTCCCGGCCTGGATGATGATGATGAGGCCCAGCATCAACGCGATCGCCCCAACGACCGGAAGCGCGTCGACTCCGGTGAACAGGATCTGGCGGGTGATGACCCGGAAGACCTCGCCCCGGCCGCGCCGCGCGGGCGAGAAGAGCTCTCGGAAGGCACGCAGACCAAGAACGAGGACCGCCGCCGCGAACTCGAGGCCCTCGAGCGTCTTCCTGCCGGTCCAAGCAATCACACCGGGCGCGGAGAGGGCTTACCCTCTCGGGACGTTCTGCTTCTCCCAGTCTGCCAGGAATTTCTTCAAGCCGACGTCGGTCAGTGGATGCTGGACGAGCTGCTTGAAGACGGCAAACGGCATGGTGCAGATGTCCCCGCCGATCTTGGCGGCCTGCACCACGTGCTGAGGATGGCGCACGCTGGCCACCAGCACCTTCGTCTTGAAGTGGTAGTTCCGGTAGATGGTCACGATGTCCTGGATGAGCCCCATGCCGTCCTCGCTGATGTCGTCCAGCCGCCCGATGAAGGGACTGACGCACCAGGCGCCGGCCTTGGCGGCCAGGAGGGCCTGGCTCGGCGAGAAACACAGCGTGACGTTGACCTTGATCCCTTCCGACGCTAGTGCCTTGCAGGCTTTCAAGCCCTCCGGGATCAGCGGGACCTTGACCATGATGTTCTTATGGATCTTGGCGAGGTCCTTGCCCTCTTTGATCATCGCGTCGGCTTCGACGCTGACGACCTCGGCGCTGACCGGGCCGTCCACGATCGAGCAGATTTCCTGGAGGAGGTCCTTGAAGCTGCGCCCTTCCTTGGCCACTAGCGATGGATTGGTGGTCACGCCGTCCAGGATGCCCCAGCTGGCCGCTTCCTTGATCTCTTTCGCGTTGCCGGTATCCAAAAAGATCATCATAGGGAACCTCCAGGTGAAGGAAACCAGGTTTGCACGGGTCTTGTATGGTATTCTAGGAGAACACCGCGGGCTTTGCAAACAAGAACCATGCTCGCT